>Ga0116181_1000887_pt1 | contig 26851 bp, 26 predicted proteins | sample AD_UKC075_MetaG_FD_89752 | JGI IMG/M metagenome (GOLD analysis project Ga0116181, IMG submission 89752) | Active sludge microbial communities of municipal wastewater-treating anaerobic digesters from USA - AD_UKC075_MetaG | ecosystem: Engineered > Bioreactor > Anaerobic > Digestate | place: USA... | reverse complement strand
TCTGAAATTGAGAAATTATTTTGGGAGAAAACATTGTTATTTATTAATGTTAAATGTTTAAAAGATGAATTATTAGACTACTTAATTGATAATAATATAGCCAATGAAATTTTAGGACATTTAAAATTACCTGATAAATATTTATGGAAACTTGTAGATAAAACTGAAGAAGCTGTTTTAACTTTAGGAAAGAGAATGTATATTGAAGAAAAATACAAATGCGAAGAATTTCAAGACTTTTTAGCTAAGTTTCCAAATAAATATTGGCTTTGGAATAGCTTATTAAATGTCGAACCCATTTGTAATGAAAAGAAAAAAATTTTGATTAAGATGCTTTTTAAAATCACAAATTTCGATGATTTAAAGAAAAAGGTTATTACAATAACAGTGTCAAATAGGATAAAAAATACAAAAAGCATTATCGTTATAAAAAAATATTACAAAACAATGATACCAGAGTACTTATTAGCAATATCACAAAACCCCATAACACCCATTTATATGCTTGAAAATTTAGTTAATATAGAAAGAATAAAATATGCTAATCAGATTAGAAATTTTTCAAAAATTAACTTAAGTAGCAAAAAAGGATTTAAAGATTAGGAAGTCGTGTTAATATATAAAAATAAAGGTATTGAATATTATTATTATCAGTAACTGAAGAAAGTGAGGGATTTATTTGCAAAATTATATTTAAACACTAAAATTTAAAAGAAAGAAAAATTTTATATGATTGTATACGAATATGATGAATTAAACAGGCTTTCAGAAGTAAAGGATCCGTTTGGAAATACTACAACTTATACCTATGACGTGGTTGGGAACAAATTAAGTATCAGTTATTCCAACGGCACAATAACAGAGTATACTTATGATAAACTCTACCGTTTAACGAAGATGGAGACCCGTAAGGCTAACGGGGATATAATATCATCCTACGAGTATACGCTGGGATTGGCGGGCAACAGGCTTAAGGTATCGGAGAATACAGGAAGAGTTGTAGAGAATAGTTATGATGATACATATAAGCTTATTGAAGAAAAGATTACTATGCATAAGTATTTTTATGCAAATGCAAACCCGATGACTTATTATGACCCCAGTGGTTATTTTAGCATTAGCTATGTGGTAATAGGCATTGCAATATCAAGTATATTAGCAGGTATTGTAAGCGGGGTTTTTGCATATTTAAGGACAGGAAGCTTAAAAGAAGCACTGTGGTCAGGGGTAAAATCAGTAGCATTTTCGGCGGTAATGTCAATTATCTGTTTGAAGTTTCCGGCTGTAGTGCCATACTTGTTGTCGTTTGGTATAGGTACGATTGCATATCAGATATCAACCGGTGAGTTTGATGGCATGGATGCTGCAGAGATAGCCACATAGTAGTTCAGACAATTTTCTGGAGTTTGTTTAGAAGCTATGCGCCTGGTCTGGGAAGTGGTGCAAAGAGTAATGTAAAGAAAAATCCTTTTGAAAATATTGAGATAGATACTAAACAATTAGGTAAGAAATGGGGTAAACATAAATATGACTATCCTCAGCTAAAAGACTTTAATGAATATGTAAATCTTATAGATGACGTATTTCATAATTATGACAGAATAATTTACGATTCTCTGAATAGGGAATACTACTACATAAAAGGTTCAGAGCTATTACGAGTAGGTGAAGCGGGGAATTTTATAAGTCTATATCCAGGTGCAGGGTCTCAGAGAGTAATAAATGCCATTAATAATATGATGTCACAGAAAGAGGTTGATTATTTCTATCTGGTTCCAATTCACATTTTACATGCTATTAGAAATATGTTTCAGAAAAGGGAGTGATGAATCAGTGGGGCGGTTATAGAATTAACAATTTATTATAAAGAGATAATTCATTTAAACAGAATTATTAAATACTTGGATAATGCTGGTTATAAGGTAATTGTGGATGGAATTGAGATACTTGATGATTGGTCATATACCAATCATCAAGTAATAAATTACTGTGAAGAAACGATAAACTTGAATGAAATGATATCTAACGGCAAAATAATAATTGCTAATTTAAAAGTAAATGGGTTAAGATCAGGATATTATATTTTGAAAGTTGATAATGGTATTTACGAGATAGGTATTTGGTTTGATACAGACAAGATGTCAAGCCTGGACAGTGATGCAATTACTGATGAGAATAAATTTATTTATAACAAGATTACAAATGCAGTAATTAACAATATTGACAACAAAAAATTATTACTGATTGGAATTGGTGTTGAAACAATAATAGAATACGACAGAATATTACAAAATATAGTTGATAATAGCAAAAATATATTGATATGGATATTACCTCGAGATAAAAAAATTAATATTCAACATTTTTACAAGAAAGAAGAAAAAGAATTTTTTAATATATACTTTAGGTAAAAATTACTTTAGGTAAAAATGGTACTATAATTCTAAGTAAAAGAAACTAGGCAAAGGGGATATAAAAATGAATAATGTCTTTCAGAAAGCAAAAGAATTCATATACAGGAATGCCAGGCCGCTGGATTTTGCTCGGTGGCTATATCATTTTGAAAACGGAAGCAAAGAGGCGGTTTTAAATGCTTAGGCTTATTACTAGAATGAAGACGGCGGTTTTGAACATGCCCTTGAACCAGATTCATGGAATCCAAATTTTTCACCTATTCAGACCTGGCTTGCAACTGAAATATTGCGTGAAATCAAGTTTACTGACAAATCGCATCCGCTAATCAGGGGAATATTGGATTACCTCGGCAGCGGCAAAGATTTTAACGGACATTTCTGGTTAAACATCATAGACAGCAATGATAATTATCCCCATGCCTCATGGTGGAATACTAAAAGCAGGGGTGTTCATGATGACTACAATCCTACGGCTTGTCTGGCAGGTTTTATCATTAGGTATGCGGATAAGGACAGTGAGCTTTATGCCCTTGGCTGCCGTATAGCAAAAGAAGCTGTGGATACTTATATGAATCAGGGGTTTCTTGGAAACATGCACACAGTGCTATGCTATATCCGCCTTATGCAATATGCTGAAGAAGTAGGCGCTGATGATATTTTTGACAATAATGCTTTAAAAGCCAAATTAATAAAGCAGGTTGAAAAAAGTATTACGAGGAATGCCGGTGAATGGGAAACATCATATGTTTGCAGGCCTTCGCAATTTTTTAACAGCAAAGAAAGCATATTTTATATTAATAATAAAGAGATTGCAGATTTTGAATGTGATTTTATAATTAAAACACAGCTGGATGACGGTTCGTGGAATACCACGTGGAACTGGGCGGATTATCCTGAAGAGTGGGCGGTAAGCAAAAACTGGTGGAAATCCAATGGCATAATTACAAATCTTCTTTATTTGAAGGGTTTTAAAAAAATTTAGTTTTAACGGAATTAATGTGAGATTAGATATAAACGCAGTTTATTATATAGTGTACAAATTTTAAAAAATTCTATATAATATACCTTGATGGATACTAACAAATCAAGCATAAAAAACAATTTAATAAAGCTGGTTTTGTTTTTTTTGGTGGCACTATTGTCCATTTTTCTAATAATGACGGCAGTAAGTATGTTTAGTTTACCTGCTCCCGATGTTGCAGGAGTGGGTGGGAATAACAACTCAATGGATGATAATGGCGATACAGAAAACAGTGAGGATAGAGATGGGGAATATTTTGGACAACCTGATGATGACAAAAAAGAGGAGGAAGAAGAAACAGCTGGCTACGAGGAAGAAAATTTAAACAATCAGGACGGAGATATTGAGGATTTTAACCACTGGAAAGAACAAGCCAGGGAAAGAAAGGACGAGGTGTTTAACCCTTCCTTTGGAGAAAATTATGCACAGGAAGAAGAAAATAAAAGTCTTTTGCCTGATGCAGGTAACATTAATGATGACTTTTTTAATGGTACGCCAAATATTGATATTTCAGGAAATAGAAACGGGGATGGCATTCCATTTGGTGGAGACGGTTTAGGAAACAGCATAATAGCTGATGAAGAAAAATCAGGGCATATTCCTGTTCTTGAAGTTTTAGGGGAGCCAAATTTTCCTTTTTTAAAAGTAATGGTTATGGAAAACTATTATAAAAACCGCTGGTTGATTAATACAGAGGAAGAGCCTGAATTAAAATTAATGATTGGGGTAGAGATGGAGGAGAATTTCTCAAAAAACTCTGTAAAAATAAAGCCTGTCGAACCTGCCAGCGGGAATTTGCCTGTGCTGTCTGGAAATATTGAACTAAAGTATCGTCATGCCTTGTTAAAATACGAAAACACAGGAATATATGTTGCAGAAAACCCGGTGGAGACTTTTTATGAAATGGTTTATACTGTGCCCCCCACTGAAGAAAAACTAAGGAATGCAAAAGTAAGTAAGTCCCATTATGAAATTTCATATTCAAAAGAAATGGAAGCTTTACTTGACACTATAATAGAAAACTGCAATAGCGATTATGAAGCCATTAAGTTTGTAGAAGAATACCTTCTTAATAATTACATTTTGGACAATTCAGTTATAAATAACTACGGGGATAATGACGGGATACACTCTTTTCTTTTTGAAGGTGAAAAAATAGGAAACAGCCTGGATTTTTTATCTGCTTATGCATTTATTTTAAGGGCTATTGGAATTCCGTGCAGGCTGGCTATAGGGTACAGAATTGATGATACAAAGCCATACCAGATAGTATATGGTGATCAAAGGTATATTTATCCTGAAATTAAATTTGAGGAGTATGGATGGATACCTATGGATGTTTTCCCCAGCTATCCTTTTTATACCCCGCCGGAAAGCACCGTTACAGAAATAACCCATGCTGACCCTGTAGCAAAGCGGGGAACAAGCTTTAATGTCCGGGGAAGGGTAAGAGATTCCCATGGAAGGCTGTTAGACGGTATGCAAGTACTTATATATCTAAAGGAAGAAAAAGATGCACCGTGTCTTTCCTATACAAAGGCAAATGTTGAAAACGGGTATTTTGAAGTGGAATGTGATGTAAAAGAACAGACAGGTCCGGGTAAGTATCATGTAATTGCAGAACTTCTTGAAAATGATTTATACAGGACATCCTCCAGCGACCCGGAACTAAAAGTGGTAACAGATACCCATTTGGAGATATATTCAGAAAGCACAATAATAGGTACAACTTTTAAAATAGAAGGGAAAATCACAGATGTTTTTTCAGGGGAAGGCTTAGAAAATTTTCCTATAAACATAAAATTTGATGGAATTGATATTTTTGAAGAAGTTTACTCCGAGGAAGGAGGAAAGTTTAGCAAAAATATAAAAATCCAAATTCCTGATAATTTATCCCCTATAAAAAAAATGTTTTTTGCAAAAAAGTATTCACTTTCTTATAATGCAAACTTTTATGGTACAGAGTTTTACTATCCTTCTAATGTGAGTGTGAATTTAATTGTATGGAAACTTATGCCCCTGAGGATTTTATTGGCGATAATTTTATTGTTATTGTCAGTGGCAGCCATTGTATTTTTAATTATAAAAACAAAAAGCATGCAGCTTTTTAAGAAGCCTGAACTAGCTTTAGCAGATGGTGAGAATACTCATTTGCCGCTTTCAGATTTTAGTTATGTAGCGGACAGAAAAAGAGGAAGGATGAAGTTATTTGTAGAATTTCCCCTTATAAAGGAGAATTTCCCTGATGTCTGGGGAGTGGGAGATACCTTATTAGTAAGGTTTGTAGATGAAAGGGGGAATTTTTGTGAAAAACAGCTAACTTTTCACAAGAAAGGAAAATACACAATTAATGTTTCAGAAAAAAATACCCTGTTATCTTCAAGGCAATTAAAAATTGTTATATACAGGGAAGAAATTATATATTCAGGTCAAAAATTTTTAAAAGATATACTTGGAAAAGATATTAAAATTAGTGCTACAATGACTTTAAGGGAAATATGTCTTTCTTTAAAATCTAAGATTCCGGAGAGTAAATACAAAATTTTAGAAAAAATATTTGTTATTTTAGAAAAATCGGTGTATAGTTTAGATGTTATAGATAGAAATGATTATGAAATGTTTTTAAATGCCATTGAAAATTACAAAAACCAATTGTAACTATAAAACCGTATGTATAAAACACAAAGCATGCAGGATAAGAGGAAAGTATATTAGGAGGAACAGGATGCACCCAAAAGGTATACAGGAGAAAAACAATATTTTTAAAGAACTTTTAGTTTATCCGCTGATTTTTGTTGCACTTGTATTTTTGTCATGGTATTACTTTTTATTACCGGAAGGTCGTTGGTACCATGCAAAAGAACAAGTATACTTTTTGATTTTTTCCGTGTGTGCATTCTTTTTGGCAATTAGCATTAAGAAAATTTTTGTATTTTTTCTAAAGGGTAAAAACGCTGAATTCATAGAAAAATTAATTGTTATACTTGGGACCGGTGTGGCTTTGTTTTTGTTTTTTTATTATATTTCAGATTACCAAAATTTAAAAGACGCAAGTATAGGAATTCTCTTTTTTACCATAGCAGTTATTTTGCATAAAATAAGTGAGCTTTACAGAAGCGGTATATATTCAGAAAGCATTATCATTGCAGGTTCCTACATTTTAGCCGGGGTTACCGTGGAAATTGCCTACAGCTCTCTATGGCCTGAACCTGATAAAGAGCATTCCATTAATGTAATTTTAATGCTTTCTTTTATAATTCTCTCTGTTTTGCAGTTAATATCTCTGATAGATGTTACAGAAAAGCAGAGTTTAATTAAAATTTCCTCATGGCTTAAAAGAAATCATTTATTAAAATTTATAATTATAAGTATAGCACTTTTTATGCTAATTGATGTTAGGAGGGTTATTTTGCTTAAGGATGTAAAAACGGGATGGATTTTTGTTTTTGTTGTTTTGCTTGTGGTTTTTATTCTTCTTATAGCCAGCATCAGAAGGGTAATAAAGGAAGAGCCTGATGTAAGGCTGAAAAAACATTTACAGAGGATAACCTATGATAAGATAAGGGATATCTCCAGTATATCCAAATATGTTGATGACTTTGTAATGACAGGAAGAAAAAGCGGCTTAATCTCTTATCTCTTTTATATGGCATACAGGGTTGAGATTCCTGTAGTTACAGCAAGCAGAATAATAGCTCCTATTTTAGAGCATAAAGATATTGAAGTTACAGAAATAATGTCTGCAAAAAATTACAGGGTTATAGAGGAGAGAAACAAGCAAAACAGGATAAAAGTAGTAAAAGATGTTACTGATAATTTAGAACTATATGGAAGGGGAAGGTATTATGAATATAGAGGAAATTCAGCAATTAATACAAAAGGCAATAGATGAGATAGGTAAGGTTTTTGTGACAGAAGACCAGTCGCTTATAAAGAAAATATTATGCGGTTTTTTAGCGGGAGGTCACATACTTTTTGAGGACAATCCAGGTCTTGGGAAAACCTTGCTGGTGAAAATTTTAGCAAAGGCAACAGGGTGTGAATGGAAAAGAATCCAGTTTACTCCTGATTTAATGCCGTCGGATATTTTAGGTACAAAGATATGGAAGGGTACTTCTTTAGGGTTTGAACTTGAAAAAGGTCCGGTATTTACAAATTTTCTTCTTGCTGATGAAATAAACAGGGCGATGCCCAAAAGCCAGTCAGCACTTCTTGAGGCAATGGAAGAAAGACAGGTTTCCATTGAGGGGACAACCCATGTGTTAAAACCTCCTTTTATTGTAATGGCAACCCAAAACCCCATTGAAATGGAGGGGACTTACCCGCTGCCGGAGGCTCAAATGGACAGGTTTATGATGAAGCTGTCCTTAGGTTATTTAAAAAGTGAAGAAAAAGAGTGCCAGGTTTTAAAAAGGAGGATAATGTGGCAAAAAGATGACCCTACAGCGGATATACAGTCAGTTATTACCATGGAACAAATTTTAAAAATACAGGGGCAGGTTGAAAAGGTTTATGTGGATGACAATGTTTTAATGTACATAACCAGGATAATCAGAAAAACCAGGGAAGACTCCGGTGTAAAAATTGGTGCAAGTCCAAGGGGAGGACTGGCACTTTTAAAACTTTCCCGTGCAAAGGCCCTTATTGACGGAAGGGATTATGTTATTCCGGATGATGTTAAGTTTATTGCAGTTGATGCCTTAGCTCATAGGATAATACTCCATGTGGAACACATATTAGAGGGAAAAACTCCGGAGGCAATTGTAAAAAATATTCTCAAAAATGTGGAAGTGCCTAAAAGCTACAGAAGAGATAAGGCAGGAGGGTTTTAATAGTGCAGAGATATATTTTCATTTTAAGCTCTGTATTTTTAGCACTTTTAATATCCGGCTTTTTATTTGCCAACAATATACTTTTGATGATATCCTTTATTCCTCTGGCTTTTTTAGCTGTTGGGTACTTTATAGAAGGACCAAAAGATATAACTATTAAAAAAAACATTTCTAAAAAAAGAGCCACTGTGGGGGAAATATTGGATGTAGAGCTGGAAGTTAGTATACAATCAGGCATTGGCCCTATACAAATATCTGATTTTATCCCTCAGCATTTTGAATTGGTGGAAGGAAGTAATTTTTATACGGTGTGGAAGGGAAAGAAGCCTAGAAAATTAAATATTTCTTATAAAATTAAATGTACAACGTCGGGTATTTACCTTTTAAACGAGACAAGGTGGAAATCAGGACATGTTATTTGCAACTACTGGAAAAATGGAAGTTTTAAAAATGATATTTCCATAGAGATTACCCCAAGGCTTTTGGAACTTAAAAAAGTGAGGGGGGTATCGGTGACAAGTAAAATTCCCATGCCCCAAGGGGCACTGGCCAGCATGGGGATGACTACAAATGATTTTAAGGAAATACGTTCCTATTACCCGGGAGATCCTTTCAAGTCTATTAACTGGAAGGCCACTTCCAGAAACCTTGTAAGAGGGGAAATATGGCCTGTGGTAAATGAATTTGAAAAAGAGGGAAAAAAGACTGTTTGGATATTTTTGGATACTTCTAAAATAATGGGGTACGGTACCAATATAAAAAATGTTATGGAATATTCCATTGAAGCGGTAAATGGACTAGGGGATTATTATTTAAAGCAAAACTGCAATTTGGCACTTGTTACATATGGCGGGGAACATGAAGTGTTTGTCCCTCCAGGAACGGGTAAACAGCAGTATTTTAAAATATTAAAAGAATTAATAAATATAAAAAACAATTATTACAGGCTTGACGATTTTTATAAAGCAGTAAAGTCCCTTGACGATGCGGTGTATTCATATAAAAGTTATTTCCCGGGACTTAGACCTATGTTTATTATAATTACAAGATTTTGCAATAACAATTTTTATGAAATTCAAAGTGCAGTGGAGACTATGTCCCGTTATACAAGTAGAAACGGTCTTTTTCCAAGTATAATGGTATTAAATATTGTAGGCTATGAATTGATGGCGGAAAATGAATCAGAAAGAATTGCCTCAAGCATTCTCCAGTCAATGAATGTAATAATATCTAAAGATTTGAGAAAACAATGCATATGGATTGACTGGAATCCTGTGAAGGAAAGTTTGACAGGTGCACTTTTAAAACAGGTGGTGGGATATACATGAAGCATAGATTAAAAGCGGTATCAATATTTATGCTTACCTTTGCATATATAATTTCATATTATTTATTGTGCAGTACCCCTCCATATCAAAATATAGTAAAGGGAGAAATTTTAAGTACAAGAAGTATAATTTTAACAAACCTTGTTACTGCATCTTTTGTAGCTTTTGCATATTTTCACAAAAAAAGCATCTACAAAACTATAGCTATTGTATGTATACTTTTTTCTTCTTTTGCAGTACTGCCGCACTCAAAGTTTTTAATAGGTTCCGGAGAAATTGAAAAATTTATCCCTACAGAAATAACTGCTGTTATGATGCTGGGGGTTATTGTATTTTTGATGTTTGCACTAAGATTTAAAAAGTTTGAAGAGTATTTAAAAGAATGGCCTTTAGAAGGGGTGGAAGAGAGAGAAATACATAAAATATTAAAAGAAAAAATCAAGTTTTATTCAGTTTTTAATATTTTAATATCAGGTGTTTGTCTATTTTTAATAGCTACAGGATTTAAAACGTTTTATGAAAATGCTTCAGCTTCCTTTGTTGTATTTACTGCTTTTTTAGGTCTTGCTGTCATTACAGGATGTATTGCATTTATATCAAAAAGTATATTTTTTACAAAATAAAATGCTTTTAGGAGTGAAACTATGAGGCGAAAGACAATAGGGGTCATGCTTACCGGTATAAACGGGAGTTATTTGACTGATTTTTGGCTGATGATGAAAAAGGCTTCAGAGAAGCACAATTGCAATTTGTTTGTATATGACGGGAGGGCATTAAAGCATAGCAAGGACACAGATGGAAAACATTCCATTATATATAATTTTGTAAACAAAAACAGGATTGACGGGCTTGTTATATTTTCATCAACTATTGCAAATTTTATAGATGATTTGGAATTTGATTTGTTTTTAAAAAGATTTGAAGGGATACCCCTTGTATCTGTAGGAAGAAAAGTTCCTGATGCTATAAGTATATTAGTTGATAGCAAAGAGGGGATGAAAGAGCAGATAAGACATCTTATAAACCATCACGGATATAGGAAAATAGCCTTTGTAAAAGGACCTGAAACCAATTTAGAAGCTCTGGAGAGGTATGAGGCATATCTGGAAGTTTTAGAAGAGAACAATATAAAAAAGGATCCGGATATAATATTTCAGGGGGACTTTATTTTCCACACAGGCTATGAAATAATGAAAAATATTATTATAAAAAACACAGAGTACGATGCAATTGTTTTTTCTAATGATGATATGGCGCTAGGTGCTGCAAGTGCCATAGTGGATTTGTCTCAAAAATATAACTTTGACGCTGCTAAAAAAGGTATAATGTGCGGATTTGACGACTCAATTAATTTAAAATTTACAAAGCCTTATATTACAACGGTAAGACAGCCCTTTGAAGAAATATGCAACCTTTCATTAAAAGCATTGCTTGATAAAATTGACGGCAAAGGGAAGGAAAAAGTTTATATAGTTCCTTCTGTTTTAGTAATAAGGGAAAGTTGCGGGTGTAAATCAGAAAAAAATCTAAATGATATTTCCGATAATAATATATTAGATAATTACCTGAAATCATCTAATATAATGCTGGATGAAAATGTACAAACTTACTCATTAGAAGAGTTATACGATAGAATTACTAAACTTTTAAAACTGTGCAATTTAAACAGCCTTTTTATCTCAAAGTATGTGGGAGGTACAATTTTATATAAGGATGAATATTTATTTAATGTATCTTATGATATACCTGAAAAGTCTGAACTTTTATATGCTTTTTACAATGGGGAGAGGATTGATTGTATAAAAGAAGATATTAAATATTTTGATACTAAAGATGTGGTGCCTGATTCTTATATTCCTTTTGAAAAAAGATTCATTTATCTTTTAACACCTTTATTTTTTGACAGGGAACACTTAGGCATTATGTGTGTTGATGCCACAAATGCTAACCCACTTGAATTGCAGATGTTAAAAATACAGGTGAGCAATTCATTAAAAGGTGCCCTTATGCTTTTAGAAAGGGGAAATGTGAAAAGGTTGTTACCTGAAAATGAAAGTTTAGCTTTGTTGGGGCATTTGTTAGGAAATGTTTCTCACGACCTTATGACGCCTATTATGTCCATATCCGGTGCTGCCACAGTTTTAGAAGATTTGGTGGATGAATACAAAGACTCAATAGGCGACAGGGATGTAACTATTGAAGACCATCACGAAATATCTAACGAAATGAAAAAATGGATAAAGAGAATAAAAGATTTTAATTCACATATTTCAAAAGCCGTTTCCACAGTCAAAAACCAGGCAGTCCGACTGGGTTTAGATATTACAAATAAATTATCCTGACTATAAAATAATAAGCCCATTCTTCCGATAAAGTATAAAGGATGCTGAAATTCAAAAAGAAGGAGAATGCTGTTATGATTGAACTAAAGGAACTATTAAGAATGGGTGTTGAAAAAAAGGCATCGGATATACACATAACCGTCGGAAGAGCCCCTTCTTTTAGAATTAACGGAGAGATGGCACCAATTGATGCAGAGGAACTTACACCGGAGCAAACTAAACAGTATGCAAGGGAATGTCTGGGAAAAGAAAAATTTGATGAGCTTGTGGCGGAGGGAGAAGTAGACTGTTCAATGACAGTTCCCGGAGTTTCCAGATTCCGTGTAAATGCTTTTTACCAGCGAGGTTCCATAGCAATAGTCTTCAGGGTATTAGCTTCTGATATTCCTACAATTGATAGTCTAAACCTCCCGCCTATAATCAGGGAACTGTGCAAAACAAAGGAAGGTTTGATATTGGTTACAGGTCCTACAGGTAGTGGTAAGTCTACAACTATGGCAGCTATAATAAATGAAATAAACCGGAATAAATGCGGGCATATTTTAACGTTAGAAGACCCAATAGAATATATATTTAAACATGAAAAATGTATTGTAAACCAAAGGGAAATGGGTCAGGACAGCAAAACATATGCAAAAGCTTTGAGGGCATCCTTAAGGGAAGACCCGGATGTAATATTTATAGGTGAGATGAGGGATATAGAGTCCATCAGTATAGCTGTTACAGCGGCAGAAACAGGTCACCTTGTTTTATCAACCCTTCACACTTTAGGGGCGGCCAAGACACTAGACAGGCTTATAGACGTGTTTCCTGCAGACCAGCAACAGCAGATAAGGGTACAGGTTTCTGGTGCCTTAAAAGCAGTTATTTCCCAAAGGCTTATTCCTGATATTAACAGTAAAGGAAGGGTTGCAGCCTTTGAAATTATGATTGTTACACCGGCTATAAGCAATTTAATCAGGGAAGGAAAGACCACAGGTATTAATATGTGTATCCAGACAGGTTTTAACCAGGGCATGCAGTTAATGGACAAGCATATAGCAGATTTGTATAATGAAGGCAGAATTTCAAGAGACGATGCATATGCTTTTTGTGTGGACAAGGAAGCAATGAGAAGATATATAGGTTAGGTAGATAATATTAATTTTATTAATACACAAAAATTAATATACAAAATTTTAAAGCTCCATCTTCTATAAGGTGGAGCTTTTTATTATACTTATATGTGACAGCATATATAATACCATGTAGATTTATAAGTTTTATATATTTAATTTTTATTGACTAAATAACTATGAAATGCTATTATATGCATACTTACAGCCGGGGTGTATGAATTTGGGGGGTGGAAAATTTGATTGAGCTTGAGCAACTTTTAAGATTGGCAGTAAGGTACAATGCGTCAGATATGCATATTACAGTGGGACGGCCTCCAGCCTTCAGGATTAACGGACGGTTAAGGACAATTCCGGCGGATAAACTGACAGAAGAGGATACCCGGCGTTATGCCAAGGAATGCCTTAATAACGAAAAATACGAACAGCTTTTGTCTGAAGGTGAGGTTGATTATACAATATCTATTCCGGGTATTTCCAGATTCCGTGTAAATGCTTTTTTTCAAAAAGGCTGCATAGCAATGGCATTCAGGGTACTTCCATGTAGAATACCATCATTTGAAGAATTGGGATTTCCTCCTGTAATAAAAGATATATGCAAAATAAGAGAGGGAATGATACTTGTTACAGGTCCAACCGGAAGCGGCAAATCTACAACTATGGCATCTATAATAGATGAAATAAACTCCACAATGGATGGACATATATTAACATTAGAAGATCCCATTGAATTTATTTTCGAGCACAAAAAGTGTATTGTAAACCAAAGAGAAATAGGAAAGGACAGCAAATCATATGCAAATGCCCTGAGGGCATCGCTTAGGGAAGACCCGGATGTAATATTCATAGGGGAAATGAGAGATATTGAATCAATTAGTATAGCTGTAACTGCGGCGGAAACAGGCAATCTTGTTTTTTCCACACTGCACACCCTCGGGGGGGCAAAGACAATTGACAGGCTCATAGACGTGTTTCCATCAGATCAGCAGCAGCAGATAAGAACCCAGGTTGCGGGAGCACTAAAAGCCGTTATCTCCCAAAGGCTTATTCCTAAAAAAGATAATACCGGAAGGGTTGCAGCCATTGAGATTATGATTGTAACACCTGCTATAAGCAATTTAATTAGGGAGGGAAAGGTAGCTGGAATTAATTCCGCAATTCAGACAGGAGTAAGTCATGGAATGCAGCTTTTAGATAAATCCATAGCTGATCTTTACAAAAAGGGTAAAATTTCAAAAGAAAATGCTTATTTGTATTGCACAGATAAAGAAATGCTGAGGAGATTTTTAGGTGAGTAATTTCTTAAAAGATGAATAATTTGTTTGAAAGAATGTAAATATGGGTAGTTAAGTAATAAGACAAATAAAATCTGTTTTTAATTGTTTTTTAATAAAGCAGGGGAGTTGATAGCATGAAAAAATGGTGGCAGTGTCCAAAATGCAAAGAGTATAAAATGGTTGAGGAAAGCTTAAATTGTATAAGATGTTCTAACTGTGGAAGGTTTTTTGATGAAAATACAAATGAAATAAATGTAAATATATCTTTATATAATTTGACCCCTATAGACAGACACTGTGATTTGAATTAAAATTTATATCATTTAATATTTATATCATTTAAAAAAACAGGTTGCATAACCTGTTTTTTTAAATGAAATTATCAGATTATTTTATTATTTATGTCGGAATTATGATATAATTTTATAGAAAGTGTCGATAATTCTCAAATGGGGGAATATAATATGAAAATAAAAAAATACAAACTTAAAAAGCCTCTTAATACCATAAATGCGATTCTAATAGTAGTTTTAGGGATTCTTCTAGTGTTTTCCAGACAGTGGGCGGGGCTTGTTTTTTTTGCAGGTGTTTTTGTAAATTGTCTGTATTATCTTATATCAAATAAAAACAGCTCCATTAAAAACACAGTATACATTGTATGTGTTGTGATAATTGCCCAGGTTGCGTTGCTAGGTTTTTATGATTTTACAAGAAATATTCTCTATGCCAATGGTTCATATGTATACAAATCCGATGTGGAAGATATAATAAATTTTTTTGAAAATGAAAGTCTCAACAACTCTTTTGTAGAAAAGGACGAATACATCAATATGAAAGAAAATTTATTAAATAAAATATTAATTAAAAAAAGAGATGTGGAAGATTATTTAAATGAAGCAAAAATGCTAAGCAGGCAGAATGAAATGTACTTTTCTTATGTCAGCGGGATACAATATGAAAAAAAAGAAAAGGATGAATGTGAAGAAAACACAGGCTCTATTTTTGAAAAGCAAGGTCCTGAAGTGTTTGAATATATTAAATTACCTGAATTTGAAGAATGTAATTTAGAAGTATTAAAGGACAGGTTAGAAGAGAAAAAGAATGATATATTGATAATTGATTTAAGGGGCAACAAAGGGGGAAAAAGGGATGTATTGATAGATATAGCTTCATTATTTTTGCCGAAAGGCACAGAGGTTATGACTGTTCATGGAAAACATCAAAAAACAACTTATTTTTCAAAAGGCGGTCATTATAATTTTGACAAAATTTTATTTCTTGTGGACAAATCTACAGCTTCTTGTGCAGAAGTTCTGGCTCTTTCACTAAAAAATCATTATTCTGACAAAGTTAAGGTAATTGGAAGCAGGACGGTAGGGCAGGGAGTTGGCAAAAGCGTTAACAAATATCAAAAAAGCGGAATTGAAGTTGGTGTTGTAACTTCAACATGGACTGTGGGAGAAAAAGATGTTAATGCACTGTTTGACTATATAGAAAATGACAGCGGGGGAAGAAAGTTTGAAAGTGAGGATGATTACTTTAGTGCAGTGGTAACAATTTTGTCAGAAAAAGAATAGTGCAACTATAAAACGGAATTTATTTTTACCGATAAAAAAATATATAAAATAATTTATGATAGGAGATAATTAAAATGAGTGAATTCAGGGATATTTTATACACACATGCAGGATTTGAAAACCTTACAGAAAATGTTGTATTAAAAGAATTAGAGGAATATATACAAGATACCGAAAATATGGAAAGAAGAGGATTTTGTAAATGCTGGATTTGTTTAGCTGATGTTGCTGCAATTGTGCTTAATCAATTAAAACCCTGTTATTGTTCAAACTTCATTGACAAGGACGAAAATAATGAATATTTTACAAATTTAAGGATTAAGCTTAAAGAAATGATACAAAAAGCTTTTGAAACGGTAAAGAAAAACCCTCATCACTGCGGTTGATTTTATTTTGTAAACCATGTGCTAAAAGCAGTACAAAGCCTTTTTTCAGGCAATGTATAGAGGTAACGTTAATTAATTTTTGCTAAATAATACTTGAGTTATACAATAACAATATGTACAATATAGATATAAATGTTTTGAAACCATAAAACAAACTACTTTTGTTATCTAAAAGTTTACTACATGAAGGGAGAGAATTAAATGAAGCAATATTTAGAAATTGAAAGCGTTTTTGGGAGAGAAATACTTGACTCCAGAGGAAATCCTACTGTAGAGGTAGAGGTAATTGCAGAAGGTGGTTTTGTAGGAAGGGCTGCAGTTCCATCAGGAGCTTCAACAGGTGCTTTTGAAGCAGTGGAATTAAGAGACGGGGATAAAGACAGGTATCTTGGAAAAGGTGTATCAAAAGCAGTAGAAAACATTAACAACATTATTGCGCCTGAAGTTGAAGGAATGAATGTTTTTGATCAAGTTGCCATTGATAAATTAATGATTGAATTAGACGGTACACCCAATAAGTCCAAATTAGGTGCAAATGCAATATTAGGAGTTTCACTTGCTACTGCAAAAGCTGCAGCAGAAGCTCTTGGATTAAGTCTGTACCAATACATTGGCGGGGTTAACTCAAAAGTTCTTCCTGTTCCAATGATGAATATAATAAATGGCGGACAGCATGCAGACAACAGTGTTAATATCCAGGAATTCATGATAATGCCTGTTGGTGCAAAATCCTTCAAAAATGCACTTCAAATGTGTGCAGAAGTATTCCACAACTTAAAAAGTGTATTAAAAGATAAGGGATACAGTACAGCTGTTGGTGATGAAGGAGGTTTTGCTCCAAATCTTAAGACAGACGAAGAAGCTATCCAGGTTATATTAGAAGCAGTTGAAAAAGCAGGGTACAAGCCAGGGGATGACTTTAAAATAGCAATAGATGCTGCTGCAACAGAAATGTATCAGGAAGACGGGACTTATTTCTTCTGGAAGACAGGAATAAGAAAAACCAGAGATGAAATGGTGGATTTTTGGGCTGACCTGGTAGAAAAATATCCAATTATATCTTTAGAAGATGGATTAAATGAAGAAGATTGGGAAGGTTGGAAATTACTGACTGAAAGAATTGGAGATAAAGTTCAGCTTGTAGGGGACGACCTTTTTGTAACCAACACTGAAAGACTTAAAAAGGGAATTGACTTAGGTGTTGCAAACTCCATACTTATAAAAGTAAATCAGATAGGAACATTGACAGAAACATTAGATGCTATAGAAATGGCAAACCGTGCAGGATATACTGCTGTTGTTTCACACAGGTCAGGAGAAACAGAAGATGCAACTATAGCTGATATTGCTGTTGCAGTTAATGCAGGGCAAATTAAAACAGGAGCACCTTCAAGAAGTGATAGGGTTGCAAAATATAACCAGCTACTAAGAATAGAAGAGGAACTTGGAAATATATCCCAGTATCCTGGAATCAATGCATGGTTTAATTTAAAAAACAAATAATATAAAGTCCTGTATATCTATGGCTTTAGCGTTGAGGTGCCTGGCTTTGTTAAAAAAATAATTAAAAAAACGTTTTACTGCTTGTATTTATGCTGGTTATATGATATTATAAATATTGTTAATTTTTTAGGAGGTGTCCTCAACAATGCAAGTAGCGGTTTCTATCTTACACATATTGTTTTCGATATCAATTATCGTTATTGTATTGCTACAATCAGGTAAACAAGCAGGGCTGTCTGGTTCTATAGCAGGTGGCGCAGAAACGTTTTTTGGCAAAAACAAGGGCAGGACCATTGACGCACTGCTCAGTAAGTACACGGCAGTTGCAGCCATAGGATTTTTGATTACTTGTGTAGCTTTACAACTTATACTGAATTCTAAATAAAAAAAGGCTGTGGCTTTCCACAGTTTTTTTTTAATAATCTTGTACTTCCTATTTTATTTTAGTAATATGAAAAGAGGGTCTTTTAACTTTAATAAGTGATTATTACGGACAATAAACAGGTGAAACCGGCCGAATACTTATATATAGATAGTGTACATAGATAATATAATTACGCTGCAATAAAAATTGAATAAAATAATGGAGGTTAAGTTTCAATGGAAAGAGAACAAGCGCTAAAAGAATTAAAGAGCAGATTAAAAAATGAAAATTTGATAAAACACTCATTGGCAGTTGAGGCAATAATGAAGGATTTAGCTTTCTATTTTAAAGAAGATATCGATAAATGGGGACTTGCAGGACTTTTGCATGATATTGACTATGATGAGACAGCTGATGACCCTTCAAGACACAGCGTTGTCGGAGCAGAAATACTTGAATCACTAAATGTAGAGAGCTCTATAATTTATGCAGTAAAAGCGCACAATGAAGTACATGGAATGGAAAGAAAGAGAAAAATGGACAAGGCATTGTATTGTGCCGACCCTGTTTCAGGACTGATAACTGCATCAGCGCTGATACTTCCTTCTAAGAAGTTAGAAGACGTGACGGTAGAATTTGTTTTAAAAAGAATGAATGAAAAGGGATTTGCTAAAGGAGCAAACAGGGAACAAATTAAATCATGTGAAGAATTAGGTCTCTCAGTGGAGGAGTTTGTCGAAATAGCTTTAAATGCAATGAAAAAAATTGCAGATGAGTTGGGACTTTAAAGAATGAAGGACGGGTTTTCAGTAAATAATAAAATAGAATTAAAAATTAAAAGAAAAAAGTGCATTTTGCACTCTTTTCTTTTAATCCTTAAAAAAGGAGGGTAAGGCTGTTTTTTTAGACAGCTAAGTTTTTTATGACAGACACTTTAATGGCGGATAGAAAAAGAAAAATAGTATCTTTTATGAGGGAAGATGCATATAAGCCCCTTTTATTTGAGGAGCTTGTTACAGTTCTTGATGTGCCTCAGGAAGATGTTGAAAAATTTGCAGAAGTTTTAGAAGAATTGGAATCTGAGGGTATAATTTTTAAAACAAAAAAAAACAGATACGGGGTTCCTGAAAGAATGAACCTTAGCGCCGGTACCTTTCAAGGCCATGAAAGAGGCTATGGCTTTGTAATTACCAATAACGGGGAAGAGGACATATTTATTCCTTCTGACAGTGTAAATGGTGCAATGCATAATGACATAGTTATAGCGAGAATTAATAAAAAGGCTGTAGGAGGCAGAAGGTCAGAAGGGGAAATAATCAGGATTGTAAAAAGGGCAAATAAAACTGTTGTGGGTACATTTGAAAGCAGCAGGAATTTTGGTTTTGTAATTCCTGATGACAAAAGGATTTTCGGGGATATATATATACCCAAAAGCGAGATAAACGGTGCAGTGTCGGGGCAAAAGGTAGAAGCTAAAATACTTGTGTGGCCTGAAAAGAGAAGAAATGCAGAAGGGACTATAATTGAAATAATTGGCGATAAAAATGAGCCAGGCACTGATATTTTATCAATTATTAGATCATTTAATTTAAAAGAAGAATTTCCAGGTGAAGTTATTAAAGAGGCAGAGTCTTTTGGTCAGACTGTTACAGATGAAATGAGAGAGGGAAGGCGTGATATAAGGGATTTGAGAATGATTACCATAGACGGGGAAGACGCCAAAGACTTTGATGATGCTGTTTCCATAGAGAGGCTTCCTGACGGGGATTTTATGCTGGGGGTTCACATTGCAGATGTAAGTCACTATGTAAAAGAGAACTCACACCTTGACAGGGAAGCTTTAAAAAGGGGAAACAGTGTTTATTTAGTTGACAGGGTGCTGCCCATGCTGCCTCCTGCTTTATCAAATGGTATATGTAGCTTAAATCCCAAGGAAGACAGGCTTGCCTTGTCAGTGATGATGAAGGTTAACCATGAAGGGACAGTGGTTGAACACGATATTTTTGAAAGTGTGATAAATTCAAATGAGAGAATGACATATACTGAAGTGTATAAAATTCTTGTTGAAGATGATAAAAATTTAAAAGAAAAATACAGCTACCTTTTAGAAGACCTTTATGCAATGGAAGAGCTGGCACAGGTGCTTAAGGAAAAAAGAATTAAGAGGGGTGCTATAGATTTTAATTTAGATGAAGCTAAGATTGTTCTTGATGAAAAAGGAGTGCCCATAGAGGTTAAAAAGGCGGAAAGAACCATTGCAAACAGTATTATTGAAGAATTTATGATTCTGTGCAATGAAACTGTTTCGGAGCATTTTTTCTGGACAAATACCCCCTTTCTTTACAGGATTCATGAAGAACCTGACCAGGAAAAAATAGAATCTTTTGCAGAGTTTGTATACAATTTAGGCTATACAGTAAAGGGACTTAGCAAAGCCCATCCAAAGGCTTTTCAGGAGCTTTTGGAGAAGGTAAAGGACACTAAAGAAGAAACCATAATAAGTACTGTAATGCTAAGGTCAATGCAAAAAGCTAAGTACAGCCATGTGAATTTTGGGCATTTCGGGCTGGCTGCAAAGTATTATTCTCACTTTACTGCACCCATCAGAAGGTATTCTGACTTGGTTATTCACAGGATTATAAAAGAGTTTTTAAAAGGTAAAATAAATGCCAAAAGAGAAGATGTATTAAGAGAAAAACTTCCTGATGTTGCAAGAATTTGCTCCGAAAGAGAAAGGGTAGCAGAGGAAGCGGAAAGAGAAACAGAAGTGCTTAAAAAAGTGGAATATATGAAAAAACATGAAGGGGATGTTTTTGAAGGGGTAATTTCCGGAGTTGCTTCTTTTGGTATGTTTGTTGAATTGGATAATACTGTAGAAGGTCTAGTAAGAATGAGCAGTATGGTAGATGACTACTATGTGTATAATGAAAAACAATACTCTCTCATTGGGGAGAGGACAAGAAAGATTTACAGAATAGGTAATGCCGTAAAAGTCCAGCTGGTTAAGTCAGATGTAGATGCAAGACAAATTGAATTTGTCCTTGTGGAAGATGGCAAAGAAGAAGCTGAAAAAGAGATGGCAGACACTAAAAGACCAAAACGCAAACGTAAAAAGATAGACGAGAAGGTGCTGCGTCATGTCCAGGGAAAAAAGAAAAAAAAGAAAAGAAGAGGCCGTTGATGCTATTTTGGTAAGTGCATGTTTAATGGGCATAAATTGTAAGCACAACGGGGAAAACAATTTAAATGAAAAAATTATAAAGCTTTGTGGCAAATATAAGCTTATACCGGTTTGTCCTGAGCAGTTAGGAGGATTTCCCACCCCAAGACCTAAGGCGGAAATAGTTTGTGAAGATTTGGCTAAAGGTGTTTTAAAAGTAGTCAGGGAAAATGGAGAGGATGTCACAAAGTACTTTGAAAATGGTGCTGAGGAAGTTTTAAAAATTGCAAATTTAATGAATATCAAAAAGGCTGTTTTAAAGGAAAAAAGCCCCTCTTGCGGTGTTTATAAAATATATGACGGGTCTTTCTCGGGAAAACTCATAGATGGAAGCGGCGTGACAACCAAACTTTTAAAAGAAAATGGAATAGAAGTTTTTAATGAATATGCTTTGGAAAAATTTCTTTAGAACGAAAATTTTAGATTGAAGTGCTGAAGAAATGGTAAAAGGAGAGGCCAATTCACCTCTCCTTGTATTAGCTTCGTTCATAAACGTTATGCAAAATAATAATGCTATACCAATTAATGTTATGCTAAAAAATCTTTGATGTCGTTTTCAAATTCTTCGCATGAATCGGTATGAACATCCACCCTGATTGGTTTGCTTAGGTCTAGGCTGAAAATACCCATAATTGACTTTGCATCTACAACGTATCTTCCTGAAGTTAGATCGATATCGAAATCATATTTATTAACTATATTTACAAAATCCTTAACGTCTGTAATGGATTTTAGATTGATATTAAATGATTTCATAAAAAACTCCTCCTTTATGTGTTCTATTTTATATATTTTATCCTGTTTAGTGTTGCAAGTCAATCAGGAAGTTGCTAAAATTTTCTTAAGTTTTTTATATGATTTGCAAGAAACAGTGTTATAATAAAAGTTATAATAAAAATATGAGAAAATATTAATTCTAAGTTTTAAAAAAAGAGAGGAAGAATGATGAAGAAAGTTGCCTTTTACACTCTTGGATGCAAGGTAAACCAATATGAGACCCAGGCTCTTATAAATATTTTTAAAGATGCAGGGTATGAAATAGTAGATTTTAGTGAAACAGCAGATATATATTTGATAAATACCTGTACTGTTACCAGCCTTAGTGACAGAAAATCAAGACAGATGATTAGGCGAGCAAAGAAGTTAAACAGTGATTCAATTGTGGTGGTGACAGGATGCTATGCCCAGACTGCTTCAGAGGAAGTAAGTCAGATAGAAGGTGTAAATTTAGTTGTGGGCACAAAGGATAGATCTAAAATAATACAATATATAAATGAAATTGAGGACAAGAAGAAAAAAATAAATGCAGTGGGAGACATAATGAAACAGAAAACCTTTGAGGAATTGGGATTCGGTATATATAAAGAACGGGCCAGAGCTTTTATTAAAGTGCAGGAAGGCTGCAATCAGTTTTGTTCCTACTGTATCATTCCATATGCCAGAGGTCCCATAAGAAGCAGAAGCGAGGAAAATGTTATAGAAGAGGTAAAAAAACTTGTAGACTCCGGCTACAAGGAAATAGTGCTGACGGGAATACATATTGGATCCTATGGGAAGGACACAAATACCACATCATTAATTGAGCTAATAAAAAAAGTGCATGAGATAGATGGTATAGAGAGAATAAGACTTGGTTCCATAGAACCTAATTATATATCTAATGAATTTGTAAAAACTATAAAGCACCTTAAAAAAATGTGTCCTCACTACCATATTTCCCTGCAAAGCGGTTGTGATGAAACATTAAAGAGAATGAACAGAAAATACACCACTTTAGAATATAAGAATTCTGTTTACAATTTAAGAAAAGAAATTGAAGATGTAGCAATATCTACAGATGTTATGGTTGGTTTTCCGGGGGAGACTGAAGAAGAATTTCAAAAGACATATAATTTTATCGATGAAATCTCCTTTTCGGGCATGCATGTATTTAAATATTCGCCAAGGAAGGGAACTCCTGCAGCGTCCTTTGAGGGACAAATACCTGCATCTGAAAAAGAGAAAAGAAGCAATATATTAATAGAACTTTCAAAGAGAAAGACATTAGAGTTTAATAAAAAGTTTATAGGAAGGGCTATGCCTGTATTAATTGAGCAGGAAGTAAATGGCAGAAAAGGCTATGTTGAAGGTTTTACGCCAAATTATATCAAAGTAATATGTGAAGGGGACAAAAATCTAAAGGGTGAGATTGTAAATGTTTCCCTTAAAGAGGCAGTGGATGATTTCATTATAGGAAGAGTATTAGACAGGGATTAATTAAGGCAGAGGGAATATAGCAAAGCTAAAACCACTTAATTAAAAATATTATGTATTGCATAATTTATCCTGTTGTATTACTATATATATGAGGGGTTATTACTTTAGACGCTTTGTCGTTAAGGTCCCTTAGAGCGGGACAGGAGAGTGATTATTGTGCAAAATAGCGAAACCATGATGTTTAATGTGGACAAAGAAAAAATCAATGAGGCAAGGGAACTTCTTTTTACTGTGTATAAGGCATTAAAAGAGAAGGGCTATAATCCTATTAATCAAATTGTAGGTTATATTCTATCAGGGGATCCAACCTACATAACTAACCATATGGATGCCAGAAGCATTATCCGGAGACTTGAAAGGGATGAAATATTAGAAGAAATTTTAAGGTTTTACTTAGAAGGTTCTGTTGACAAAGACTCCAAAGATTAAAAGGGGTTTTTGTCAGTTTCTTATTTTTTTTTGTGCTTTTTATGTGAAAAATTTTTATCAGGCTGGTGTGGTTTCTTGCAATATGTTAATCTTGGTAATACAGGAATAAATGTTTCAAGGCTTTGCTTTGGAGGGTTAATTATAGGACCCCTGCAGGCTGACCTTTCCCCTTGTCAAGGTGCCCAAATTATATTAAAAGCAATTGAGCTTGGTGTAAATTTTATAGATACTGCTGAACTTTACGGTACATATCCCCATATAAGAGAAGCCCTTAAAAAAACAAACAAAGATATTGTTATTGCAACTAAGTCCTATGCATACTCAAAAGAGGGAGCAATGGAAAGTGTGGAAAAAGCCCGCAGGGAAATGGACATTGATGTTATAGATATATTTTTACTTCATGAACAGGAAAGCAGGTTAACTTTAAAAGGGCACAGGGACGCATTGGAGTACTATCTTTCCATGAAAGAAAAGGGAATAATAAAGGCTGTAGGAGTGTCCACGCATAATGTGGAAGTGGTGGAGGCGTGCTGTGATATGCCTGAAATAGAGGTGATTCATCCTATTGTAAACAAAACCGGCATAGGAATAGGGGATGGCACCATTGATGAAATGCTTAAGGCTGTAGAAAAGGCATTTAACATGGGCAAGGGGATTTACAGCATGAAGCCTTTAGGTGGGGGGAATTTAATAGGCTCTTATGAGGAAGCTTTAAAATTTGTGCTGGACCTTCCCTATATACATTCTATAGCACTAGGCATGCAGTCTGTTGATGAAGTTATTATGAATATATGCATGTTTAAAAATGAAAAGGTACCGGGACATATAAAAGAATCTCTTCAAAAAAAACAAAGACATCTTCACATTGACTGGTGGTGTACCGGTTGTGGTAAATGTGTCAGAAGGTGCAAGCAAGGAGCACTTTATATAGATGACGGGAAAGCTAAAGTATGTGAGGAAAAATGTGTACTGTGCAGTTATTGTGCAAGTGTTTGTCCTGAGTTTGCTATTAAAGTGTGTTAAAAAGGGCAATGTGGAGGAATAAAACATGAGAATAATGGGAATTGACTATGGTGACAGCAGGATAGGAATTGCAATTAGCGATGCCCTTATGTATACAGCCCAGGGCATTGAAACCATTAAATGGAGCCGTGGAATTGAGGAACCTTTAAAAAGGATTTCTGAGCTGGTTGAAGAATATAAAGTAAATAAGATTGTCCTTGGGTTTCCTAAAAACATGAATGGTACGGTAGGACCTAGAGGTGAAAAAACTATAGAATTTGCCCGGCTTCTGGAGGAAAGCATTGAAGGAATAGAAGTTATTCTGTGGGATGAAAGGCTAACAACTGTAGCTGCTAATAGAGCTATGCGGGAGATAGGAGTTAAAAAAAATAATAAAAAAAAGCTGGTGGATCAAATTGCAGCTGTATATATTCTCCAAGGGTATTTAGACAGTCAGGCAAGAGGGTGAATTTTTTTTGTTAAAATGTGCTTTAAGTGAATTCAGGTGAATATCTATAGGTTTTGTTGGAAAATAATAATTAATATACTGATTAAACCTGTAGATTATCTAATACAATTTATGCTTAATTAACAAAGAGATGGAGGTAATTACAATGACAGAAGAAAGAGATGATTTGGTGGTTTTGGTAGATGAAAATGGAGAAGAAGTGGAATTTGAATGTTTAGACACCTTTGAGTTTAATGGAAGCGAATATGTTGTTCTTTTACCTTATGGAGAAGAAGATGATGGAACCGGTGTGGCGGAAGTTGTAATATTAAAAATTGACCATGGTAAAGACGGAGATGACAGTCTTTTGACAATTGACGATGATGATGAATTAGATGCTGTTTTTGAACACTTTAAAGTCAGAATGGAGGAAGAATTTGAAATTTTGGATAATTAAAAAATAAAAGGGGGGGAGTATCCCCCTTGAACTCTTTTATCTTATAAAATTTAAATGTAAAGTTTATGTTCATATATGTTTATATAATAAAATAGCGGGGTGTTTGTGTGAGGGAATTATCATTTATAAAAAAGAAAATTTTAATTTCTTTTTTGCTTTTATTATTATTTTTATTTGCTTGCAAAAGCGCCGAAGAGCCGGATTTAGAAGTTACAAATGATGAAACACCAACCCCTTTAGTTGTAGAAGAAAATTTAGAAGAAGAAATTATAGAGGAAGAGCCGAAAGAAGAGGAGGATTTAGCACTTAAATATTTCAAAATTCCTTCTAAAGGGACAAGACCATATGCAGTTATGATAGACAATGCAGGTCCTAGGGTTTTGCCCCAGGGCGGACTCCATTTAGCCCAGGTTGTCTATGAAATAATAGTTGAAGGCGGGGAAACCAGGTTTATGCCTGTTTTTTGGGATCAGGAGCCTTCTATGATCGGACCTGTCAGAAGTTCCAGGCATTATTTTTTAGACTATACCATGGAACATGATGCTATTTATGTCCACATTGGCTGGAGTCCTATGGCTCAAAGAGATATTTCTAAATTTGGCATTAACAATATAAACGGAGTATGGGGGGTCTTTTGGGACATAACAGATGACCCGTACAATTGGCAGGACAGCTACACATCCATGGAAAAGATCAAAAACTATGTAGAAAAAGTGGGATTTAGGACTACCACAGACAAAGAGCATGTGTTTTCATACTCTGATGAACCTGTTTTATTGGAAAATGGTAAAAAGGCAGAGAAAATCAATTTAAAATATTCTTGGGTAATGTCAGCCGGTTATGAATATGATGAGAAAAAGGGAGTTTATTTCAGATTCAG
>Ga0116181_1000885_pt1 | contig 26887 bp, 22 predicted proteins | sample AD_UKC075_MetaG_FD_89752 | JGI IMG/M metagenome (GOLD analysis project Ga0116181, IMG submission 89752) | Active sludge microbial communities of municipal wastewater-treating anaerobic digesters from USA - AD_UKC075_MetaG | ecosystem: Engineered > Bioreactor > Anaerobic > Digestate | place: USA... | reverse complement strand
GAGTCGACCCGAAGAGCGAGCAGACCTGGCAGGCGTACCTGCGCGGCGTGCTCGCGTTCTCGGCGGTCGGTCTGCTCATCGTCTACGCACTGCAGCGCCTGCAGCAGTGGCTGCCGTACTCCCTCGGGCTGGGGGCGCCGTCTGAGCATCTGTCGTTCAACACGGCGGCCTCGTTCGTCGGCAACACGAACTGGCAGTCCTACTCGCCCGAGCTCACCCTCGGCTACACGGTCCAGCTGGCGGGACTCGCGGTGCAGAATTTCGCCTCCGCGGCGGTCGGGATGTCGGTCGCGATCGCGCTGGTGCGCGGCCTCGCGTACCGCCGCTCGGGCACGATCGGCAATTTCTGGGTCGACCTCATCCGCGGCACGCTGCGCATCCTGCTGCCGATCGCGGCGCTCGGCGCGATCGTCCTGATGATCGGCGGCGTCATCCAGAACTTCAACGGCTTCACGACGGTCACCACCATCACCGGTGCCACGCAGACGATCCCTGGCGGCCCGACCGCCTCGCAGGAGGTCATCAAGCTGCTCGGCACCAACGGCGGCGGATTCTTCAACGCCAACTCGTCGCACCCGTTCGAGAACCCTGCGGCCTGGACGAACGTGTTCCAGGTGCTGCTCATGCTCGTGATCCCCTTCGCCCTGCCCCGCACCTTCGGCCGGATCGTGGGCGAGAACCGCCAGGGGTACGCGATCCTCGCGGTGATGGCGGTCCTCTACGCAGCGTCGTTCGGCATCCTCACGGCACTGGAGAGCGCCGCGATGGGCACCGCGCCGCAGCTCGCGGGCGGGGCGCTGGAGGGCAAGGAGCAGCGATTCGGCATCGTCGGATCGACGCTGTTCGCCACCACCAGCACCGGCACCTCCACGGGCGCCGTGAACTCCATGCACGACTCGTACACGGCCTTGGGCGGGATGATGCCGATGTTGAACATGATGCTCGGCGAGGTGTCTCCGGGTGGCGTCGGCTCCGGCCTCTACGCGATCCTGATCCTCGCCGTCATCGCCGTGTTCATCTCCGGGCTGCTCATCGGGCGCACCCCCGAATACCTGGGCAAGCAGATCGGCCCGCACGAGATCAAGCTCGCCGCCCTGTACATCCTCGTGATGCCGACCCTCGTGCTCGCCGGCACGGCGCTGAGCTTCGCCCTCCCCGGCATCCGGGACGACGTCGCCAACACGTCGATCTGGAACCCCGGCGCCCACGGCATGTCCGAGGTGCTCTATGCATTCACCTCGGCGGCGAACAACAACGGCTCCGCGTTCGCGGGACTCACCGCGAACACCCCATGGCTGAACACCGCGCTGGGCGTGACGATCCTGCTGGGCCGGTTCGTGCCGATCGTCTTCGTCCTCGCCCTCGCCGGCTCGTTCGCCGCCCAAGACAAGGTCCCGACCACGTCCGGAACCCTGCCCACGCACCGCCCGGTGTTCATCGGGCTGCTGACCACGGTCACCGTCCTCGTGACCGCACTGACCTTCTTCCCCGTTCTCGCGCTAGGTCCGCTAGCGGAAGGGCTGATGTAACCCATGTCCACCACCATCGCCGTCCCCCGCCCGGGCACCACGGTCACCCCGACGCGAAAGGGGGGATTCACCTGGGCTCTCGTCCGGGAGGCCCTGCCAGGCGCGTTCCGAAAGCTCAACCCCAAAGCACAGTGGCGCAACCCCGTGATGTTCCTCGTCTGGGTGGGCGCCGCCCTCACCACGGTGCTCGCGATCGCCGAGCCCTTCATCGGCGGTCCCGCCGATTCCGGCGGGACCGCCGTGCCGTGGTCGTTCACCTGGGTCATCATGGTGTGGCTGTGGCTGACCGTGCTGTTCGCGAACCTCGCCGAGTCCGTGGCCGAGGGTCGGGGCAAGGCGCAGGCGAAGGCGCTGCGCGAGACCCGCACGAACACGATGGCCGACCGGGTCGTCGGCTACGACCCCTCCGCGGACGCCGCCGCCGAACGAGCGGCAACCGAGCAGATGCCCTCCTCGGCGCTCACCGTCGGCGACGTCGTCGTGGTGACCGCCGGCGCGCTGATTCCCGGCGACGGCGACATCGTCTGGGGCATCGCTTCGGTCGACGAATCCGCGATCACCGGAGAGTCGGCACCGGTCGTGCGCGAATCCGGTGGCGACCGCTCCGCCGTGACCGGCGGCACCAGGGTGCTCTCCGACCGGATCGTCGTCCGCATCACCTCAAAGCCCGGAGAGACGTTCGTCGACCGGATGATCTCGCTGGTCGAGGGCGCCACGCGGCAGAAGACGCCGAACGAGATCGCGCTGAGCATCCTCCTCGCGTCGCTGTCGATCATCTTCGTCGTGGTCGCGCTCACGCTGAACCCGATCGCGTCCTACGCCGCCGCTCCTGTCAGCGTCACCGTGCTGGCCGCGCTCCTGGTGTGTCTCATCCCGACGACCATCGGCGCACTCCTTTCGGCGATCGGCATCGCAGGCATGGACCGGCTCGTGCAGCACAACGTGCTGGCGATGTCGGGGCGCGCGGTCGAGGCGGCCGGCGACGTGACGACCCTGCTGCTCGACAAGACGGGCACCATCACCTACGGCAACCGCCGCGCCCACGCGTTCCTGCGCCTCGACGGAGTCGAGGAGGCAGCGCTCGTGCGTGCGGCGGTGCTCGCCTCGCTCGCCGACCCCACCCCTGAAGGCGTGTCGATCCTGGAGCTCGCCGAGCGGGAACACAGCCAGATCGACCGCGGGGCCATCGGCGAGATCGTCCCGTTCACCGCGCAGACCCGCATGTCTGGCCTGGACCTGGCTGACGGCACCCAGATCCGCAAGGGCGCCGGCTCGGCCGTGATGGCCTGGCTGGAGCAGGACGGGCAGTCTCTGCCTTCGTCGCTGGTCGCCGGACTCGATGCCCACGTCGAGCGCATCGCCCAGTCCGGGGGCACCCCCCTGGTCGTCGCGACGAAGGATGCCGCCGGGGAGGGACGCCTGCTCGGCGTCGTGCACCTGAAGGACGTCGTCAAGGAGGGTCTGCCGGCGAAGTTCGCCGAGATGCGCGCGATGGGCATCCGCACCGTGATGATCACCGGAGACAACCCGCTGACCGCCGCGGCGATCGCGAAGGAAGCCGGCGTCGATGACGTGCTCGCCGAAGCCACTCCCGAAGACAAGCTCGCCTACATCCGCAGGGAGCAGGAGGGCGGCAAGCTCGTCGCGATGACCGGCGACGGCACCAACGACGCACCGGCCCTTGCGCAGGCCGACGTCGGCGTGGCGATGAACTCCGGCACCTCGGCGGCGAAAGAGGCGGGCAACATGGTCGACCTCGACAGCGACCCGTCCAAGCTCATGGACATCGTGCGAATCGGCAAGCAGCTGCTGATCACCCGTGGCGCGCTGACGACCTTCTCGATCGCGAACGACGTTGCGAAGTACTTCGCCATCATCCCCGCCATGTTCATGGGCGTGTACCCGCAGCTCGCGGCGCTGAACGTCATGGGGCTGCACTCCCCCGCCTCAGCGGTGCTCTCCGCGGTCATCTTCAACGCGGTGGTGATCGTGTTCCTGATCCCGCTCGCCCTGCGCGGGGTGAAGTACCGCGTGGGCGATGCCTCCAGCATCCTCGGACGCAACCTCGCGATCTACGGGCTCGGCGGCCTCGTCGCCCCGTTCATCGGCATCTGGATCATCGACCAGCTCGTCCGCCTCATCCCCGGCTTCTGAACCTCGGCAAAGGACACCCATCATGCACGCACAGGCTCGCGGACTCGGGCGCACCATCCTGGTCGCCGCCCGCACCATGGCCCTCTTCACGATCGCACTCGGCATCGGATACACGCTCGTCATCACCGGCGTGGGGCAGCTTGCCCTGCCGGCCCAGGCCAACGGCTCGATGCTGACCGGCCCGGGCGGCGATCCGGTCGGCTCGGCGCTGATCGGGCAGTCGTTCGTCGACGCCGACGGCGCCCCGCTGCTTGAGTACTTTCAGTCGCGCCCGTCGGCCGCAGGCGACGGCTACGACGCGGACGCGTCGTCGGGCTCGAATCTCGGGCCCGAGCACGACGATCTCATCCGTGCGATCGGCGAGCGCAAGACGCAGGTCGCCGCGTTCAACGGCGTCGCCGAAGAGGAGGTGCCGGTCGACGCGGTGACCGCGTCCTCGTCGGGGCTCGATCCGCACATCAGCCCCGCGTACGCCGCGATCCAGATCGATCGCGTCGCCAGGGCGCGCGGGATTCCCGCCGAGCAGATCCGGTCGCTGGTCGCGGCGCACACCCGCGCCCCCGACGCGGGCTACCTGGGAGAATCAAGGGTCAACGTGCTGGAGCTCAACATCAGCCTGGACGAATTGGAGGGCTGACCATGCCGAAGCGAGGACAGCTTCGAGTGCTGCTCGGCGCTGCCCCCGGTGTCGGCAAGACCTTCACCATGCTGGAGGACGGTCGGCGCCTGCTCAAGGACGGGAAGGACGTCGTCGTCGGGATCGTGGAAACCCACGGACGCGCCGCGACCGCGGCGGCGACGGAGGGACTCCCCGCCGTGCCGCGCGCCCGCATCGAGCATCGCGGCATCGAGCTCGAGGAGATGGATCTCGAGGCGGTGCTGCGCCGCCGGCCCGCGATCGCCCTGGTCGACGAGCTCGCGCACACCAACGCGCCGGGTTCGAGCAACCCGAAGCGCTGGCAGGACGTCGAGGAGCTCCTGGCCGCCGGGATCGATGTGATCTCGACCCTGAACATCCAGCACATCGAGTCGCTCAACGACGTGGTCGAGCAGATCACCGGCGTCCCGCAGCGCGAGACGGTGCCCGACAGCTTCCTGCGCGCCGCAGAGCAGATCGAGGTCGTCGACCTCGCCCCGCAAGCCCTCCGCGACCGTCTCAACGGGGGCTTCGTCTACCCCGCCGAGCGCATCGACGCGGCCCTGTCGAACTACTTCCGGCTCGGCAACCTCACGGCGCTGCGCGAGCTCGCACTCATCTGGCTGGCAGACGAGGTCGATCAGGCGCTGAAGGGATACCGCAGGGATCACGGCATCGACAGCACCTGGGAGGCGCGCGAACGCGTCGTCGTCGCGCTGACCGGGGGGCCAGAGGGCGACACCCTGCTGCGGCGCGGCGCACGCATCGCGGCACGCTCGGCTGGCGGAGAGCTCATCGCCGTGCACATCACGAGCCAGGACGGCCTCCGCACCGGCGACCCCGGCGTCTTCGCCGAGCAGCGCGCGCTCGTCGAGAAGCTCAACGGCACCTACCACCAGGTCGTCGGCGAAGACGTCCCGACCGCGCTCGTGGAGTTTGCGCGCTCGGTCAACGCCACCCAGCTCGTCCTCGGCGTGAGCCGGCGCGGACGCGTCGCCGCGGCCTTCTCCGGTCCGGGAATCGGTGCGACCGTCGTTCGCGAGTCCGGCGATATCGACGTCCACATGGTCAACCACGCCGCCGCCGGCCGCCGCTTCGCGCTGCCCCCGATCACCGGGGCGCTCACCCGCCGACGCCGCGTCTTCGGATTCGTCATCGCGCTCCTCGGCGGCCCGGCGCTCACCGCGCTGCTCACGCTCTGGCGAAACGCCGACTCCATCACGACCGACGTGCTCAGCTACCAGCTGCTCGTCGTCATCGTCGCCCTCGTCGGCGGCATCTGGCCCGCGCTGTTCGCGGCCGTGCTGTCGGGAATCACCCTCGACTTCCTCTTCATCGAGCCGCTGTACACGATCCACATCCACCAGCCTCACCACTTCCTGTCGCTGGTGCTGTACGTGGTCATCGCGAGCCTCGTGAGCTTCATCGTCGACCGGGCCGCGCGCTACACCCGCGCCGCGCGCCGGTCAGCCGCCGAGTCCGAGCTCATCCAGACGATCGCGGGCAGCGTCCTGCGCGGCGACAACGCGATCCAGGCGCTCCTCGACCGCACCCGCGAAGCCTTCCACCTCCCATCCGTTCGCCTCATGCGCGGCGCGGACGTGGTCGCACACTCGGGCGAGCCGCTGCCCGACAGCGCCCACACCAGCATGCGCATCACCGAGGAGGTCAGCCTCGAGCTGTACGGCCGCAGCCTCGCTGCGGCAGAACAGCGCCTCCTCGCCGTCGTCGCCGCACAGCTCACCGCCGCGCTCGAACACCAGCACCTCACCCAGACGGCCAAGCAGATCGAGCCGATCGCCGCATCCGACCGGGTGCGCGGAGCGCTGCTCTCCGCGCTCAGCCACGACCTGCGCCGCCCGCTGGCCGCGGCCACCGCGGCGGTGGGCGGGCTCCGGGCCGCGGGCACCAACCTGGCCGCGGCAGACAAGGAGGAGCTCCTCGACACCGCCAACGAGAGCCTCGCCGCGCTCGCGACGCTCGTCACCGACCTGCTCGACGTCAGCCGCCTGCAGGCCGGGGCACTGAGCATCGCCGATATTCCGATCGACCCCAGCGAGGCCATCGCCCCGGCGCTTGACGAGGTGCGCCTCGGCCCCACCGATATCACACTGGGCCTCGCGCACGGCGACGCGCTCGTGCACGCCGACCCCGTGCTCCTGCAGAGGATTCTCGTGAACCTGCTCAGCAACGCCCATCGCTACACCCCGGCGGGCACCCCGATCCACGTCAGCACCAGCACGTTCGGCGACCGGCTCGAGATCCGCATCGTCGACCGCGGACCGGGCATCCCCCGTGAGAAGCTGGACGACATCTTCGTGCCCTTCCAGCGTCTCGGCGATACCGACAACACCACCGGCCTCGGCCTCGGCCTCGCGCTCTCGCGCGGGTTCATCGAAGCGATGCACGGCACACTCACCCCTGAAGACACACCCGGCGGCGGGCTCACCATGGTCATCTCCCTCCCCACCGTCAGCGAGGAGCGCAAATGAGAATCCTGCTCGCAGACGACGACCCGCAGATCGTCCGCGCGCTGCGCATCACGCTCACCGCGAAGGGCTATCAGGTCTTCACGGCCTCGAACGGCGCCGAGGCGATCGCCGCCGCGATCGACCACCGCCCCGAGCTCTGCCTCATCGACCTGGGCATGCCGGGGCTCGACGGGATCGCAGTCATCCAGGGCATCCGGGGCTGGTCGCAGGCACCCATCCTCGTCGTCTCGGGTCGCGCCGGCGCGGCCGACAAGGTCGAAGCGCTCGATGCCGGCGCCGACGACTACATCACCAAGCCGTTCGCCGTCGAAGAGCTTCTGGCCCGAATCCGCGCGCTCACGCGCCGGGTCGCGCAGGAGGACGCCAGCCCGGTGGTGCGGCTGGGCCCGGTCACCGTCGACCTCGCCGCCCACAGCGTCACGCGCGACGAGCCAGACGGCCCGCGGCAGATCCGGCTCACGCCGACGGAATGGCAGTTCATCGAGATCCTCATCCGCAATGCCGGCAAGCTCGTCACCCGCCAGACCATTCTCACCACGATCTGGGGCACCGAGCACGCGGAGGACTCCGGCTACCTGCGCCTGTACATCTCGCAGCTGCGCCGCAAGCTGGAGCAGGATCCAGCCAATCCGGCGCACCTGCTGACCGAGCCGGGCATGGGCTATCGCCTGGTGGGCATGACCACCTGATCCTGGGCGCGCAGCGCAACGGAAGCACCGCTGATGCGTCCGGTCGGGCGCATCTGGAACGCATGACCTTGCGCTGCCGCACGGTCGAGTCGGCCTCGGCGGCGACGCCCTGCCGGATGGCGTACCCCGCGAACAACACGTCGTCGCTGGTGAGCTCGTATGGACGCTGGGAGATGAGCGCGTGCTGAAGTGCCGTGCAGAACAACGAAACCCTGCCCCGCGTGGAAGCGGCGCAGGGTTGCGATGTTGCAGACGATGGTGGATCTGAGGGGATTCGAACCCCTGACCTCTTCATTGCGAACGAAGCGCGCTACCAACTGCGCCACAGACCCTTGAACTCGAAAAGACTATCACGCGAATCGTGCCCCATTGCGACACGTGGCGCGATCGGCGAGCCGAGCGGCCGCGCGTTATCCGCTGCGGCGGGCGAGGAGCTCGCGAACGTGCGCCTCGATCTCGGCGTCGTCCACGACGCCCATGCTCGCCCACTTCGAGGGCGCGCCCGGCGCGACGGGCGCGACGGGCGCGGCGGCCGCAGCGTGCGCGGCGCGCGCGGCCTCGATCGACACGGGCGCCGGGCGCAGCGAGGCGGCGCGCTCGCGCATGGCCTCGGCCATCGCGGCCTCGCGCAGGTGCTCCTGCGCCTCGCGTGCATCCTGCGCCGCGGCGGCGCGCGTGCCCGCCGAGGCCACGAGCTGCTGCGGGAGCGGGCGCGGCGTCCAGCTCGCGCTGCGCACCGCGACCGGAAGCTCGAAGTCCTGGATGTCGCTCGCGGGGCGGGCCGCCGCATCCACGGTCACGGCGCGCACCGCGGCACGCGCCGCCACCGACGCCATGCGCTGCAGCACCACGAGGCTGCCGAGCGCGAGCGCACCGCCGATCCACAGCAGGGCCTGCGCGCCCGAGGCGACAAGCTGCCAGACGCCGAGGCCGATCAGCGCGAGCGAGACGAACAGCGCCGCGGTCGCGGTCAGCCGCGTGCGGCGACGGGCGCGAGCCATGCGCGCGGCCGGTGCGAAGCGCACCGCGGCGAGCTGCTCGCGCAGCGTCTCGGCGGCGGCCTGCTCCTGCTCGACGCGGACCTGCTTGGCAAGGCGCTGCTGCGCGCGCGAGGTGCGGGCGTTGAGCTCGAGCCGCACCTCATCGGGAGTCTCGCTCGTCTCGGCGAAGATGCGGATCGCCTGGTTCAGGCGGACGGCATTGCGCTCCGCGGCATTGAACTGGTGCCGCGCATGCCACGAGGGCAAGAAATACACCAGCCACAGCAGCACCGCCACCAGTACGACGACACCGCCGCCCAACACCTGTCCACCCATACAGCCACGCTAGGGGGTGGATGCCACGGCCCGCGACGCCGCGCGGGCGTGTCGATCAAGTTCAACTGAAACTTGAGGCTTTGGCGGGCGATCCCTAGGTCGCGGGCAGCCGGTCCTGCGGCGGCACATCGGCCGCGTGCTGCGGCGCGCGGCCCGAGACCCAGCGTGCCAGCACGCCCTCGGGCACCTCCTCGCGCACGAGCGCGAACGAGTAGTGGTCGCGCCAGTCCCCGTCGATGTGGATGTAGCGCCGGCGCAGCCCCTCGTACCGAAAGCCGAGCTTCTGCACGACGCGCAGGCTGGCGTTGTTCTCGGGCCGGATGCAGATCTCCATGCGATGCAGGCCCAGCTCGCCGAAGCAGATGTCGGTCGCCAGCGCGACCGAGGTGGGGGTCACCCCTCGTCCGGCGGCCTTCTTGCTCACCCAGTAGCCGAGGGTGGTCGAGCTCAGCGAGCCGCGCGCCATCCCCCACACGTTGAGCTGGCCGACCACCTGCCCCTCGCTCTCCATCACGAACGGCACGCCCTGGCCGTCGCGATACTGCTGCAGGAGCCGGCGGATGCCGCTGCGCATGTCGAACGACACGGGTCCGTCCGGGCTCGTGGCCTCCCACGGCTTGAGCCATGCACGGTTGGCCATGAGCTCGTCGTACAGCACCCGCGCGTCACGCGGCCGCACGAGTCGGATCGAGGTCGTTCCGTGCGCGAGCACCGATGGTCCGAACTCCACGTGACCTCTCTTCGCCGTCGTTGGCGGGTGACTGGACGAGCCGCGCCGGCGCTAGAGACCGGCGGCGAACTCCTTGAACCAGGGGCGCAGCTCGAGCCCCAGATCCTCGCGATCGACGGCCAGCTGGACGATGGCCTTGATGTAGTCAACTCTATCGCCGGTGTCGTAGCGGCGACCGCGGAACACCACGCCGTACACGCCGCCGCCATCGGTGTCGGCATCCGCCGCGAGCACCTGCAGCGCGTCGGTCAGCTGGATCTCGCCGCCCTTGCCGGGCTCGGTGCGCTCGAGCACGTCGAACACCCGCGGGGCGAGCACGTACCGGCCGATCACGGCGTAGTTCGAGGGCGCCTCCTCGGTCTTCGGCTTCTCGACCAGCCCGGTCACGCGCAGCACGTCGGGGTCGTCGGTGGCCTCGACCGCCGCCGCGCCGTACATGTGGATCATGGCGGGGTCGACCTCCATGAGCGCGATCACCGACGCGCCGCGCTTCTCGTACTCGGCGATCATCTTCGGCAGCAGCGGGTCGCGCTCGTCGATGAGGTCGTCACCGAGCATCACGACGAACGGCGCGTCGCCCACATGCGTGCGGGCGCGCAGCACCGCGTGCCCGAGGCCCTTCGGCTCGCCCTGGCGAACGAAGTGGATGTCGGCGAGGTCGGACGACTCGATGACGCGGCGCAGCCGGTCGTCGTCGCCCTTGTCTTTGAGCTTGCCCTCGAGCTCGGGCATCGCGTCGAAGTGGTTCGAGATGGCGTTCTTGTTGCGGCCGATGATGACGAGGATGTCGTCGATGCCGGCCGACGCGGCCTCCTCGACGACGTACTGGATCGCCGGCTTGTCGACCACCGGGAGCATCTCCTTCGGCATCGCCTTCGTCGCCGGGAGGAATCGAGTGCCCAGCCCGGCGGCGGGAATGACGGCTTTCATGCGCTTCGAAGACATAGCGAACACCATACCGAACGCCGCCTTCGGCATGACGACCTAGACTGGCACCCATGTCTGACGACATCACCAACGACAAGCGCGCGCTCAGGGCCGAGCTGCGCGAGCGCCGGCAGCTGCTCACCCCGGCGCAGCTCGCGGCCGCCGAGGCCGGCATCACCGAGCAGCTGCGTGCGCTGCTCGCGAACCTCGGCGTGCGGTCGCTGTCGTGCTATCTCTCGGCGCGCACAGAGCCTTCGACACGTGGATTCCTCAACTGGGCCACCGCCGAGGGCATCCGCGTGCTGCTGCCCGTCACCCGCGCAGACGGCCTGCTCGACTGGGCCGTGGCGAGCACCGATGGCACCGAGACCGAGGGCCTGTTCGGCCTGCCCGAGCCGGAGGGCGAGCTGCTCGGCCCGATCGCCGTCAACGATGTCGACCTCATGATCGTGCCCGCGGCATCCATCGATCGCAGCGGGATGCGCCTGGGCTGGGGGCGCGGCTACTTCGACAAGACCCTCGGCTCGATGGAGAATCGCCCGCCGGTCTACGCCATCGTGTTCGACACCGAGATCGTCGAGGCGGTGCCCCGCGAGCTGCACGACCAGGGCGTCACCGGCGCCGTGACCCCCACGCGCACCCTCACCTTCGACCCCGTGCGGCACTGACCCGCGCGAGCCGCACCGTCGCCTCGCCACACCCAATCCTCACCGACACACAGCCCCAGCGAAACACAGGAGCCATGCCCACCTACGCCTATGCCTGCACCGAGTGCGAGCACTCGTTCGACATCCACCAGTCCTTCAGCGACGACTCGCTGACCACCTGCCCCGAGTGCGAGGGCCGCCTGCGCAAGGTGTTCGGCAACCTCGGCGTGACCTTCAGCGGCTCCGGCTTCTACCGCACCGACTCGCGCAGCGGCTCGTCGTCGAGCTCCGGCGGCGCGGGCGGTGGCGCGTCTGGGGCATCTTCGGCATCATCGAAGTCGGAGTCAACCTCCGCTTCCACCCCGGCGAGCGCGTAACCACGCGACCGCCCCAACGCAAGGACACCGCTCGTGATTCAGGGCTTCAAAGAATTCATCCTCCGCGGCAACGTGATCGACCTGGCTGTCGCGGTCGTCATCGGCGCTGCGTTCACGGCGATCGTCAACGTCGTCGTCAGCGCGCTGATCAATCCGCTGATCAGCCTCTTCTTCGCGGCCGACAGCCTCGACACGGCCCTCGTGCTGACCGTGCCCACCCTCGGCGGCGGCCAGGCCGAGTTCGCCTTCGGCTCCATCATCGGCGCGGTCATCAACTTCATCGCCGTCGCGGCGGTCGTCTACTTCGTGTTCGTCCTGCCGATGAACCGGGCCAAGGAGGCCGCCGCTCGCAAGGCCGGCGTGCCGGCCGAGGAGGAGGCTCCGCTGCCCACCGAGGCCGAGCTGCTCGTGCAGATCCGCGACCTGCTCGAGAAGCAGGCGCCCCAGACCCGGGCCTGATCCACACACGCGAGATGCCCCCGTGCCGATCGGCGCGGGGGCATCGTCCGTTCTCGGGGGCATCGTGCACGTCTCTGGCGTCGCGCACTGGCATGGATGCCTCGACACGCGCTTCGACGCCATGCGCCGGCGACCGAGTGTTCGGCGGGAGGGCGATCGAGCCGCCGGTCGCTGGCGCCCGGCGTCAGTAGTGCGGCGGCACGTCGGCGCGCAGCTGCGCGTCGTTCGGCCCGGTGTCGCCCGTGCCCGGCGCGGGCCGGGGCGCATCGCCCATCGCCTCGGCGTGGGTGGGCTCGGCCGTCGTACCCGGTGCGGGCGTCAGCTTGGCGCGGCGGGATACTCCGACCCGAACGATGCGCTGGCGCGGTGCCGCGTCAGGCAGTGCCGCGTCAGACGCAGCCGCGTCAGCCCGAGCGGCGCCGGTCGCCGCATCGGCCGTGGCCGCGGCATCCCTCTCGCCCTGTTCGCCACTCACGAGAGGCAGGCTAGTCGGTGATCGTGGTGATCGGCTGTGTGGTCGCCTCGAGCTCGACCGTGGGCACCGCCGTCGTCGGGCCCACCTCGCGCCCGAGCACGCCGGCGATGCGCGCTGCCACCGCGGCCGGGTCGCTGTAGAGATCGAAGGCGTGCACGCGCACGTAGTGCCAGCCGAGACGACGCAGCACCTGCGGACGCAGGCGGAGCGCCTCGCGCAGCGAGGAGGCATGCACCTCGGGGTCGCTCTCGGCGACCACGGCCTTGCCGCCGTGCTTGGCGACCAGCGTGAGCGAGCCGCGGTATCCCAGCGTGCAGTCGATGCCGAGCGCGCGCAGCTCCTGCGCGAGGGTTCGGGTCAGCGGGTCGGCGAGCTCGTCGCGGTCGCCCTGCTGGGCGCTCTCGTCGAGCGTGGCGAGGATCTCGAACAGCGTGCCGGCGCCGTGCTCGAGCGTGCGGCCGTCGAGCGCGTCGGGGCGGATCGATGAGACGATCACCATCGAGCGCCGTGCGCGGGTCATGCCCACGGTGAGCAGCCGCTCGCCGTCGGGGGTCGTGAGGTCGCCGAAGTCGGAGAGCACCCGGCCGTGGCGCGTGAGGCCGTAGCCGAGCGAGAAGATCACGCGGTCGCGGCTCTCGGCCACCGACTGCTCGAGGGTGAGCACCGCGAACGGCTCCGCGCTGTCGCGGGCGGCGAACTCGGCCAGCTCCGGTCGCTCGGCGAACTTCACGGTGATCTCGTGGCGCAGCCGCTCGGCGTGCCTCGGGCTGGCGGTGACGACCATGAGCGACTCGCCGGGGCGGTTCATCGCGTGCTCGGCGACGAGCGTGACGATGCGCTCGACCTCGGCGGTCGTGCTCTCGACCGCGCCCGAGATCGGGTCGGGGGCGCCCATGCCCTTCTCGACGTAGTCGACGCTGAGGCTGCCGCGCCCGAGGTACGAGCCGGCCCACGGGAGCGAGACGATCTCGCCGCCGTAGAACGCGTCGTTCACGAGTTCGGCGAGGTCTTCGCCGCCGGCGCGATAGCTGCGGGTCAACGTCATCACGGGCAGGAGCTCGGCGAGACGCTCGAACACCGAGGCCTCGTCGAACTCGGTCGTCGCGGCCTCGGTGGCGGCAGCCGCGGCAGCGGTCGTGGCGGCGGCTCCCGTGGCACCGACAGCGCCAGTGCCCGCGGCAGCGCCACCGCCGGGGGCAGCCCCCGCGGCCCCGGCGAGATGCACGCCGGCGGCAGCGGTGGCGGCGGCCGGCTCCTCGCTCAGGATCGGCAGAATCTGGGTCTGGCCGGCGGCCCCGGGCTGGCCCAGCTGGGCAGCCTGCACCTCGGGCTGGGTGACCGCGATGGTGAACGGGCTCGGCCGCTGGGTGGCCGGGTCGCCGAAGGCGACGAGCTGTCGCGCGCGGCGGATCGCGGGCGCCGCCTCGGCAAGGTTCATGCCCGCGGCATCCACCAGCAGCACGGCGTCGAACTCGAGGCCCTCGGGCAGCTGCGGCACGTCGTACGGGGTCGCGAGCCACGCGGGCGCGAGGGTGCGGGTGAGGTTGGGCGCGGCATCCACCAGCGCCCTCGGCGTCAGCTGCCCGCGAGTGAGCGCGCGCTTGAGCGCGGCAGCCTCGCCGGGCTCGTCGATCAGACCGATCTTCCACTTCTCAGACAGGCGCCATGCGAGCAGCTGGCCGGATGCCGCGGCATGCGCCTCGTCGACGAGCCGGAAGTCGCGCTCCAGCCGGTCGACGACCGAGGTGTTCGCGCCCAGGAGCGCGCGCTCGCTGCGCAGCATGACCTCAAGCGCCGACTGCCACCAGACGAACTCGAGCTCGGAGGCGACCCGGTCTTCGGCGACGTGTCGCACCGAGAGCTCGGTGAGCAGCGGGTCGAGGCCGATCGCCTCGAGCTCGGCGCGCAGCGCGACCCGCTCCTGCAGGTTCTCCATGACGTCGCTGTCGGCGGCGAGGCCCGAGAGGGTGTGCACGAGCTCGGCGACCGGCAGCGCGTTCAGGTGCGTGGCCCGCTCGCGCGCGAGAGCGCCGTCGAGCGCCTCGAGGTCAGCGTGCACGCGCTGCCACGCGACCTGCACGTCGCCGAGGCCCAGCGGCACCTCGGGCACGACGCCCACCTCGACGTAGCGCTGCCATTGCGTGCGCTGCTCCTGGATGCGCACAAGCGCCTCGTGCAGATCGGCGACGTGCACGCCGGGGCGCAGGTACTCCTTCGCCAGGCGCCGCAGGCGCCGACGCTGCGGGCCGGTCATGTTCACCGACTCGCGGCGCGGGCCGAGCGCAGTGATCATCTCGCCGAGCGGGCGCTCGAACGCCGAGCGCTTGAAGCGGTCGAGCGAGTCGCGGATCCCGCGCAGCAGCAGCAGGTAGTCGCCGAGCTCGTCGATCGACTGGAACGGGCGCATCCGCGTCGGCCCGATCAGCTCGTAGCCGCGCTCGAGCAGCAGCGGCACATCGCGCTGGTGCAGGCGCTTCGCGAGCGCGTGGGTGTCGGTCGCCTGCGCGGTCGTCGCGAACGAGACCCCGTACCAGGGCGAGTCGTTCGGGCCGAAGCGGAATTCGCCGAGCCGGGCGGCGAGCGCCAGCTTCTGTGCGGCGCCCTCGCGATCGGCGGCAATGGCGGCGAGCGCCGGCGCCTCGAGCCGCGTGCGCGTGATGAGCGTCGGGTCGGCGGTGCAGATGCGGGTGAGCTCGCGCAGGGTCTCGAGCGGGCTGACACCGAGCTGTGGATGCTGCTGCGTCAGCGCACCGCGATAGTCGAGCAGCACCGACCGCAGCCGCACGAGGGCCTCGTCGACCTCGGCCAGCGGCGGGGCCGCGGCCTTCTCGTTGCGGCCGATCGCGCGGATCAGGTCGCGCTGCAGGGTCGGCGGGGTGACGGCCAGCCCCGGCAGGCCGATCTTCGACAGGCGCAGGCGGATGCCCTCGAGCGTCGAGCGGCGCGGGCTCACGACCAGCACGCGCTTGTGCTCGCCTACGAGCGAGCCGATCGCGTTGACGACGGTCTGCGTGCCGCCCGTGCCGGGCAGCGTAGCGACGGTGAACGAGCGGCCGGCGGCGATCGCGGCGATCACGGCCTCCTGCTCGTCGTCGGCGTCGAGCAGGAGCGTGTCGTTGGCGGGCGCGCGGCGATCGGGGTTCGTCACGTCGACGTCGGCCTGGCCGGCCGCGAGCGCCTCGCGGTCGGCCGCGTGGCCGGCGAGCGCATCGAGCACGCGATGCTCGAGCGGGTCGCGGCGGCCCGGGGTCAGGTCGCGGACGAGACCGCGGGCGACGTCGGCGAACGTCGAGACCACCAGGCGCGGGCGCACGGTGAACGAGCCGATGTGCGCGGTGAGCCCGCGCAGGCGGTCGATGACCGGCTGCGGCTTGAAGACCCCGTCGGCGTGGGCGAGGAGCGCGAGCGACTCGCCGTCGAGGCCGATGCCGAAGTGCTCCTCGAGCACGGTGACGAGCTCGGGGTTGACGCTGAAGCCGCCCTGCAGCTTCAGCTCGAAGTCGGGGCCGTCGCCGGCCATGCCGCGGCGGCGGATCGCGAGGGGGCGCAGGAGCACCGGCGCGGTGTAGGTCGCGCCGTCGTTGACCCAGGTCGCCAGGCCGACCGCGAGGTGCACGGCGTTGATGCCGCGGACGGTGCGCAGCTCGACGTTCTTCGCCGTGATCGCCTCGGCGGCGCGGCGGGCCTGCAGCAGCGCCACCTCGTCGCGGAAGAGATTCGACAGCAGCGTCGACTGCCCGGTGATGAAGGTGGGCAGGCTGCTCGGGTGCGCCTTCGTGATGTCGATCCCGATCTCGGGCTCATCGATGTAGCGCAGCAGCGAGGACGGGCCGCCGATCGCCGCGAGCTCGGCGCGCAGGCGCTGCCGCTCGGCGTCGGCCACGTGCGAGATCGCCACGCCCGGCTCGGCGACGGCGAGATCGTGCGGGGCGACGGGGGCGCTGTGCGCGGTCTCGGGCGCGTTCGAGTCGTCGCTCAGTTCGAACGCCGTCATACCATCACCACGCCACACAGCAGTCAGACTATGCGCGCGCGAGCCAGATCATCGTAGGCGGGCAGAGTTTCGCGGGATTGCCGGTGTCACACTGGCGTCACAATGCGGCGGCCATACCGGCCGTCACGCTTCGTCGGCGGGATACCGCACCCCGATCTGGCGCCGGATCTCATCGATGATCCGCAGCACCTCCACGGTGTCATCCGGCGACAGCACCTCGCTTCGAGTGCGACCCGCCGCGACCAGCGCCTCGAGCTCAAGCGCCTGAAAGTGCATGCCGCGACCCTCGTGCGAGGCGGTGAACGCACCGAGCTGCGTGCCCTCGGCGTCGACCAGGCGCACGTCGAACGGCCACTGGTAGGCGTTCGGCAGCACCTCGATCCGGCCTCGCTCGCCCACGATCGTCACCGCGTTCGTGCCGACCGTGTCGAGCGACGTCGTGACGGTGGCAAGCGCGCCGTCCGCGTACTCGAGCACTGCGGCGGCTGCGGCATCCACGCGCTGCTCGGTGAGCCGGCCTCGCGCCACGATCGCCACCGGTGCGCCGAGCACCGCCTGCACGAACGAGATCGGGTACACGCCGATGTCGAGCAGGGCCCCTCCGCCGAGCTCCATCGCGCGGACGCGGTGGGTCGGATCGGCCGAGAGCACCGTCGAGCGGTCGGCGCTCATCGCGCGGACCCGGCCGATGTGCCCCTCTGCCAGCCAGTTCTGCACCACGGTCAGGTAGGGCAGGTAGCGCACCCACATCGCCTCGAGCGCGACCACGCCCCGCGCGTCGGCCGCGTCGAACACGGCCCGCGCCTGGGCCGCGTTCATCGCGAACGCCTTCTCGACCAGCACGTGCTTGCCGTGCGCGATGGCCTGCAGCGCCTGCTCGGCGTGGAACGGATGCGGCGACGCGATGTACACGGCATCGATCTCGGGGTCGGCACAGAGGTGTTCGTAGTCGCCGTATGCGCGTGGGATCGCGAACTCGGCGGCGAACGCCCGGGCGCGGGCGAGATCGCGCGAGGCGACGGCGTCGACTCGCAGCCCGTGTCGGCGCATATCGGCGACCTGCCGGTGTGCGATGCTGCCCGGGGCGATGATCCCCCAGCGCACGCGGGGCGGTGCGGGGGCTGCGGCGGCGGTGTCGGTCATGCGGCCCAGCGTGGCATGCCGCACTCCTCCTGCACAGCCCCCGATCGCGTGCGCGAGTGCAGCGGATGCCGCACCCCGCCGACATCCCGCCCCGTCGGCAGCGAGCCCGCGCGAAGATGGTGCCATGACTCCCCCGGCGCGCCGTGCTTCCGTGGCATCCCCGACTTCTCCGGCAGCCGCTGGTTCCCTGCCCGCGTTGGCTTCCCTGACGGTGCCCACGCCGGTCGGCGATGCGCTCCTGATCGCGTCGCCCGAGGGGCTGCTCGCGCTCGAGCTTGTCGCGGGCGGCCAACGCGCGAGTGAGCGCGGCCGAACCCGCGACGGCGGGGATGGCCACGGCGGGGACGACCGCGGCGGGGGTGCGGGCGAAAAGGTCGGCGCCGACGCGCCCAACGACCGCACGCTTCGGCGCGGCGTGTTCGGGCCGGGTGGCGAGCCGGTGTTCGCGATCGACGCGCACATCGGCGACGGCGGCCGGGCGCGTGCCCACGCGGGCGATCACGGGGCGGAGGGCGACAGTGCGAACGACCCCGGCGCGGCGTCGGGGCTCGACGCGTCACCCCAGCTGGTCGCGGCCGGCGCGATCCTTCGCGACGCCGCCGCGCAGCTCGACGAGTACTTCGCCGGCGCCCTGCGCGTCTTCACGGTGCCGCTCGACTGGCGGCACGTCCACGGCTTCGCGGCCGACGCGCTGCGCGCCGTCGTCGATGTTCCCTACGGCGAGACCGCGGCATACGGCGAGGTGGCGATCATGGCCGGTCGCCCGAGGGCCGCCCGCGCGGTCGGCACGGCATGCGCGCGCTCGCCATGGTCGATCATCGTCCCCGTGCACCGCGTCGTTCGAGCCGACGGCTCGACCGGCCCGTACGGCAGCAACCCCGAGACCAAGCGTTTTCTCATCGACCTCGAGAGGCGAGCCCATGCGTGAAGTGCAGGACCAGGCGAGCCCCGGCGGCGGCGCAACCCGAGACGGACATGCCGACGAGGGAACAAGCGCCGAGAACGCGGCCGCCGAAGGTGCGGCACGCACGGATGCGGCCGGCACGACCAGTCTGATCGTCGGCGCGGACGGTCGCACGCGCCCGCTCTGGGCCGCGAGCGATCCCCTGCTGCGCGAGTACTACGACACCGAGTGGGGCATGCCGGTGCGCGACGAGCAGGGGCTGTTCGAGCGCCTGAGTCTCGAGGCGTTCCAGTCTGGGCTCTCGTGGGTCACGGTGCTTCGCAAGCGGCCCGCGTTCCGTGTCGCGTTCGCGGGCTTCGACCCGGAGGTCGTGGCGGGGTTCGGCGCGGCCGACGTCGAGCGGCTGCTGGCCGACGCATCCATCATTCGCAACCGCATGAAGATCGAGGCGACGCTGCAGAACGCGAAGGCGACGCTCGCCCTGCGCGACGAGGGCGGTCTCGCCTCGCTGATCTGGTCGTTCCAACCGGCCCAGACGCCGCGACCCGAACACGCGCGCGACGTGCCCAGCTCGTCGCCGGAGTCGATCGCGCTGGCGAAGACGCTGCGCTCGAAGGGGTTTCGCTTCGTCGGCCCAGTGACGGCCTTCGCGCTCATGGAGGCGGTTGGCGTCGTCGACACGCACCTGCTCGGCAGCCACCGGCGCGGCTCTTCCGGCGTGTGGAGCTAGCAGACTCGGGGCCGCCGTTACCAGAACGTTGACACTTGTCCCCCAAACGGGCGACATGCGGCCACAGGTCGCTCCTGTATCATTATCCGCGGGGGGCTGCATCAAGGGTATCCGTTGCCTATCCCCAATATGGCAAGTGCGCTCACCCCAAGGAGCGCCCGCGGAGGATGCAGAACTGCAGGGGCCCCTTCGAGTCGTCCAGTCCCCAATGGGCCACTCGAGGGGGCCATTTCTGCGTGTGCCACGTGTTGCGTGTGCCGCGTGTTGCGTGTTGCGCGTGTCGTGTCTCGCTCTGTGTTGATGCCGTTCGCTCTGTCGCCTGTGCGCTTCACGCTGTGGCAATTGTGACGCCCCCGGCGAGCTTTGCGCTAGATGCCCGAGCGCGCGCGGCGAACCCGTTCGCAGCATCCTGTCGCCCAAAAGACGCACAACGCTCGCTTTTGACGGCGCCTGGCACGAACCGGCGACAGCGCGGCGCAAATCAGCGCGCCGCCGGCCGGGCGAGCCACGCGAGAAGACCAGCGCCCCGCGAGACGCAGGCGTTGACCCGAAACACCGAGGCGGGCCCTGCGTCTCTGCCCAAACCCTGCGTCTCAGCCCACACACTGCGTCTCGCGGAACGCGCCGGGCACCGGGCTCAGCCGCGCGCGGACACGCGCCAGGCGCCGCGCCGACTCAGACGCCGGGAACGGCCGCGCGCAGCTGCGCGCCGGCCTCGCGCAGCAGCTGCACCATGCGCGGCGCCGAGGCGAGCGTCACCCGGGCCTCCGGGCCCGACACCGAGATCGCGGCGGGCATGGCCAGCCCGGCGACGGGCAGCGCGTAGCAGCGCACCCCCACCTCCTGCTCACCCTCGTCGATCGCGTAGCCGCGGCGGCGGATCGCCTGCAGGTCGGCCAGGAGCGCCGCCTCGCTCGTGATGGTGGTCGGCGTGTACCCGGGCATCCCGGTGCGCCGCACGATCTCGAGCACCCGCTCGTCGGGCAGCTGCGAGAGGATCGCCTTGCCGACGCCCGCGGCGTGCGGGAACACCCGACGCCCGACCTCGGTGAACATCCGCATCTGGTGCGGCGAGGGCACCTGGGCGACGTAGCTGGCCATGTCGCCGTCGAGGATCGCCATGTTCGCGGTCTCCTGCGAGCCCTGGCACAGCCCGGCGAGCACGGGCATCGCCCAGAGCGAGAGTCGGCGGGTCGCGCCATCGCCGAGCCGGATGAGTCCGGGCCCGAGCGAGTATCGGCGCGAGGGCAGCTGCACGACGTATCCCCCGCCGCTCAGCGTCTGCAGCAGGCGGTGGATCGTGGGCGCAGGCAGGTCGACCTCGGCCGACAGCTCGCTCACGCCGGCCTCGCCGCCGAGCGTGCGCAGCGCCTCGAGCAGCGCGAACGCGCGCGCCACCGATTGGACGCCGCCTGACTCAGCATTCCCAGCCATTGCTCACCCCTCCGCGCATATTTCACCATGTGAAATGATCGTTCCAGAATAGCCCGAACTCTTGCTATTCTCGCAATCACCTCGAGAAAGGCGAACCGATGGCGGCAACAGACACTTCCCTGACCGACGCTCTGGTTGCCGCGCTGCCCGAGGGAAGCGTCATCCTGAACCCGGACTCGATGCACGAGTACCGGTGGGATCGCGCCAACGACCCGAACGCCGGCACGCCGCTCGCGGTGGTTCGCGTGACGAGCACCGAGCAGGTGCAGGCCGTGGTGCGCCTCGCGGCCGCGGCTGGCGTGCCGATCGTTCCGCGCGGCGCCGGCTCCAGCCTCTCGGGCGGCTCGACCGCGATCGACGGATGCATCGTGCTCTCGCTCGACCGCATGCGCGAGATCACCGTCGACCCGGTCACCCGCACCGTCGTCACCCAGCCGGGCGCCTTCAACGCCGAGGTCAAGGCCGCGGCGGCCGAGCACGGCCTCTGGTACCCGCCGGACCCGGCGTCGTTCCAGTTCTGCTCGATCGGCGGCAACGTCGCGACCAACGCCGGCGGCCTGTGCTGCGTGAAGTACGGCGTCACGACCGACTACGTGCTCGGCATGACCGTGGTGCTGGCCGACGGCCGCGCCGTCACGCTCGGCGGCCCGAAGATCAAGGACGTGGCGGGCTACTCGCTCATGAAGCTGTTCACCGGCAGCGAGGGCACGCTCTGCATCATCACCGAGATCGTGCTGCGCCTCGTGCCCGCGCAGCGCCCGCCGACAACGCTCGTCGCCACGTTCGCGACCCTCGAGGACGCGATGGCCACGGTGCTCGCGATCACGAAGACCATGCGTCCGTCGATGCTCGAGTTCATGGATCGCGTGTCGATCAACGCCGTCGAAGACGTCACCAGGATGGGCCTCGACCGGAGCGCTGCCGCGATGCTCGTCGTGCAGTCGGACGAGCCCGCGGGTCACGCCGGAGTGGAGATCGCCGAGGTCGAGGCGCTGTGCGCCATGCACAAGGCGACCGAGTGCTTCTTCACCGAGGACCCCGACGAGGGCGAGGCGTTCGTCACCGCCCGCCGCATCGCGATCCCCTCGGTCGAGAAGCTCGGCACCGTGCTGATGGAAGACGTCGGCGTGCCCCTGCCGCGCCTGGGTGACCTGGTCGTGGGCATCGAGAAGATCGCCCAGAACCGCGATGTGATCATCGCCGTGATCGCCCACGCGGGCGATGGGAACACGCATCCGCTGCTCGTCTTCAACCCGAACGACCCGGCGCAGCAGGCACGCGCCGAGATCGCATACGGTGAAGTCATGGATCTTGCCGTCTCGCTCGGTGGCACAATCACCGGCGAGCACGGCGTCGGACGGCTCAAGCGGGCATGGCTGCCTGGCTACCTCGGACCAGACGTGCTCGAGCTGAACCACCGCATCAAGACCGCGTTCGACCCTGCCGGGATCCTGAACCCCGGCGTGGTGCTCGATCCGGCCTGGAGCGCGAAGTAACCACGCGCTTCGCGCCTCCATCCCCGCCGGCGGCTTCGGTGTCGCCGGCGCATCCCCCAGCAAGACGCAATCGCTTCGCGGCTCACCCCGCGCGGCACCCAACACCGAAGGAACCTCAAGCATGAGTGACCGTTTGCAGCGCGCAGACCTCAACGTGGCCAAAGAAATCGTCGACTTCGTCGAGAACGAGGCGCTCGGCGATGCCGGCATCTCTGCCGACGCATTCTGGACCGGCCTGAGCGAGATCATCGCCGACCTGACCCCGACCAACCGCGCGCTCCTCGCCACCCGCGACGAGCTGCAGGCCAAGATCGACGAGTACTACCGCCAGAACCCGGGCCAGCCCGAGCCCGCGGCGTACCGCGCCTTCCTCACCGAGATCGGCTACCTGCGCCCCGAGCCGGCCGAGTTCACCATCACCACGAGCAACGTCGACGACGAGATCGCGACCCTCGCCGGCCCGCAGCTGGTCGTGCCGCTGCTGAACGCGCGCTTCGCCGTCAACGCCGCCAACGCACGCTGGGGCTCGCTCTACGACGCGCTCTACGGCACCGACGCCATCTCGCAGGAGGGCGAGCTCGCCCCCGGCGCCGACTACAACCCGGCCCGCGGCAACGCGGCGATCGCCCGCGGCCGCGAGCTGCTCGACGAGGCCGCTCCCCTGGGCGCCGGCTCGCACGCCGACGCCGTCGCGTACCGCGTCGAGGGTGGCACGCTGCGCGTCGAGCTGGGCGACGGCTCGACCGTGACCCTGGCCGACCCGGCCGGCTTCATCGGCTACACCGGCGACGCCGAGACGCCCAAGAGCGTCCTGCTGCGCCACAACGGCCTGCACCTCGAGATCATCATCGACCGCGCCGGCAACATCGGCAGCACCGACCGCGCCGGCGTGCAGGACATCCTGGTCGAGTCGGCCGTGACCACGATCATGGACCTCGAGGACTCGGTCGCCGCCGTCGACGCCGAAGACAAGGCCCTCGGCTACCACAACTGGCGCGAGCTCATGCGCGGCACCCTGTCGGAGCAGGTCAGCAAGGGCGACAAGACGTTCCTGCGCACCATGAACGCCGACCGCGTCTACACCGGTGCCGACGGCGCCGAGGTCGTGCTCCCGGGCCGCTCGATGCTGCTCGTTCGCAACGTGGGTCACCTCATGCAGAACGACGCCGTGAAGGACGCGAACGGCGACGACGTCTACGAGGGCATCCTCGACGCCGTCATGACCACGCTCGGCTCGCTGCCCAACCTGCGTGGCACGAGCGAGCTCGGCAACTCGCGCACCGGCTCGATGTACATCGTCAAGCCCAAGATGCACGGCCCCGACGAGGTGGCGTTCGCCGTCGAGCTCTTCTCGCGCGTCGAGAAGCTGTTCGGTCTGCCCGCGAACACCCTCAAGATCGGCATCATGGACGAGGAGCGCCGCACGACGGTGAACCTGCGCGCCTGCATCAACGCCGCGTCCGAGCGCGTCGTGTTCATCAACACCGGATTCCTCGACCGCACGGGCGACGACATCCACACCTCGCTGCTCGCCGGCCCCATGGTGCTCAAGGCAGACATGCGCGGCCAGACCTGGCTGCAGGCCTACGAGAAGGCCAACGTCGACGCGGGCCTGCGCACCGGGTTCCCGGGCCGCGCCCAGATCGGCAAGGGCATGTGGGCGATGCCCGACCTGATGCACGACATGCTCGAGCAGAAGATCGGGCACCCGCGCGCCGGCGCGAACACCGCCTGGGTGCCCTCGCCGACCGCCGCGACGCTGCACGCGCTGCACTACCACCAGGTCGACCCGTTCGAGGTCCAGCGCGAGCTGGCCGCCGGCCCCCGCCAGCCGATCGACCCGATCCTCGTGCTGCCGCTCGCGACCGAGACCCCCTCGGCCGAGGTGATCCGCGAGGAGCTCGACAACAACTCGCAGTCGATCCTCGGCTACGTGGTGCGCTGGGTCGACCAGGGCGTCGGCTGCTCGAAGGTGCCCGACATCCACGGCGTCGCCCTCATGGAGGACCGCGCGACCCTGCGCATCTCGAGCCAGCTCATGGCGAACTGGCTGGCACACGGCCTGATCACCGAGGCCGAGATCGACGAGAGCCTGCGCCGCATGGCGCCGGTCGTCGACGGCCAGAACGCCGGCGACGCCTCGTACGAGGCGCTCATCGGCGCCGACGGCCCGGGCCTGGCTTGGAACGCGGCGCGCAGCCTCGTCATCGAGGGCGCCAAGCAGCCCAACGGCTACACCGAGCCGATCCTGCACCAGGTTCGCCGCGCCAAGAAGGCACAGGCCGCCTCGTAGCATCCGGCCCGTTTCACAGGGGATGCCCCCGCCAGCGTTCTGGCGGGGGCATCCCCGTTTCTCTGCCCGGTTGCGTCGTCAGCGGCGCTGCAGCAGGTAGTGCGAGCCGTCGCGGTGGTTCTGCCAGACCATCGTGTTTGCATCCCACGCGACCACGGCATAGCCGCTGGCCGGCGCGGGCAGCACGATCTCGGTGCCGTCGAGCGTGAAGGCTGCGGCATTCTGCGCCTGCTGCGTCGCGCCCTCGACGTCCTGGCAGTAGAGGATCCGCTCGGTGGAGGGGAAGACGTAGCGCACGTCGGTGCCCTCGCCCACCGGCTCGTAGCCAGCACCGGTATCGAAGTGCGTGTGCTGCCATGCCCCGACGAGCACGACGTCGAGGGCTCCCTCCGTGCCGCTGGGCAGCTCGGGAGCGGCGAAGAGCTTCGGGCTCCCCCAGCCGCAGTCCTCCTCCTGCACCGCGGCCACGAGCGGCGGCGCGACCTCGGCGCCCTCGACCCCGAGCTCGGACTCCCGCTCGCCACCCCCGCTCGTCGGCGACCCCTGACTCGGCCCCGGCTCCGGTGCCCGCGTGGCGGGTTCGGCGGCGCAGCCAGCGAGGGTCAGCGCAGCGACGGCGAGGATGGACAGCGCGACACTGCGCACACGTAACGTCACGGTCTTCTCCACTGGCGATTCGTCGAAGCCACACCGTAGCAGTCGGGGTGTCGGGCGTTCGCGAATACCCCGGCTGGTGCGGGGAGCACACTCGCAAGCCCACGCTGGCGCGGGGTGTCGTGCTGCCGACTTGCGCGCGGCGCTTGATACCCCCTAGGGTATTAGCAACGGATACCCCAGGGGTATTTTCGAACAGCGACTTGAGGAGTCCCGCATGTGCCGAGCGACAACGTGCAAGGTATGCCAGAAGACCACGTGGGCCGGGTGCGGCCAGCACGTCGCCGCCGTCCGCCGAACGGTGCCGGCGGCACAGTGGTGCGGCGGCTCGCACAGCGCGAGCGAGATCGCCGAGTCGCGTGCCGCGCGCGGCGGCTTCTTCGCGAAGCTGTTCGGGCGCTGAGCGCGGCGCTCACCCCTCCCCCTCGGCACCCCGCGACTCCACACCACCGGCCCAGCATCGCCGCGTAGATTTGCTGGAGCTCGACGCACGCCGAGCGCTTGACCCCCGCACCACCCCGGACTGCCGCACCGCCTCGGACCGCGGCATCCACCAACCAACCGATGCACCACCGAAAGGACGCACCATGTGCGCAAGAGTCACCTGCCAGAACTGCGGAAAGCCCACCTGGGAGGGCTGCGGCGAGCACATCGAGCAGGCGCTCGCGGGCGTCGCCCCGGCCGACCGCTGCAGCTGCTGAGCTGACACGCGACGATGATTCGCAGCATCCTCGCCGCTGTCGGCGCGCTCACGCTGGCCCTGTCGCTCGCGGCGTGCTCGACCCCGTCTTCGGGATCGGCCGAGCCCGCGGTCGCGGTCACTGAAGAGACGGTGATCGTCGACGTGCGCACCCCGGCCGAGTTCGCCGAGGGCCACCTCGAGGGCGCCGAGCTGCTCGACCTCACCGGCGGCGACTTCGCCGCCGCGCTGCCGTCGCTCGACCCCGATGCCGAGTACGTCGTCTACTGCCGCTCGGGCAACCGCTCGGGCCAGGCGGTCGCGATGATGGAGGACGCCGGGTTCACCGACGTCACCAACCTCGGCTCGCTCGGCGAGGCCGCGGACGCGACGGGGCTCGCGATCGTGAAGTGAGCGCGTGCTCGCGCAGCAGGGGCATCGGCTGAGCCGGTGCCCTTTCTGCATTCCCCCCCCGGGGGGGGCTGGATGCCTCGCCCCCGCGTTTGCGAGAATTGCCGCACCGCCCGCTCACCCCATGAAGGAGCCCGCAATGACGAAGTACCTGATCTCGTTTCCGAGCTCGGCGATGGTGATCCCGGAGGGCGAGTTCCAGGCCGTCGCAGATGCCTCCCACGCCGTCGTGCGCGAGGCGAAGGCGGCCGGCGTCTGGGTCTTCGGCGGCGGCATCGACGAGGCGATCGCGCCCGTCAAGGTGAACGCCTCGGGCGCGATCGCCGAGGGCACCTATCCCCAGACCAGGCAGATCGAGGGTGGATACACCGTGCTCGAGCTCCCCTCTTACGACGACGCGGTGACCTGGGCCGCGAAGATCGCCGCCGCGTGCCGCTGTGAGCAGGAGCTGCGGGCGTTCCAGTTCGATCCCGAGAGCTGAGGCCCGGCCCGCCGGCAAGACCCTGACGTGCCGCGAGGTGCGGGCCCAACGCGCCGACCGGGCGAACCGGGCCAGCCCGCCCACGACTCGAGCCGTCGGGCCCGAGCTGCTCGGTCACGGCCTGGCCGTGCAGGCGCTGCGTGCCGAGAGCGGCGCCAGCGTCGGCATCTCCAACTACTACTCGCCCGCCCCCCCGCCCCCCCCCCCCGAGCACGCGGCGCTGGGCCCGCAATGGG
>Ga0116181_1000881_pt1 | contig 26970 bp, 22 predicted proteins | sample AD_UKC075_MetaG_FD_89752 | JGI IMG/M metagenome (GOLD analysis project Ga0116181, IMG submission 89752) | Active sludge microbial communities of municipal wastewater-treating anaerobic digesters from USA - AD_UKC075_MetaG | ecosystem: Engineered > Bioreactor > Anaerobic > Digestate | place: USA... | reverse complement strand
CGGGTGATGGACCTCTCCGGCGTGCACGGCCAGCCGGTGCGCATCGACAGCCAGGCCAAGTACGTTGCGGTCGCCGATGGCCGCGCGGAGATCTATATCCGCCGCGCGCGGGACGGCTACAGCGAGCGCGTGTGGGATCACGCCGCCGGTGTGCTGATCGTCGAGGAGGCAGGGGGCCGGGTGACAGACCTGCTCGGCAAGCCCATCGACTTTACGCACGGCGCGCGACTGGAGCACAACCGGGGAATCCTGGCGACGAACGGTCCGCTGCACGACGACGTGCTCGCCGCCATTCAGCAGGCGGCGCAGGAGCAGGGGGGCTGAGGCTCTTTCCCTCACCCTGTGCAGCACGCCCGGCAATCAATTGCCGGGCTAAAAGACGGCTATTCGGGGCGCCCGCAGGACGCTTTGCAGGATAGAGAAGCTATCACGTTGCCCGGGAATGGAATTCCCGGGCAATTTTAGTCCCTCCCCCGCCTTAGCAACGGGATCGCCGCCGCGACGATCAGTGCCACGCCCGCGCCGAGCACGATGGCAAGCGGCGGCAGCGCCAGCCCGCCCGCCCTGAGCACGCTCGACGCTGGTGGATCACCGGCGACGGCAGGTGCGGACGGGTTCTGCGCGGCAAGCCCCTCGACCTGTGCCGCCATCTCCGGCCAGCTTTCGGGGGCCGGGCTGGCCTCTTCCACAAGGAGCAGGGGCGGCCCGCCCATCAGGCACTCGGAATCGGGCGTGCAGGGCGCACCAGCGAGCGTCAGCCGGTACTCGCCCCCGCGCGGCGTGAGGTGCGTCTCGCCGCCGGTCGCATCCACCAGCAGGGCTGAGTCCGCCAGCGCGGGCACGCGGACCGCCACGCCGGTGGGCGTGCGAGCCCACAGCACCCGCGTCACGCTACCGCCACGGAACAGCATCACCTGCTGAAGCTCGGGCCGCTCGACGTGCACGGCGTCAACCGTGCCGCTGTAGAGCCTGACAATCGTGCGGAAAGCGTCATACGCCGGGCGGAGGCTGCGGTCATAGCGCACCAGCCCGTAAGGCTCGAAGCCCGGCAGCGGCTCCGGCTCGTCCACCCACTTGTAGACCGCGATCCGCTCTACGTCGAGCGCCAGCGCCAGCGCGAACTCCTGCACCAGAAACGACGCCTGCATCTCCTGCGTCACGCGGAAGACCGGCTCCTCCCAGGGCTGGGCCGGGTCGTCGTAGGGCGGGGCATTCGTCTCATTGATCCAGATCGGCTTCTCCAGCCCGAACTCGGCCAGCGTCGCCCGCGTTGCCCCAACAATATCAAGGGTCGTCTCCGGCTTGAAGTACACGTGCAGCGACACCACATCGAAGTAGTAGCCATTCTCGGCGGCAGTCGGGTCGGCGCTCGCCGCTGTGAGGAACTCGCGCAGGTAGCCGGGGTTGTGCCAGTACGTCAGCCCGCCGAGGTGGATCTGCACGTCGGGGTCCACCTCGTGCGCGGCAAGGTAGGCCACCTTCACAAGCTGATAGTAGTCCGCAACGGAACCCTGCCAGGCCGCACCGAATACGTCGATGGGGATGTCCGGCTCATTCCAGATGATCCAGCGGTTGATGCGCCCCTCGTAGGCGCTCACTACCTCGCGCACGAAGCCCGCCCACAGGTTGCCGGGGTCGTCAACCGGCAGGTACAGGCCGCGCGGCACGCCCGCCCCCTCGATGCCGTCGGTGGCGAAGGCGGGGGTATGCTTCAGCAGGCCGACGACCTCGCGCCCGCCCGCGATCTCGCGGTCGATGCGGGCCAGCGGCGCGTGGAACTCGTTCCACTCCTCCGGGCCGTCCTTCTTCAGCTCGCTCCAGTAGAAGATGATGCGCGTCCAGCCGACCCCGGCCTCGTCGGCCAGTTCGGGCGTGTGGTACGTCTCGACCGCGCCAAAGCGCGGGTCGGGCGTGGGCGGCGGCTCGCCTTGCGCGTGCGCGGCGGCGGGGGGCAGGAGGATGACGAGCAGGGCGAGGAGGGTGAGGAGTCGAATACCCTCACCCCCGGCCCCTCTCCCGGTCGCGACCTTCGGTCGCTGGGAGAGGGGGGCATATTGGCGCGCAAGCTTGCCCCTCAACCACGTGGCGACGCTAGCCGCGAATGAACTTCGCGGCGTGGTGTAGCCTAATTTCTCCCTTGTCCCGATCCGGGGTGTCTGCTGTGCCCCTCTCCCCCTGTGGGAGAGGGGATGACGCGGCAAAGCCGCGTCGGGGGTGAGGGGGAACTTGCTCACAGCTTGCCCTGCCGTTTCAGTATGAATTCAATCGGGTCTTCGTCGGGCGGGATGAGCACCTCGCGCGTGCGCCCGCCGCCCCGCTCCGGGCCGACCACGCCCAGACGGTACAGCGAGTCGATAATGCGCCCGGCGCGCGGGTAGCCGACGTTCAGCTTGCGCTGAAGCTGGGAGGCCGACGCCTCGCGCTCCTGCTGCACCACGCGGATGGCCTCCTCGATGAGTTCATCCGTCTCCTGCAGGATCAACCGGCGGGACAGCGCGCGCTCCCAGGGTGCGACACGGTCGTCGCTGTCCTCCCAGTTCTCGCGCCAGTAGTCGACAAGCCGCTCCATCTCGACATCGCTCACATAGCAGCCCTGCAGACGAACCGGCGCGGCGGCTTCCGGCGCCTGGTACAGCATATCGCCTTTGCCAATCAACTCCTCCGCGCCGACGTGGTCGAGGATCACGCGCGAGTCGGTACCGGAGGCGACCGCAAAGGCGATCCGCGCCGGGAAGTTCGCCTTGATCAGCCCGGTGACGACATCCGTGCTGGGGCGCTGCGTGGCAACGACGAGGTGAATGCCCGTCGCGCGGGCCATCTGCGCCAGCCGCGTGATCAGGTGCTCGGTTTCCTCCGGGTACTGCGTCATCAACTCCGCCAGCTCGTCGATCAGCACGACGATGTACGGCATACGCTTCGTCCAGTGGACCTTGCGGTTGTAGATCTCCAGGTTGCGGGAGTGGTTCTCCTCCATCAGCTTGTAGCGCCGGTCCATCTCGCGTGTGACCCAGCGCAGCACGCCGAGCACGCGGTCCAGTTCCACCTCGACACGCCCCAGCAGGTGCGGCAGCCCGTTGAAGCGGATCAACTCGACCATCTTGGGGTCGATCATGATCAGGCGAAGCTGGTCGGGGCGGTTGTTGGCGACGAGGCAGGTCGCCAGCGAGCGCAGACAGACGGACTTGCCCGAACCTGTCGTGCCGCCGATGAGCAGGTGCGGCATCTTGGCGAGATCGGCAGCGTAAGGCTTGCCGTCCACCTCGCGCCCCAGCGCCACGGCAAGCGGCGAGCGGATCTTGTTGAACTCCTCCGACTCCATCACCGGGCGCAGCGACACGACGCCCATCTGCGAGTTGGGGACCTCGATGCCAATGTAGCTCGTGCCCGGCACCGGGGCCTGAATACGGACGCTCGGCGCGGCCAGCGCCAGCGCGATGTCCTTGCCGAGGTTGGCAATGCGCGTCACGCGGACCCGCTGCTCGACCAGTTCGCCGTCTACCTCGACGTGGGTGATGGGCGAGACGGCGTACTGTGTGACGGTCGGCCCGGCTTTTACGCCGACCACCTCGACCGACATGCCAAAGTCGGCCACCGTCTCTTCGATGAGCGCGGCGCTGATGTTGATCTCCTCGTCGTCGGGCCGCTCAAAGCTGCGGGCGTCAAAGATATCGAGCGGGGGCAGCTTGTCACTGCGCTTGCGCGTATGCTTGCTGTCCACAACTTCGTCAAGGTGGAAGCGCATCGGCACCTTGTAGCCGCGCGGCAGGCGGGCCTTGAGCCGTTCGAGGCGGGTGACGGGCCGGTCGGCAAGATCCAGCAGATCCTCTTCTGCCGGATTGGGGCGCCGGCGCTGAACGAACACCGCACCCGCGCCGCGCTGCCCGGTGACGATAGACGGGCGGCCCGGGATGGGCGGCAGTTGGACGATGGCCGGCTTGTTGGGGTCGTCCTCCTCCGCTTCGACCGCCGGGGCCGGTTCCGGGGGCGGCAGCGGGTTTGGCTCCAGCCGGTCGGCAAGCGCGAGCAGCCAATCGCGCAGTTTCGCAAGCCCTGCTACGAGATGACGACGGCGCACCCCGGCGAGCACCGCACCGCTCCCCGCGAGCAGCAGCGAGAGGATCATGCCGGTGATCACATCGCCGAACAGCATGTGCACCGCATCCTGTATCGCCCAGCCGACAAGCCCGCCGCCGTGTCCCTCCATCGCCCGGGCGAAGGCCTCGATGCGCCCCGCCTCCACGTCCTCAAACCGTGCGCGAATGCTGGTGTGGATCAGCGCCAGCAGCAAGACAAAGAACACCTCGCCCACGGTAACGCGCCACAGGTTGATGCGCATCGAAACCCCCACCTTGGGCATGAGCAGCACCGCACCCGCCGCGACGATCACGCCGGAGATGACATACGCGCCTAAGCCGAACCACCGCCGCAGCAGCCCGGACCACGCCGTGCCGATCTCGCCGCTCTCCGGGCTGAGCAGGGTGAGGAAAGACAGCAGCCCCAGGCCGATCAGCAGGAAGCCGAACATCTCGTCGGCGTAGGGCGGAAGCTGGCTGTGCAGGCGGCCCCAGGTCGACTGGTTGGCCGCCCCTGTCGTCTTCTTCTTGCGGCGCGAGCGCGGCTTGACCTTGATGCCGGTCACAGCCGGGATGGTGCGCTGAGGCACGCGGGAAGAACCCCGGCGAGTGGTCTTCTTCTGGGTCGGCTTCTTTGTGCTGCTTCTGGATTTCGATGGAGAGGCAGCGAGAGACTTCCCCTTGCCGCCCGACGCGGCCCGGGAAAGCTTGCTCGTCGATTGGTGGCTGCCCGGCGACTTGGCTTGCTTCTGACTCATGCCGGCCACCCGCAGCATTGCCCCTTGCGAGTTGTCACAGGAGGCCGTCCATGCAGAATGTCGAGGTGTACCATTAAGTTTAAAAAGGGCCGCTGGTCAGCATGCGGCCCTCTCTTTCCGTTAACGCGCTGTTGGTTACGGGTATGAGTGGCCCTGCCGGTCAGGGGCGGCGCCCGTCGCTGTTCCCGATCGGCTCGACCTTGCGCAGGCTAAGCCCCAGCCGGCGGTTCGGACCGTCGATGTTGAGGATGCGCGCGCGGACCCGCTCGCCCTCCTGCACGACGTTGCGCGGGTGCAGGAATTGCCCTTCGGCCAGCTCGGAGATGTGGATAAGACCTTCGAGCCCTTCCTCGATGCAGGCAAACGCGCCGAAGTCCACCACGTTGGTGATGACGCCCTCGACAAGCTGGCCCACGTAGTAGCGCTCCTCGACCGACTCCCAGGGGTCGGGCTGGAGACGCTTCAGGCTCAGGGCAATGCGCCCCTCCTCCGGGTCGACGCTCATAATGTAGACGCGCACCCTCTGGCCGCTGGAGAGCACGTCACGCGGGTGCCCTACGCGCCCCCACGACAATTCAGAAATATGGATAAGGCCTTCCACCCCACCGAGGTCGACAAACGCGCCGAAATCGCACAGGTTGGTCACGGAGCCTTCGCGGATGGTGCCCGGCTTCAGCGTGTAGAGAACTTCCGCCCGCTGGCCCGGCGCCGCCTGCGCCGCCCGCTCGGAGAGGATCAGGCGATCGAGCGCAGGGTCAAGCTCGATGATGCGCAGCCTCAGTTGTTTGCCGACGTAGCGGGTCAGCATGCTGCGGCGGGTGTACTCATCCACATCGACAGGGAAGTCAATGAGCTGGCTGGCTGGCACAAAACCGCGCAGGCTGTTCCACGTCACGAGCAGGCCGCCCTGGTTGTAGCCGCGTACAACAAGCTCGATGACCTCATCATTCTTGTAGGTTGTCCGTGCAATTTCCCAATCGCGCTGGCTGGTGTAATCGGAAGGAGAGGCGGAGAAAGAAGTGCCGTCGTCTGGCTCGCCTCCGGCCCAGTCACGACCATTCCCGCTGCCGCCACTCTGGCCGGATGCAAATTCGCCCTCTTCAAGCAGCGCTGCCCAGTACCCTTCATCAATGTCCACCGGGGGCTTGGCAGCAGAAGTGTCGTTCTGAGTGTGCAGCTCTGAGGACATCGGCCCTTACCTCGTAACAATACCTTTTTAGACTAGCAGACGTGCTTTCTTAAGAACGACGTAACCGCGAAACAATGGGTGTTTCTAACAGTACGGCTACTGGCGCTATCAGGAGCAGAGAGAAGTCGGGGAACTTCTCGCCAGGTGTGCTTAGGCTAACGTCTATTATAAACGGGGTTGAAGAATTGGCACAAAAACGAAGGCCCACGCTCCCCGTACCTAGCATGCCAGAAGAGGTTACAATTGTCAAACAACTCAAGGCGCGTCACCTGGCCGTCTGGCCTACGCCATCCAGGGGATGCCGCCCCGACGCCCGCGCCTCGCCACCTGCGCCGGGATGGTCAAAGGAAAACCGGCACGGTAGAATAGGTTTTGTTGATCGGAGATTACGCCCCAACAGGAATCGAGATATGCGAAACCAAAAACCGAATATTATTCTGCTCGTCCTTGATACACACCGCATCGAACGCATGTCGATGTACGGCTATCACAAGGACACAACGCCGGTGCTTGGGGAATTCTCCGAAGAGGCAACGGTGTTTGACTGGGGCATCTCCACCGCCCCCTGGACTATTCCCTCGCACGGCTCGTTGTTTACGGGCCTGTACCCGACTGTACACCAGACAACGCAATCCTTTAAGAAGCTGCCCGATGACATCCCCACCCTGGCCGAGCTGCTCGCCCAGAACGGCTACGAGACGGTGGCTTTCTGCAACAACCCCCTCGTCGGCGTGCTGGACAACGGCTTCCGGCGGGGCTTCAACCGCTTCTACAACTACAGCGGCACGATTCCCGACATCCCCGACATTGGCGACGAGAGCACGCTGAGACGCCTGCAACGTCAGGCCAACGCGCTGCTGCAAAAGGCGACCGCACCCATCGAGCGGCAGTTTGGCCGGTCGCCGCTGCTGCTGAAGCTCGCGACCATGCCGATCTTCGTGCCCATCTGGTCGCGCTCGTTCAACTTCAAGGGCAACACGCAGCGCTCGCTGCGAGACATCAGCGATTACATCCGCTACCATACCAGCACGCACCGCGACAAGCCGCTGTTCATGTTCATCAACATGATGGAGACGCACCTGCCGTACTACCCACCGAGCAGCGTGCTTGACAAGTGGGTGCCGTATCTGAACAAGGACCGTGAGGCGCGCTCGTTCCTGCACAAGTTCAACACCGAGAGCTACCGCTGGATGGCTCCGATGCTGGAGCCCTTCAACGAGATGCAGGAGCGGGTGCTGAGCGACGTGTACGACGCCGAGGTCGCCTACCAGGACCGCCAGCTTCGCCGCGTGTTCCGCGCGCTCAAGCGCTCCGGCCAGCTTGACAACACGATGGTCATCGTCACGTCCGACCACGGCGAGAGCATCGGCGAGCACGAGTTCATGGGGCACGCCTTTGTCGTCTACAACGAACTGGTCCGTGTGCCGTTCTTCATCCGCTACCCGGAGATGTTCCCCGCCGGCAAGCGCGTTGCGCACTACGTCTCGACGCGCCGCATCTTCCACACAGTGCTGGAAGTGGCGGGCATCGAGCGGGAGGCCTACGGCGAGTCGAGCAAGGACCTGAGCCTGAGCCGCAGCGTCGGCGGGCCGGAGAAAGAGCCTGAGAACGAACTCGTGGTTGCGGAGGGCTTCCCGCCGCTCAACTTCATCAACGTGATGGAGATGACCCATCCCGACGCCGTCGAGCAGTTCCGGCTGCGCAAGCTGCGCCGCGCGGTCTACAAGAACGGTCGCAAGCTGATGATGGTCGGCGGGCAGCCGGACGAGTTCTTCGACATCGAGAAGGACCCGTTCGAGACGCAGAACCTCATCGACGACCAGCTTACCTACGGCAGCGACATCGTGAAGATGCAGCAGGAGCTTGAGGACTGGGTAGTCGTCGCCGAGGCGCACCGCGACGGCGTAGCCACGGCGGGCGAGGTGGACTACAGCAACAACCCCGAACTGCTTGAGCGTTTGCGAGGGCTGGGCTACATCGAATAAAATACCCCGCGCGGACAGTTACGCTGCCTGCTCGAAGATTAACAAATTGGTGAGCGAAAAGGCGGAGCGGCGGGACCGCTCGCCTTTTCGATTAGTGACTCTGTCGAGAGGTTGACAGGCTATGTGGCAAGAATGGCTGACATGTATGGGACAGCGCCGGGTCGCGCTGTGCATCCCCTGGGGTGGGGAGGCCATACCGCTCATCTACTGGTACGGCGTGCTGGCGGCGGTCGGCATTGCGGTCGGCGCGTGGTACGCGAGCAGGCACCTCAGTAAGGAGAACGAAGACCCGGAGATCGTTTGGGATGCCCTGCTGTGGCTGCTGATCCCGGCACTGCTCGGCGCGCGGCTGTGGTACGTGGGGCAGGCCATGCTTGCGGGCACCGGCACGTACTCGCTCTCCGACCCGCTCTCGATTATCAACCCGCGCCAGGGCGGTATGAACATCTTCGGCGGCGCGATTGCGGGCCTCATTGCACTGCTCATCTACGTCCGGGTCAAGAAGGTCAACGGCTGGGTGCTGGCCGACGCCGGGTTGATGGGCCTGCTCGTCGGGCAGGGTATCGGGCGCTTCGGCAACTTCATTAACATTGAGCTGTACGGCCCGCCGACTGGCTCAAGCTGGTGGGGCATGCGCGTGCCGAGCGCGTATCGCCTGCCGCAGTTTGCGGACCTCCCCGAAGACACGCTCTTCCACCCGACGATGCTCTACGAGGCCTTCTGGCTGTTCCTGAGCTTCGGCGTGCTGTACTTCCTGTTCCGCCGCTACCAGAAGTACATCATCCAGGGCGCACTTGCGGGCAGCTACTTCATCCTGGCAGGGATTGGCCGCTTCATCATGGAGTTCTGGCGGCCCGACCAGCCCGGCATCATCCTCGACAGCGGCGCCGTGTTCAGCTACTCGCGCATGCTGTCGATCTTCTACGTGATCATGGGCATCGTCATCGTGCTGGACCGCTACGGCTACATGCGCATCCCCTTCATCAACCGCCCGCCGACGCTTCGCCAGCGCGAGCGGCACTTTGAGGAACTGGAGCGGCAGCGGCGCATCGAGGCACGCCGGGCGGAGCGCGAACGCGCCCTGGCCGAGCGTCGCCAGGCCCGTCTCCGCCGCGCCAGCCAGGCTCCCGATCGGCAGGCATCGCCGCCGGTGAGTGAGGCCGAGAAGCAGTAGCCGGGCCTTAAATACAGCACCCCACACAGGCTAATACGCCGCCACCCACAGCGTACCGGCACGCTCGAAGGTGGCGGCGTAATGATTCTTCGCTCAGGCAGAGGGCGCAGGCGTCAGGCGTGGGGGAGGCGCTCGGCGCGGCGCACGGTGGCGGCGAGCAACCCCAGAGCGGCGGCGACGTGCGCAGCGGCAACGAGCAGTATCCACGCTACCATCGCAGCCGCCCCGACCGTCACCAGCACAGTGGGGTCGGCGCTGTCAAGCTGCGCCAGCCAGCGGGGCGCAGTTGGCACGGCCATCACGGGGAACGTGAAGATCGTCACCATCGTGCTCACGAGCTGCCCCAGGATGTAGCTCAGCATCCACAGGGCAATGCGGCTGCCGCCCGCGAGCAGCAGCCCGCCCGCGCGGGTGCGCGACAGCGACGAGGCGAGCATCCCCACCGCCACGAACAGAAACACCTGCAGCGCCGGTTCAATGAGGTAGTAGGCGAGCATCACCAGCGCGGCGACGAGCACCGCCAGCCAGGCGATGACGAGGGGCGCGGTCTGCGTGAACGGCAGGCCCTGCAGCGGCAGGTCGGTGGGCGAGATGGGCGCGTCGATGGCGTTGATCACGACCAGCGCGGCGAAGAGCACCACCAGCCCCAGCACGAACACCAGCCGCAGCAGCGCGATGACGATCATCGGCAGCCTGAACTGGCGGAACGTCGCCCCGAACTTCGCCAGCACGATCTGCCGGACGGGGATCGGGGTCAGGCGCAGCAGCCCGAACGTCTCGGCCTCGACCTCTGCGCTGATAGTCGTCGCTGCGAGCACCGTCGCCAGCAGGCCGGTCACCCAGCGCACCAGCTCAGTGCCTATGATCAGGCCGATGAGCGCAAAAAGCAGGGTCAACAGCAGGTCTTCAGGCAGGTCAGGCGGGCGCTGCTGCACACTGAGCACGGCAACCAGCCCGCAGCAGAAGGCGCTCCCCCCGGCGATCAGCGCAATGAGCGGCAGACAGCCGCGCCGCAGCCCGCGCCAGAAGCGGACGTAAGACCAGCCCTGGACTTCATGCTGGTAGATGGGGTGATCATGCCGGTCAAAAATAAACGACCAGATTTCGGCGATGAAGCTCTTCACAGGTACAGCCGCCAGGCGAGAATGGCCGGGGCCTCAGCGTGATGGCGGCCCCGGCAGGGAGACAACTCTGCGCCCCCATTGTACCCCGGCTGGCGCTCTGCGCGAGGTGGCCCTTGAACGGCATATCAGGACAGGTGGTTTGTGCAGGCAAGCGGTTGATTTGATCGAGCAGACGGGAACCGCGAAGTTTATTCGCGGGTCCTTAGGTTGCCGAGCACCTTACCTCAGCCGATGCCACGCTCGGCGAGCATCTCCTTCGCCCGGCGCAGCACGTTCTTGCCGCCCTCGTAGCCCATCAGGTCGATGGCCTCGTCAATGGGAACCCATTTCACCTCGGCCATCTCGCGGTCGCGCTCGTGCTCGCTTTCGCCGTCATAGGTCATGAGGAAATAGTAGACGGATTTGAACACACGCACGCCCCGCGCCGTGTAGATGTACTTCTCCGGCTCCCCGATGGGCGCAACTAGCCGGGGCCTGACGCCCGTCTCCTCCTCGACCTCGCGCAGTGCGGCGTCGGCATACTCCTCATTTTTGCGCACGAGGCCTTTTGGCAGCACCCACTTCTGGTAGCCCGCATCCTTGCCGACGATCACCTCGACGCCGTCCGGCCCCTCGCGGTAGACTACACCGCCCGCCGATATTTCATTCCGTGACTTCACTCTGATTGAACTCCTCACCCACGCTGCGCTACTGTCACGCAGGGCATGGCTTGCCTGCTGTTGAGTGTAACGCAGGGTGGTCGTGGGTAACAGGGCTGTCGAGCCCTCACCCCGCCCTCGCTGCGGCTGCGCCGCGCGAGGCCTGCCCCTCTCCCGGACGGCCACTATCGTGGCCTGGGAGAGGGGGATCACCTACACAGGTAACGAGTCATGTTTTCCCCTCTCCGTGACACGGATGAGGGCATGCCGCAAAGCAGCCTGGGGATGAGGTCGGATTAAAAAGCGCCGCGACGTTTAGTCGCGGCTCCGGTTTAGTTCAGCCAGCCGCACCCCGGTTGGAACCCGCCCGCGCGCATGCTATACTCTATATGGCTTAACAAATCACAGGGGAGCCCGGGCGGGCCGGGCTGAGAGGACGCGCTTCTGCCAGAACGGCGGCGCTCGCGTCGACCCTTGAACCTGATCCGGGTAATGCCGGCGTAGGGAGTGCATCTGTCAGTAAGGCGAGACAACCACTCCTGAGCCGGGGTGGTTTTTTTGTGCCTGAAAGGCGGGGTATGCAGCACGCAATCGTTCTTGCCAACGGGGAGATCCAGGATGCCGACGAGCTGCGCGAGCGGCTGGCAGGCGTCTCGTCCGGCGCGCTGGTGCTCGCCGCGAACGGCGGCAGCCGGCATGTGCAGGCCCTCGGCCTGACTCCCGACCTTGTGATCGGTGACCTTGACTCGATCTCCCCGGCGCTGCGCGAGCAGTTCGAGGCGCAGGGCGTCGCCATGCGACAGGCTCCGGTCCGCAAGGACGAGACGGACCTTGAGCTAGCGCTGCTGCACGCCGCCGCGCAGGGCGCAGAGCAAATCGTCGTGGTGGGCGCGCTCGGTGGGCGGCTGGACATGACGCTCGCCAACATCCTGCTAATGACGCACCCGGCGCTCGGCGACACCCACATCGAACTGTGGACCGGCTCACAGACCGCGTGGCTCATCCGCCCGCCGGGTGCTGACGTGCACGGCCAGCCGGGCGACACGCTGAGCCTGGTGCCGCTCGCCGGGGATGCCATTGGCGTAACGACACACGGGCTGGAGTACCCGCTTGCGGATGACGTGCTGGTCTTTGGCCCGGCGCGCGGCGTCAGCAACGTCATCACCGAGCCGGGCGCGCGGGTGGAACTGCGCGAGGGGCTGCTGCTCGCCATCCACACGACCGGGCGGGCGTGAGTTCATCACATGAGTGATAGGAGAACATGATGGCTATTGACGAGAACCGGACTGTAAATGTCGCCGTGCAGGTGCTCCCGTTCGTGGAGGACGTGTTCGGCGTGGTGGACAAGGCCATCGAGGTGATCGACCGGAGCGGCGTCAAGTACGAGGTCGGGCCGATGGAAACCGTCATGGAGGGGCGGCTCGACGAGTTGCTGGAGGTCGCCAAGCAGGCCCATCTCGCTTGTCTGGAGGCGGGCGCGGAGCAGGTGATGACCATCATCAAGATCGGCGACAACACCTGCGGCACGACCATCGAAGAAAAGGTCGGCAAGTACCGGGGCGCGAATGGCTAGCGATACGCCCCGCTACCGGGAGGCGCCACGCGAGGCAGCCGATGTGCGGCGCAGGCCGCCGGCCTGGCTGCGCGAGGTCTACCCGCCTGCCCTGCTGATCGCGGCGCTGGTGCTGTTCTGGCACTTGCTCGCCACGCAGACGGGGCTTTCGGCGTTCATCCTGCCGTCGCCTGTGCAGGTGATCCAGGCGGGCTGGAGGACGCGCGCCTTGCTCGGCGAGGCCATCGCCGTGACCATGCTGGAAACGGCCATCGGGCTGGGGGTCGCGCTGGTGCTTGGCGTGGTGCTGGCAGCCGCCATCGACCTGTCGTCGTTCCTGCGGCGGGCGCTGTACCCGATCCTCGTTGCGTCGCAGACGGTGCAGATCCTCGCGATCGCGCCGCTGCTCATCATCTGGTTCGGGTTCGGGCTGCTGCCAAAGGTGCTGATCGTCGTGCTGATCTCGTTCTTCCCGCTGGCGGTCAGCATGGCCGACGGCCTCGCCTCCACCGACCCCGACCTGATCGCGCTGCTGCGCTCGATGGGCGCGTCCCGCTCGCAGATCTGGCGGATGGCGCGCCTACCCGCCGCCATGCCGAGCTTCTTTTCCGGGCTGCGCGTCGCGGTGACGTACAGCGTGGTTGGCGCGACCATCGGCGAGTGGGTGGGCGGCTCGGCGGGGCTGGGCCTGTACCTGCTGCGCTCGAAGAACGCGCTGCAAACCGACCAGGTCTTTGTGGCGATGCTGATCACGACGCTGTTGAGCATCGGGCTGTTTGTGCTGGTGTGGCTGATCGAGCGCGCCGCGCTGCCCTGGTATTACTCCGCCCAGCGCACCGAGCAGTGGGAGGAGACGGGAATTTTCTAGCGGATGGCTTATGGCTCGCGCCCTGTGGGCGCTCTATGGCGGATGGGCATAAGCTATACACCATCATTGAAAGGACCGGTATGAACGAACGAGTATCGGTATTCGACAAGAACGTCGAGGAATACGACCGCTGGTACGATGAGAACGAACGCGCCTACCAGACCGAGCTTGAAGTGCTGAGGCGGTTCATCCCGCGGGAGGGGCGCGGGCTGGAGGTCGGCGTGGGGACAGGCCGCTTCGGCGGGCCGCTCGGCGTGGACGCCGGCATCGACCCTGCGCCGAACATGCTGGCGATAGCCCGCGAGCGCGGCATCAAGGCCGAGGTCGGGACTGCCGAGAACATCCCCTTCGAGGACGAGACATTCGACTACGTGCTGATGGTCACGGTGGACCCCTTCCTCGAAGATATTGGGGCGGCGCTGCGCGAGATCAGGCGGGTGCTCAAGCCCGAAGGGACGATCATCGTCGGCATGCTCGACCGGGACAGCCCCTTCGGGAAGATCCTGCAGGAGACCCGCGACGAGGACAAGTTCTTCCGCTTCGCGCAGTTCAGCGCGGCAGGGGAGATGATCGACAGGCTGCGCGCCGCCGGCTTTGACGCGATCCGCAGCGCGCAGACGCTGCTGGGCGACAGGCTCGATACCGAAGATGCCTACGAGATCCGCGAGGGGTACGGCGAGGGGGCGTTCGTCGTGCTCAGCGGTAAGAAGAGCATCACCCAGGTTGGTTGAGTTCGGGCGGTGGGTGAGCTTCGAGCCGCCTGCCGCCATGCTAGAAAGGCACGTGACAATGCGATTGGACGTTACCAGACGAACCACACCGCGACGCAGGATCGCGGCTCCATTCTATGTGATCGTTATTCTGGCGCTCGCCGGGGCGCTGCTCGCCGCCTGTGCCGCGCCCGAGGACGAGGCCCCGGCAGGTGAGGGCGGCGCGACCACCGATGTGACGCTGATGCTGGACTGGGTGCCCAACACCAACCACACCGGCATCTTCGTCGCCGAGAGCCTCGGTTACTTCGAGGAAGCCGGGCTGAACGTCGAGATCGTGCAGCCGGGCGAGGTGCTGGCCGAGCAGGCCGTCAGCGCGGGGGCGGTCGAGTTCGGGGTGAGCTTTCAGGAGCAGGTGACGCTCGCCCGCGCGCTGGAGGGGTCGGGCATTGTCTCGATTGCGGCCATCATGCAGCATAACACGTCGGGGTTTGCCTCACCGGCTGAACTGGGCATCAGTTCGCCCGCCGACTGGGAAGGGCTAACCTACGGCGCGTTCGGCAGCCCGTTTGAGGAGCCCACGCTTGCCGGGCTGATGGAATGCGCGGGGGCCGACTTCAGCGCGCTGAACATGGTCAACGTGGGCTTCGCCGACCCGCTGGCGCTGCTTGACGAAGGGCAGGTCGATGTGGCGTGGATCTTCTACGGCTGGCAGGGTTTCCAGGCCGCCCAGCAGGGGGTTGAGCTTGACATCGTGATGCTGGACGAATGGTTCGACTGCATCCCCGACTACTACACGCCGATCTTCATTACGAATGAAGACATGATCGCTGAGAACCCCGAGGTTGTCGCCGCCTTCTTGGAGGCAGTGGCGCGCGGCTATGAGTACGCCATCGACAACCCGGATGAGGCGGCGACGATCCTGCTCGACGCCGTGCCGGAGCTGAACGAGGAGGTCGTGCGCGAGAGCCAGGCCTGGGTGTCGCCGCGCTACGCAGCGGACGCGCCCCAGTGGGGCTGGCAGACCGAGGAGCGCTGGCAGGCATACGGGGACTGGATGATCGAGAGCGGCATCATCGAAGGCCCGTTCGACGCCGCCTCAGCATTCACAACGGAGTTCTTGCCGGAGCGGTAAGGCGGCGCTCCCGGTAAGAAGCACCGCGAACGCGGAAAACGCAAGGCATATACGCAGCTCCCTGAACCCCCTCCGCCACGCATTCGCTTCGCGAATGCCTAGCATCTCCCCCTTGTAAGGGGGAGGTGCCGCAGGCCGGAGGGGGTTCTACTGGCGAAATTGTAGAAGACGGCGTGACTTCTCTACAGTCGGCGGGGCAGCATCGGCTCAGCACAGCAACGAGAGCAACACATGACCATACCCAAAATCGAGATCCGCAACGTCAGCAAGACCTTCCACGCCGAGACGCGCGTCGTCAAAGCGCTGGAGGATGTCTCGCTGACCATCATGCCCGGCGAGTTCATCACGCTCATCGGGCCATCGGGCAGCGGCAAGAGCACGCTGTTCAACCTGCTCGTCGGGCTGCTGGACCCGGACACGGGCGAGATCTGCATTGACGGCGAGGTGTGCGGCGACAGTTCGCAGCGGGTGGGCCGGGTGGGCTACATGCCGCAGCGCGACCTGCTCATGCCCTGGCGCAGCGTGCTCGACAACGCCATCGTGCCGCTGGAGCTGCGCGGCGTGCCGCGCGGGCAGGCCCGCGAGCGCGCTCGGGAGATGCTGCCGCTCTTCGGGCTGGAGGAGTTCGCCGGGGCCTACCCCTCGGAGCTTTCCGGCGGGATGCGCCAGCGCGCTGCGCTGCTTCGTACGATGCTGACTGAGCGAGACATCCTGCTGCTTGACGAGCCGTTCGGCGCGCTCGACGCGCTGACCCGGCGCGAGATGGAGGACTGGCTGCTCGGAATCTGGCGGGAGTTCAGGCAGACGGTGCTGTTCATTACCCACGACGTGGAGGAGGCGCTGTATCTCGCGGACCGCGTGGTGGTGCTCAGCGCGCGGCCTGGCCGTGTCAAGCGGATACTCAAGGTCGACTTCCCCCGCCCGCGCCGCCACAGCATCCTTGCCGACCCAGCCTTTGCGCGGCAGGTGGCGGAGCTGCTTGAGGCGCTGGGCGTGCCCGTGGACTGAGCGCACGGCGAGGCGTGCGTTCTGGAAGGAGATGCGGCCATGGATCGCGAGGCTGCGCCCGCGAAACAGCCCCTGTTGTTCTTCCTGCTCATCTATGTGCTGTCAGTTCCATTCTGGGTGTGGGGCGAAGCGCCGCTGCCGCTGCCGGTCAATCTCCCGACGAGCGCGCTCTCATTCGTGACACCGCTGCTGGCCGCCCTGATCCTCACATACTGGCGAGGCGGGCTGGCAGACGTCGGGGCGCTGCTGCGGCGGGCCTTTGACTTCAGGAAGATCAAGAACGTTGCCTGGCTGGCGCCCGCGCTGCTGCTCATCCCGGCCATCTACTTGGCAGCCTACCTGCTCATGCACCTCGCGCAGCGCGAACTGCCCGTTCCCGACGTCCCGCTGCTCATGGTGCCGGTCTTCTTTCTTCTGTACCTCGTCACTGCGGTGTGTGAGGAGCTGGGCTGGATGGGGTACGCCGTGGACCCGCTTCAGGAGCGCCGGGGGGCGCTGACGGCAGCCATCCTGCTCGGGGTTGTGTGGGAGCTATGGCACCTCATCCCGCACCTGCAGCAGGGGCTCGCCGCAGACTGGATCGCGTGGCAAAGCCTTTACTCCATTGGCCTGCGCGTGCTCATCGTGTGGGTGTACAACAACACGGGGCGGAGCGTATTCGCCGCGATTCTGGTTCACACCATGGACAATGTGAGCTGGTCGCTGTTCCCAAACTTCGGCTCGCACTACGATCCGCCGTTCACGGCGGTCGTCGCCTGGGTCACGACCGCCGCGGTCGTCCTGCTGTGGGGCGCTCAGACGCTGGCACGGTTCCGGTACGGCAGGCTGCAAGCCAGCCGTTAAAGCCGGGGGGCGGCTCTACGCAGTCCCCCGAAGCTTGTCGAGCAGCCACTCGTTGATCGCCTGCCGGGCGGCGGGCAGGTGCTGCATGGCGGGCCAGTTGCCCACGAAGTCGGCGGCAGTGCTGTGGCCCATCAGCACATCAAACGGGCTGCGCGCAGCCGGTTTCCCCCCAACTGTAGCCTCCGGCCAGTAAGCGTCCAGCGCCGCGCCGTAGCGATCAAGCTGTTTGAGCAGGGCGGGTTTGAGTTTGGCGTAGAGCTTGAGGTCGTCAGGCGTGGCGCGAGCGGTCTTATAGACACGGATGACAAGCGCCTCCAGCTCATCCCACTGCTCGACGAAGCGGACAATTTTCTTGTCGTCCACCTGCCGGATGAGCGTAGCCGTGACCGGGTTCATTCGAGTCTCTCCGCTTCAAACGACGCGAGCATACCGTCCTCGACGGTGTAACTGACCTCGATCGGGTTGCAGCAGACCTCACAATCCTCGACGTACGACTGCCGCCGCACAGAGAGGTCCAGCAGCATCGTGATCGGCTCCCAGCAGTAGGGGCAGATAAAGGCGTGCTCCACTTCCTGATACTCATCCTTAGTATGATTGATTCTAACAGGGCAGGGCGGGAAATATCCGCTAATCGGGGCGTTTTTCTTCCCCCTCACCCCCGTGCAGTTGGCTTCGCTAACTGCCAGGCAGAAACGGCTGAGCCGTTTCTGCACGCCCCCTCTCCCTCGAGGGAGAGGGTGGATTGGGCTGTGGAAACGGAGCCGCGACGTTCAGTCGCGGCGGGCTATATAGATTTCGCAGCGGGGACCTCGCCTCACTCTGCCCGGCGGGTTACCCCTTCAACATCCGCACCGGGTATGATCCACCAAAACAGACACGCATCCGCAACGGGAGGAAAGGTTTGGCAGCACAGAAGATCACGGTGATAAAAAACGACCACACCGGCAAAGAGGTGTGGCGTTATGAGGGCAGGGTGCTTCAGCAGACGGACACCTGCGTGCAGCTAGAGGCGCTCTTTGACCGCGACGACATGGACCTCGGCTATGCCCGCCTCCGGCGCGGCGACCGCTTCGTCGAGTGGTTCTACACCGACCGCTGGTACAGCATCTTCCAGATCCACGACGCCGAGGACGACGCGATCAAGGGCTGGTACTGCAACTTCTCCCGCCCGGCGAGCATCGCCAACGGGTGTGTCGCAGCAGACGACCTCGCGCTGGATCTGTTCGTCTACCCCGACGGGCGCACGCTGCTGCTCGACCAGGACGAGTTCGACGCCCTGCCGATCACCGATCCTGTGCGTGATGCGGTGCTGGCTGCGCTGGAGGAGCTTCAGGCCCGAGTTGCGGCGCAGAAGCCGCCGTTCGACCGGATTGCGCCATAGCCTCGTGCTGGCGCTGGCGGTCAAACCACAGCGCAAACGCGGCGAGGGCGGTCGAGATGGCGATGATGAATGCCGCCAGCCGGAACGTGCCCGTGACACCGGCGACAAGCGCCTCCGGCGGCGCGGTCGTCACGTCCGCCGAGATAGACAGCGCGCTGTTCGCCACGACGATGGTCGTCAGCACCGCGCCCGCCAGCGGAATGCCGGACGTCTGCCCCAGTGTGCGCGAGAGCGACAGCAGGCCCGAGGCCACACCCAGCCGGTGTTTGGGCGCGGTGCCCATGATGGCGCTGTTGTTCGGTGAGTTGAACATCCCCACGCCGATGCCGAGCGGGGCCATGCGCAGGATGTAGCCCAGCATGGTCGTCTCGACGGTCAGCGTGCTCAGGGCGAGGCAGCCCAGCACGATCACGACCAGCCCGATCAGGCTGATCACACGGGAGCCAAAGCGGTCGGAGAGCGCGCCGGAGGCCGGCGCGACCAGCCCCATGCTCACCGGGAAGACGGCCATCAGCAGGCCGACCTGCTCGGTCGGGTAGCCCTTCACCAGTTCCAGGTAGAAGGGGATGATGAACTGCCCGCCGATCATCACGAACACGAGCAGGCCCATCAGCAGGTTCACGCCGAACAGCACGTTCTTAAACAAGCCTAGCTCGATCATCGGGTCCTGCACGCGCGACTCGACGAGCACAAACAGGAGCAGCCCCACGACTGCCGTCGCCAGCAGGCCGAGCACGAGCGGCGTGCTGAAGCCCATATCCTGCCCCAGCGTCATGCCCAGCGCATAGCTGCCGACCGTCACGAACATGATCGCCGCCCCGACGATGTCGAAGCGCTTCGCCGCCTCGTCACGCGCCAGCGTCGGGATGACCCTGTGCACGATGAAGGCCGCGAGGATGCCAATCGGCACGTTGACCAGGAACACCGAGCGCCAGCCGATGGTGCCGATCAGCAGGCCGCCGACCGTCGGGCCGAGTGCAATGCCGACCGCCACGATGCCGCCGCCGATGCCGAGCGCCCGCCCGCGCTCCTCCGGCGGGAAGACCTCGGTGATGATGGCCGTGCCAAGCGCCGTCAGCATCACCGCACCGACGCCCTGCACCGCGCGAAAGGCGATCAGCCAGCCGACCGTCGGCGCAAGCCCGCACAGCAGCGAGCCGATGGTAAAGATGACCAGGCCGATGTTGTACAGCTTCTTCTTGCCGAGCATGTCGCCGAGGCGTGCCACGCTCAGCATAAGCGTCGTGATGACAAGCAGGTAGCTCAGCACCACCCACTGCACGGTGGCGAAGTCGGTGTTGAGCGCCCGCACGAGCGTGGGCAGCGACACGTTGACAATGCTGGCGTCCAGCGTGGACATCAGCATGCCCATGCCGATGCCGAGCAGCGCCCACCACTTGCGAGAGGCAAGATCGTTCTCATACGCTGTCATGGGTTCCCCTCCGCATCGACCTCACCTAGTGGGCCGCGGCCCGGCGCTCGGCGCGGCGGATGCGCCAGCGCAGGAACATGACGATGCCGGTCAGCGCGATGATCGCCGCCAGCCAGGGCAGGAGCACGGCCAGCAACGCGGTCACGGCTGACAGCACGTCCTCGATGGTGCTCACAACCGGGTTGCCGAGGCCCGCCGTCGTGACCGTCACCGCCGGGCGTGCCATCGTCTTGGCCGCATGGACACCGCCAGCAACCAGCAGGCCCAGCACGAGCGACAGCACGGGGCTGAGTTCCGTCACGACGTTGGCGCTCGCGGCAAACAGCACCGCACCCGCCGCCGGGCGGATCACGGTGTTGATCACGTCGTTGGCCGTGTCCACCGCCGGAATTTTATCAACCAGTACCTCGATGAGCGTCAGCACGGCCAGCGTGCCGATCACCCACCAGCTACCCATCACGTCAAAGGGCGGGTTCAGTTCGAACAGGCCCAGGCGCGTGCAAACCGCCACGATCAAGAGCGGCAGGTATGCGTTCAGCCCGGCGCTGGCCGAGAGCCCAAATGCGGAAAAAACGTCTACCATCTCTTCTGATTCCTCATGTTATCAGCATGCTTCGCTAAATGCTGAAGCCATCCCACGAACCAAAAATAGCGAATCGCAGCGCGTCGATGCCACCGATCAGCACAAACGTCGCGGCGACGGCGAGCAGGAACAGCGGCAGCGCCTCGGTGACGGTGCGGGCGCGGTTCTCGCGGCCCAGCAGCGTTGTGACAATCACTGTCATCGTCGCGGACAGGATCACCACGACGCCAACGGCGCTCAAAAAGGCGAGCGGGTACAGAAAGACCGGCAACTCGCTGTAGACCATTGCAATCAGCACCGCGCCGATGCCGTACAGCACGCCAAGCTGCCCCCAGCGGTCGAGCGTCGGCTCGTTCGTCGCATCCGCCCATACCGTCGAGTTGAGGATCGGCAGGATGAGCGAGGCCATCGTAATGCCGTGAAACATGCCGGTCGTCACCCGCAGGAAGTTTGTCGGCTCCCACAGGCGCGGGATGCCCTCGCCGGGCAGCAGGTGCGCAAACGAGTTCGCCCCGTCGATGCCCCACCAGGCCGTCGCCAGCAGCATCACCGCGATCATCGGCAGCGGCGGGAAGCCGGCCGCCCGCCGCCGCCCGAACAGCACGCCCGGCCCGAACAGCCCGACCATCACGCCGAGGAACGTGCCGGAACAGCGTGCGCACAGCGGCACGGCCCGCCCGCCCGGCAAGTGGAACGAACGCGCATCGATGCGGTGGCACACGGCATAGCCGATAGCGTCCGCCTTGCCGAGCAGCCCGTCCGGCGTGAGCATCAGCCAGACGGCGAGTACCACGACGAGCACGACAACCGCGATCCACAGCAGGCGGCTGTCAGGCGCAGGGCGCGCTTCGGAGTGGGAGGTCAGGTTGGTATGCCGGGTGTCAAAATCAGACATAGATTAAACCGCCACTGGCGGCGGCAGGCTCGGTGTACGAGTTTCAGGCTGCGGGCAGATTATAGTTGCCCGGTGCGGTTGGCGGCAAGAAGAGGGAGGGCTCTGCCGGGCAATGAATTACCCGGGTGGCAGGCGGCAATTCGCTGCTTCGGCTCTCCTCTGCCGCCGCCCTCCACCCCTCTGCCAGTGATCGCCCGCAATCTCTCTACGTCCCTTGCAAAGGGGGAGTTGCAGGGCGGCTGCGCCGCCCTGACTCCCCTCTGACGCTGCTTCACAGCGCCATCTCAAGCTATACGACAGGATTAAACGTGCAGTTGGCTGCGCCAACTGCTAGCGAGAAATCGCCCTGCGATTTCTTTACACCTCCCCCTTGCAAAGGGGAGGTTGGGGTTCCACCCAAAAAGCAAAAAGCCGCGGAAGATCACCCCCGCGGCTCTACTGTTCCGCCTCTACCGCTACGCGACGGCTATCTCATAGTCGTCGCGCATAAGCTCAAGGAACTCGTTGCGATCCACCGTTTCCTGCTCCAGCAGGACTTCCGCCAGGCGCACCATCTTGTCGCGGTGCTCCAGCAGGATGGTCTTCGCGCGGAGGTAGCACTCGTTCACGATGCGCGCAACCTCCTCGTCGATGTCGCGCGCGGTCTGCTCGCTGTAATCACGCGGCTCGCCGAGCGCCCGCCCCAGGAACACCTGGGTGTGGTCCTCACCGTAGACGCTCAGGCCGAGGCGCTCGCTCATGCCGTAGCGCGTCACCATTGCGCGGGCGATGCTTGTCGTGCGCTCCAGGTCATTGCTGGCCCCGGTTGTGACGCGCTGGAAGGTGATCTCCTCAGCCGCACGCCCGCCAAGCAGCCCGGTGATCATGTCCTCAAGCTGCTCCCGGCTCAACAGACCGCTGTCCATGCTCTCCGGCAGCGACATTGTGAAGCCGCCCGCCTGCCCGCGCGGGATAATGGTGATCTTGTGCACCGGGTCGGAGTACTCCAGGTGGTGCATCACGACGGCGTGCCCCGCCTCGTGGTACGCGACAATCTGCTTCTCCTCCGGGCTGACGACCCGCGAGCGGCGCTCTGGCCCGGCAATGATCTTCTCCATCGCGTCCTGCATCTCCTGCATGCCGATGCCCTTCAGGCCGCGCTGCGCGGCGAGGATGGCCGCCTCGTTGACCAGGTTCTCGATATCCGCACCTGAGAAGCCCGGCGTGAGCTTCGCCACCACCCGCAGGTCAACATCGGGCAGGAGCGGCTTGCCGCGCGTATGCACAGCGAGGATCTCCTCCCGCCCGCGCACATCGGGCCGGCTGATGTACACCTTGCGGTCGAAACGACCGGGACGCATGAGCGCCGGGTCGAGCACGTCGGCACGGTTCGTCGCGGCGATCACGATGATGTTGGTGTCGTTGTCAAAGCCGTCCATCTCGACGAGGATCTGGTTCAGCGTCTGCTCGCGCTCGTCGTGCCCGCCGCCCAGGCCAGTGCCGCGCATCCGGCCTACCGCGTCGATCTCGTCCACAAAGACGATACACGGGGCAACCTGCTTGGCCTTGTCGAACAGGTCGCGCACGCGGCTCGCGCCGACGCCGACGAACATCTCGACAAACTCCGAGCCGGAAATGCTCAGGAACGGCACGCCCGCCTCCCCGGCAATAGCGCGGGCGAGCAGCGTCTTGCCGGTGCCCGGCGGGCCGATCATCAGCACGCCCTTGGGCACGCGCGCCCCGAGCCGGATGAACTTCTCCGGCTCTTTAAGGAACTCAACAATCTCCGCGACCTCGTGCTTGGACTCCTCCATCCCGGCCACGTCGTCAAAGGTTACGACCGGCTGGTCGATGTTCACGACTTTGGCGCGGGTACGCCCGAAGCTAATGGCCTGATCCTGGCTGCCGCGCATCGAGCGCAGCATCGAGAAGGCAAACCAGCCGATAATCAGCAGGGGGACGATGGTAAACAGCGCGTTCCCCAGCAGGGAGGACACACCCGGCCCGACGAACGTCACATCTACCGCGTTCAGGGCTTCTGCGGGGACTTCCAGCAAACTCAGGGTTTCATACAGGCTGGCGTCCGGGTCTTTATTGGTGCGGAGCACCCGCCCGTCCACAAGCTCAACCGCTACGTCGTCTCCACGTACCGTCATCCGGGCGACTTCGCCCTCACGTACCAGTCTGGCAAGCTCCGGCATGGGGAGTTGTTCACTCTGAGAAAAAAGCCGGCCGCCGATGAACTGCAGCCCAATAATCAGTGCTATCACCAGGCCGACGATCAGCAAGCCGCGCGTCCAGCTCGTTGTATTGTTTGGTTGACTATCCACAAGACACCCTCAATGCCGCAGGGCTACTGCGGCTTACGAGTAAATCTGATATTTGTTCTCTGAAAAAGTGTACCACAAACGGTACAGGCAATCACGCGACTTTTCACCTACGGGAACAAGTCGGGCGGCTGGCGGCGTCTTCATTATAAAGGCGGGGGGCGCGTCGAAAGTGTGCCCGTATCTGGCGGCGTGTTACAATCAACCGCGCTGGACAGGTACGGCTATCATAAGCAGGTGCCCGAGCTATTATTTATCGGACAGGTACGATCGATGAGTGAAGGACCCACGCAGAACCCACTGACCGCCCCCGAGGCCCAAGAGGAGCCCACGCAGGAAAACGTGCCGGTGCCAGCGGATGAGCAGCCGACGCAGGACTTCCCGCGGCGGGACTGGGCGGACTACCCGGCTTATCAATACGGGCCGCCCCCGCCGCCGCGCCCGCGCCGCCGCCGCAAGAAGCGCCGCTCTACGTTCTGGTCGGTGCTATGGACCGGCACGAAGATCGGCTGCGCGGGCCTGGCGATGATCCTCGCCGCCCTGCTCGGCGCGGGATTGATCGCCGGGGTGGTGTGGTACAACTCGCTTGCCGCCGAACTCAGCGAAGACCTCGCCAAGCTGGACTCGATGGAGGGCGTCGAGGACTTCGAGACAACGCGCATCTACGACCGCAACCATGAAGTCCTGCTATACGAGGTGTTCAACGAGGGGCGGCGCACGGAAGTGCCGCTCGACCGCATCCCGATCAAACTGCGTCTCGCCACCATCGCCACCGAGGACGACTCCTTCTACGAGAACCCCGGCTTCGACCCGCCTTCTATCATGCGGGCGGCCTGGCAGTGGTATCAGGAAGGCGAGATTGTCTCCGGCGGCAGCACCATCACACAGCAGCTTGTGCGCCAGATCGTGTTCGACTACGAGGAGCGCACCGAGCAGACCCTGCGGCGCAAGCTGAAGGAAGTCGCGCTCGCCTGGGTGATGACGCAGAAATACGAGAAGGACGAAATCCTCGAGCTGTACCTGAACGAGGTCTACTACGGCAACCTCGCCTACGGCATCGAGGAGGCGGCAAACGTCTACTTCGACAAGTCTGCGAGCGAACTCACGCTCGCCGAGGCGAGCTTCCTCGCGGGGCTGCCGCAGTCCCCGGCGACGTACGACCCGTACAACAACTTCAGCGCGGCGAAGGCCCGCCAGCGGCAGGTGCTCGACCTGATGGTGCGGCACGGCTATCTGTCACTGGAGGAGGCCGACGAGGCGTTTAACCAGCCGCCGCTCTCGGTGAGCGACCTCGCCAGCCCGAACATCTCGCTGGAGGCCCCGCACTTTACCGTCGAGGTGCGCCGCCAGCTCGCCGAACTGCCCGGCATCGACCCGGACATGATCGCGCGGGGCGGGCTGATCGTCACCACGACGATCGACATGGACATGCAGGCGCTCGCGGAGCGCATCGTCGCCGAGCACATCGCGGAGAACGGCCCCGAGTACAACATGACCAACGCCGCCCTCGTCGCCATGCACCCGGTCACTGGCGAGGTGCTGGCGATGGTCGGCAGCGTGGACTATGAGAACGAGGCCATCGACGGCCAGGTGAACAACATCCTCTCGCTGCACCAGCCGGGCAGCACGATCAAGCCGCTCACGTATGCTGCCGCCTTCGAGCGCGGCTGGACCGCCGCCGACGTGATCTGGGATGTGCCGATGGCGTACACCACCCCGACCGGCCAGTACGAGCCGCGCAACTACGATGGCCGCTTCCACGGGCCGGTGCGCCTGCGTGACGCGCTGGCGAACTCCTACAACATCCCGGCGGTGGAGCTTCTGAGCGAGATCGGCGTGGAAAGCCTGCTGGAGATTGCGCGGCGGTTCGGCATTGAGAGCCTGGCGATGGACCCGGCGCAGTACGGGCTGGCGCTGACGCTCGGCGGCGGCGAGGTCACGCCGCTGGAGATGACACAGGCCTTCAGCGTGTTCGCCAACGGGGGCCACCGTGTCGAGCCGCGCTACATCCTGCGCGTAGAGGACAACAACGGCAACGTGCTTTACGAAGCGCCGGATGCGCTTGGCGAGCAGGTGCTGGACGAGCGCATCGCCTACCTCATAACGAGCATCCTGGAGGACAACGACGCCCGCACGCCCGCGATGGGCGCCGACTCGCCGCTCCGGCTGGAGTTCCCGGCGGCGGCCAAGACGGGCACGACGAACGACTACCGCGACAACTGGACCATCGGCTACACGCCGCACCTCGTCGTGACGGTATGGACGGGCAACACGGACAACTCGCCGATGGCGGAGGGCACGTCCGGACTGACGGGCGCAGCCCCCATCTGGCATGACTTTATGACCGAAGCCTACGCGCTGCCGGGGCTGGAGGAGATCATCGCCGTGCCCGGCACGCCCCCGCTGCGCTCCGACTTCCCGGTGCCGCCGCGCGTCGAGAACCGGCAGGTGTGCGTGCTCTCCTCGCTGAGAGACCCCGCGCCCGCCGAGGAAGGCTGCCCGGCTCAGCGCCCGGAGTGGTTCCTGGTAGGCGGCACGGACCCGAACATCCCGCCCACAGAGGTCCCCACGCCGACGCCCGTGCCAACCCGCGCACCGGAGCCGGGCGAGGAGGGGCCGGGCGAGCCGCTGCCGCCGGTGCGGGAGGCGGTCGGGCCGGGCCTCGTGAAGATCGGCGTGATGCCGCTTGAGGAAGAACAGCAGGCGCGCATCGTCGAAATCATGGCCGAGGTATGGGACGCGCTGCCGACGGGCACGCCTCAGCCCGCCCCGCCGCTCTACTGCGAGGTTCCGCAGGAGATCGCGGATGCGGAAGGGGTGAGCTTCCAGTTGTTCATCACCGCCCCGCGTGACCCGGCGGACGCCGTTCGCGCGCGCAACTGGGCCTATCAGAATGGCGTGCCCATCGAGCCGGGCGTCGGCTGCACGGCGGAGGTGATCGAGGCGCTGGAGCAGGCGGAGGCTATCGAGGCGGTGACCGGCGCGTACTACCTCCTCACAGACCCGAAGCCCGGCGACGAGGTGTATGGCATCAAACCGATCATCGGCACGGTGCGCTACAACCCGGATATCGTGGAGTACTTCAAGCTGGAGATCGGGCGCGGCGAGGAGCCTACCGAATGGCTGACGATCGGCGAGACGCACACCGAGCAGGTCGAGGACGACGTGCTCGAATACCTGCACGCCGATGCGCTCGCGCCCGGCCCGTACATCCTGCGGCTCGTGCTGGTGGGGAACGACGGCAACTACCTCAACCCGCCCTACGCGGTGCCGATCACGGTGGTGTCCGCACCCCCGCCGGAGGCGGAGGGGTGAT
>Ga0116181_1000879_pt1 | contig 27007 bp, 26 predicted proteins | sample AD_UKC075_MetaG_FD_89752 | JGI IMG/M metagenome (GOLD analysis project Ga0116181, IMG submission 89752) | Active sludge microbial communities of municipal wastewater-treating anaerobic digesters from USA - AD_UKC075_MetaG | ecosystem: Engineered > Bioreactor > Anaerobic > Digestate | place: USA... | reverse complement strand
TCGGTGAACTTCTTCGGTCCTCGGTTGCCCATCGACCCCCGTCTCACATCTGCTGTCGAGTACCGATGTTAGAAACCAGTACCGACAGATTCCGGAAATCACACGGTGTCGGACCTACAGTCCCGAATCGGTCCGGTCACACACGACGATCGCAGCGACGAGATCTACTGCGTTCTCGTCGCTCCAGAACCCGGTCGAGATGACCTCACGCTCGGACAACAGCGTCACGTCTGCTACGACGCCGAGGTCACCCACCCGTGCGACCAGTACACGACGAACGTCGAGTGCGGCACGCTCCTCGCCGGCTGGGTGAACGACGATCAGGTCGACGTCGGAAGCGCCGGCCATGCAGGTCCCGTTTCCGGGGCAGCGGGTTGCAGACCCGAAAACCCCGACACGCCAGGCGTCGGGAACGATCTGATCGGCGACATCATTGACTGCGCTCAGGTAGCACATACGCAAGAAAACGGTCGCCGTCGTAGTAAACCGCACCGAGGAGTTCAACCACCCGGAACAGACCGACGCCCAACTCCATGCAGTGGGCCTTCGCCTCCGGCGAGTACTGGTTGTAGGCCATCGTCGACGCGATGCAGTTCGTCTCCGGCGCCTCCTCGAGTATCTCGATGACGTCAGCGACCGAGAGGATGTACTTGTTCGTCAGGTACAGGACGAGCTCGGTCTTCCCGGGGCGCTGGACGACGTAGTGGAACCGGCTGAGCGCCTGAACGGCCGAGACAACCGGTGCACCGTTGAGCCGCTGCAGCAGGTAATCCTGGTGCGGCTGCCACGGCTGGTTTTCGAACACAGAGTGAGCCATCAGACCGCCTCAACTTCACAGGGTTCGTCGGAAAACACGTTCTCGACCGCAGTCGGAAACTGCGGCGCGGCTACGCCCACGTCCACTCCCAGGTGCCGGGCCTCAAGCCCACGTCGGTGAGTTTCAAACTCCCCCACTACCGCGAACTCCTCAGCCCGCAGCAAGCCGGCGTTCACCTCGAACAACGCGGAGACCTTCGTGTTGTTCGGCAAGATGACCTCCGCGACCTCGCGGCGCCAAGTGCCCGCGGACTCCGGCTGCCTCGACGCCGGTGACCCCGGCCCGTACGTCGCGTGCACGACTCTCCCGGGCGCCAGCAGCCGTCGAAGTTCGACCAACGCTTCAGAACGAGTGTCAAATGCCTTCACGCCCAGCAGAGACCGGAGCCTGGCCTCGTGCTCCGACTTCCACTGCCGCATCCGCTCAATCGGGAAATCCTCGGGGGCACGATCCACGATCGTGTGGCAGTTCGGACAGAGCAGGATGAGGTTGTCGAAACCGACCAGGTCCTCGGTGTCCACGTCCTCATCGCCCCGCGGACCCTCATTGCTCGCCGCGACGATGTGCGCCACCTCCGCCAGCCGCACCGCATCCCCGTCCGGCAACTCGTGCCAAAGGGACCCGGTCGAACAATCCGGCTTTTCGCACCACCCACCGGCGGCGCCCACGAGACGCAGCACGACCTTGTCCTTGACTCGGCGGCCACGGGCCTTCGAGCACTTCAACCTCGGCGACGACACGGCGGAACCCTCCAACTTTGCTCACAGCGGCTGGCGGCGAAGGGAGGACAGCGCCTGAACTCCCTCAAATCTACCGCGAGGGCGCGGCGTTCCGCCGCCAGTCGGTCACGGCCGCGACTGACTTGCCGCCAGTCGTGGCGTCGTCGCTACGCGCTTTGGTCCCACGGGTTCACACAGGCGACGCCGAGTGGTTCAAAGTGTCGGTTGTTGCGGGTGACGACGGTCATGTCTGCGGCTTGGGCGATGGCGGCGATGAGTGCGTCGTCAAGTGGGGCATGTTCGGGGACTCGGTAGGTGGCCAGGATCCGCGCGGCGGGTAGGTCGAACGGCAGCACTCGGTCGGCGAACGCCGGCAGGACGCGGTCTTCGAACCACCGGCGCAGGGTCTCGCCTTGGCGCGAGTCGGACCGTTCCTTAGCGACGACGCCACGTTCGATCTCGGCCATCGTCGGTGCCGTCACGAACTGATCCGCGATAGGCACCGCTGCGGCCCAGGCCTCGACCTGTGGATTGCGTCCTCGGACCCGCAGCGCTGAGATCACGTTGGTGTCCAGCACGTACTGCATCGGGCGGGTCACAGATCAGGAGTACGAGCGGTGAGACCGAGGCGCTTGGGCTCGAACTCGATGTCAGCGCCATCGTCCGTGCCGAGCAGGTCGACGAGGGTGACCGGATCCCGTTCCAGAGCGTCGGCGAAGATTTCCCGCGCCTCTGCCTCGACGGACCGGCGGTGCTGTTCGGCGCGCGCCTTGAGCGCGGCCTTCGTTCCCACAGGAAGGTTCCGAATAAGGATCTGCTCCATAGCACTCACCTCCGATATCTGTCTGATGATATCACCCGAATTCCGTTGTCCACCACCCACCAGCTCAGGTCGCGGCTGGTGGTGGCTGCGAAGGCTTCGGCGGGGCGGATGTAGTGGTTGAGGAGGGGCCGAGGTCGCGGTGGCGGGTCTGGGCGGCGGCGATCCTGTCGGAGGGGGCTCGCGGGTCTACGACGGTGGCGACGGTACGACGGAAGGAGTGCGGCGTGACTCCACCGATGCCAGCCTCATCGAGGATCGCTCGCAATCGCCGCCGTACGTTGTTGGTCGTCAGGGGCGTGTGGTTGCGGCTGAGGAAGATCAGGTGTTCAGAGTCCGCGTCGCCGATGATCGCCAGCCGTTGGCGAACCGCCTCAGCCGTGTAGGACGGGACAGCGACCGTGCGACGCGACTTTGAGGACTTCCCGTGGTCCTGACGATAGGTCGGCTTGCCCTTCGGTGAAATGACGGTGCCGCACAACCGCACGGTGGGCGGCGAACAGGTCATGTCGACGTCGCACTTTCGGATCGCCAGCACCTCTCCAATCCGGGCCGAAGTGCCGAGCATTACCTCGATGATGGCCTCCAGCTGACCGTCTGGCTTTGGCCCAGACAGGCCCGCACCACGCCGCCACGACCGGACGGCGTAGCGGATCGCCTCGACCTGATCCACGGTCAGGGCCATCGCGGTGGACGGCGGCTTGCGGAGCCTGACCGTCTCCCGGACCGGGTTGCGGTGGATCGCCTCGTAGCGGACCGCGAGACCAAACGCGAGGCTGAGCACGGTCTTGGACTGCTTGGCCATGCTGTAGCTCTTCTGCGCTTGGGCTTTGAGGAACCGATCGACGCGGCTGACCGTGATCTCACGCAGGCTGTAGTGCTCGAAGGCGGGCATCACCAACTGGCGCATGTTCCGCTCGTACAGACTGCGGGTGCTCTGCACGATCTTGCCTTCCAGGTCGAGGTCGTCAAGCCAGACCTCCACCAGACGGGCGAAGGAGCTGTCAGGCGTCAGCTCACCGAACGCCGCGGCATGGCTGCGACGCTCGCCCAACTTCTCCTTCAACCGATGCTCAGCGGCCTTGCGGGTCGGCCCCGTCGCCTGGACCCGGCGCATCCGTCCATCGTCGTCGCGGAACCGGACCCGAGCCCGCACGCTGCCGCCCGGCAGCAGTGTCGTGAACTCGATGTCACCGAAGGTTCCGATGGGTGTGCGTGGCCTAGCCACGGCTCATCACCCCGGCTCCGTCGTGCGGTCGGACCCCGACTGTCCGGGAGCCGCCTCGCGCTGTTGAGCCAGCCAGTCGCGCACGTCGCTGACAGCGAACTTCACATGCCGACCTACTCGGATACCGCAAGGACCCTTGCCGTCCACGCGCCAGTCGTAGATCGTCGTGACCGGGATGCCGAGATAGTCGGCCAAGTCCTCGATGCTCAGCAGCGGCTCCAAGCCGCCCGCCGGGGTCCTGTCGGTGTCCATGTCCAACAGGTGCGAACCGAGCCCCAAGAGAACCCAAGTCGCCACAGGCCATTCCATGCGAGCCTGCGCCGAACCGGTTTGTGGAGGCCTCCGCGACCCCAAAGTGGAGGGTTTGTGGAGGGGTGCTCAAATCCCAGGCAGTGCAAAGGCCCGGGAAACCTTGATTTCCCGGGCCTTTTTCGTAGCGGGGGCAGGATTTGAACCTGCGACCTCCGGGTTATGAGCCCGGCGAGCTACCGAGCTGCTCCACCCCGCGTCGAGTGAACAACCTTGCGGCTGCTCGGTTCCACGAGGTTACGTGACTTCTCACGCCCCACCAAATCGGCGCCTTCACGACGTCGGGCTCGGACTGGGCGTGGCAGACGCACCTCCCGGAGTCGGGAGGGAGGCGGCCGCGGCGCTCGCCCGGGCGATCGCGGCCTCCAGGCGCTTCTGCGCTTCGCCGTATGCCGTGAAGTCGCCAGCCTTCAGCGCCTCCTGGCCCGCGGCATACGCGGCCTGGACCTCGGCGATCGCGGCCGCGAGGTCACCGGTGGCCGGCGCCGTGCCGCCACTGGACGGTGGCGCGCCCTCCCCCGGCATCTGCCCGGCATCGCCTGTCGTCGCCCCGGACTCGCCCCCGAAGAGGCCGTCCAGCGCCTGGTCGAGGGTCTCGCCCCAGGCCACCTTCTTGCCGAAGACGGCGACTGTGGCCTTGATCTGCGGGAAGGAGCCGCCCTCCTTGGAGGCCTGGACGTAGAGCGGCTGGACGTAGAGCAGTCCGCCACCGACCGGCAAGGTGAGGAGGTTCCCGTAGGTCAGGGTCTTGCCGGACTGCCGATTCTGCGCGATGAACTGACTGAGGTTGAGTGACTCGCGCGGACTCTGGGACCGCTCGGTCGACACCTCGATCTGGTTCTGGATCTGACCCGGGCCGTCGACGGCCGAGGCCCGCGGAAGTTCGAGCAGACGCATCGACCCGTAGTCCTCGCTCGGTGCGCCGGCCCGCGTCCCAGCGTCCGCATCGACGGCGAGGAAGCCTCGCAGGATCTCTCGACCGGAACCGGTCGGGATGAAGGTCGTCGTCAGGGAGAAGGTCGGCGCCTGCTGCCCGGGCATGGCCAACGACTGGTAATAGGTCGGTTGGTCCTGCGTGCCGTTCGCGTGGGTCGGGTCCTTGGGCACGCGCCAGAAGTCCTGGCCGGTGTAGAACGACTCGGCGTCGGTCACGTGGTAGCGGGTGAGCAGTTGCCGCTGCACCTTGAAGAGGTCCTGCGGGTATCGCACGTGGCTCATCAACTCGGCCGACATCTCGGACACGGGACGCACCGAGCCGGGAAAGGCCTTCGACCAGGCCTTGAGCAGCGGATCTTCGGCATCCCAGCCGTAGAGCCGGACCGTGCCGTCGCAGGCGTCGACGGTGGCCTTGACCGCGTTGCGGATGTAGTTGACCCGACCACTGGCCACTCCCACGACACGCGACTGCTCACTCACCGAGTCCGACGTGGCGTCGGCCAGGTCCGCGATCCGGCTGTTGGGGTAACGCGCGGTCGTCGTGTAGCCGTCGACGATCCTCTGGATCCGGCCGTCGACCACGGCGGGGTAGACGTTGCCATCCAGGGTCAACCAGGGCGCCACTCGCTCGACGCGCTCCTTGGGCGATCGGTGGTCGAGGAGCCGGGACTGCCCGGTGACCTGGTCGGAGAGGATGAGTTTGGGCTCGCGGTACTTCACGGCATACGCGAGTTTGCGGATGAAGGATCCGACGCCGACCCCGCCCTCGCCGGCATACGTGGTCCGCTGCTGACCGCCGGCGCCACTGTCGTCCGGGAAGTCGAACTCGCGCGGCTCGGAGCCGGCGGGACCACCGACCACCGAGTAGACCGGGGACTCCTCGCCGAAGTAGACGCGAGGTTCGTACTCACCGAAGGCGTCGCTGCTCGACCCGAGACCACCGGAGAAGAAGACCGGATCACCCTCACCCGTGCGCTGGTTGCCGTAGGCCGCGACAAACCCGAAGCCGTGCGTGTAGACGGTGTGGTCGTTGACCCAATTGCGCTGTGCCGCAGGGACACCCGAGAGGCGCAACTCGCGAACGCTGACGACGGAATCCATCGTCTTGCCGTCGACGGCGTAGCGGTCGACATCGAGGGTGTCGGGGAAGGCGTAGTACTGACGCAGGCCCTCGAACTGTTGGAAGGTGCGGGAGACGACGTTGGGATCGACGAGGCGGATCCCTGGGATCGTCTCGGCGTTCTCCCGGAGTTGCCCGGGCTCGGCATCGGTGACCGCGGCATACGTCTGCGTCTTGATGTCGTCGATGCCGTATGCCGCGCGGGTCGCCTCGATGTTGCGAGTGATGTACGGGGCCTCGAGCGAGCGCTCCGACGGCTTGACCTTGAGCGACTGGACCAGCGCCGGGTAGACGGTGCCGACGAGCACCGCGGTCACCGTCAGGAGGGCGACGCCGATGATCGGGAGACGCAGGCTCGAGGTGAACATGGCCGCGATGAAGAACGCGGCGCACATCAGGGCCGCCGCTGCGAGAATCGATCGGGTCGGGAGGACCGCGTGGTCACGGGTGTAGGTCAGGCCCGTGATGAGGGCGGAATCCTCGGTCGTGAGGGAGTAACGGTCCAGCCAGTAGGCCGCCGCCCGCGTGAGCGCCAAGAGGGCCCCGAGGGCGCCGATGTGGACCATCGCAGCGCGGGTGGACGGCCCACGCCCCGGCAGTTGCAGGCCGCCGTAGACGTAGTGCGTGAGCAGAGCCGCCACCAGCGCCAGCATGAGGACGACGGTCAGGAAACTGACGACGAAACGCCACCACGGCAGGTCGAAGACGAAGAAGCCGACATCGATCCCGAAGTGGGGTTCCTTGACCCCGAAATCACTGCCGTTGCGCCACAGCAGGTAGGTCGGCCAGGAACCCAGGGTGGCCGCGCCGGCCAACACCGCGAGAATGCCCGGGATGATGATCGTGCCGAGCCGGCGCAGGGGCTCGATGGCTCGCCGATACTGCTCCAAGGTCTGCTGCGCGACCGTGGTGGGGACGACGAACGGGCGCAGTCGGTGACCCAGGGAGATGCTCGACCAGACCGCGAGCGCGGTGAGGACGAAGCCCACGGCGAAGAGCAGCACCTTGGTGACCAGTTGGATGACGAAGACGTTGCGGTAGCCGACGGAGTCGAACCACCAGAGGTCCGTGACCAGCCCCGACATGGCCGTGACGAGGAAGAAGAGGACCGCGAGGACAGCCAGTGTCGGCCCCAGTGCTCCACGCCGCTTGGGTTGGGCGGGGACCGGCCTGGGCTGGCGCGGGGGCGGCCCCCCCTGCCCCGACTCGTCGGGCTGGGGGCTCTGGTCGAACCAGTCCGGGTGACTCACGTCGGCTCCTTGGCGCGACCCATCGGCCGCCTCGCTGGAGACCAAACCTACCTGTGCGGGCTGGGTGCACCCGATACGGCACCATTGGGTTCGTGCCCGACGCGACCCCGACGACCGACCCGCTCGACCTGGTGGCCCTCGACATCGAGCGGCACGTGGCGGGAGGAGGGTGGGACCAGGCGGTGCGCCTGTTCGCGCTGGTGCCGACGACGGTCCTCACCCGTGATGCCCCCGAACTGGTCGGGACCGCACGGCCCCAGGACGCCGCGCCCGGGGCCCTGTCGGCCGTCGAGCAGGAGGACTTCCGCGTCCCCGCGGACCTCGAGTCGGCCCTCGCCGCGCTGGCCTGGCCCGAGGTCGTCACCGGCGCCGCGATCGCCGTCGAACGGATCGTCGTCCCGCCCGCCGCCGAGCAGGACCTCCCCAGTGACCCCGAAGCCGCCCTCAGCGCCCTCGCGGCCCACCCGGATCGCCGGGACGTCCGTCTGGTCGTGGCGGTCACCCGTGACGGCCGCTCGTCGTGCCTGCTTCGTCAGCGCGACCATGACCGCGACGACCGAGTCGCCAAGGGCCGCGACATTGCTCCGGGTCTCGTGGCCGGGCTGCTCGCGACGTTCGTCGAGTGAGTCGTCCGGCGTTCAGAAGCCGCAGGACGAGAGCGTGTCGGTGGAGCCTGCCGCGATCGACTCGACCGCTTGCTTCGCGTCGCTGAAGGTCGCGACCTTGACCAGGTGCAGACCTGCCGGCACGTGCCCCTTGAGGTCGGCACAGTTGTCGGCCGGGGTGAGGAACCAGGTAGCGCCGGCCTCGCGCGCACCCACCACCTTCTGCCGGATCCCGCCGATCGGCCCCACCGCTCCGTCGTCGGCGATCGTGCCGGTGCCGGCAATGGAGGCCCCACCGGTGAGGTTCCCGTCGGTGAGGACGTCGTAGATGCCGAGCGAGAACATCAGCCCGGCCGAGGGGCCACCGACGGCCCCGGCGTGGATGGTCACCGGGATCGGCAGCTGATAGCGACCGGACATGACCACCCCAATGGTCGCGACGCCTCGGGTGTCGGCGGCCCGTGGCGCGACCGTCACCTCGGAGCCCGCGCGGCGGACCGTCACCGAGACCTCGTCGCCCGGCTTGTGCGCCCGAACGGCGGTGCGCACCGCCTCGGGAGAACTGGCCGGGGTGCCGTCGACGCTGACCAGGACGTCATCGGCCTCGATCAGCCCGTCCGATGGCGAGCCCTTGAGGACCTGGGCCACGAGGACACTGACCGGCACGTCATGGCCCAGGGCGCGCTCGGCCACGGCGGCCGCGGTCTGCTGCGAACCCTCCATCTCCGCGGCATTTTCCTGCTGGACGCTCTCGCGGGTCGAGGACGGGGGGAAGATCTCGTCCTGCGGATAGACGTCTCGACTGTCGTCGAGCGCGGCGCCGAGAAGGTCGTACGCCGTGACCCGCGTGCCGGGTCCACCTTGGACGCGCACAGTGGTGAAGAACAACTTGCCCTTCTCCGGGTGCTGCCCCTCCCCCGCCACGTCGATGATCTTCTGGTCTCCCAGGGAGCCCAGCGTGTCGGTGACCGGCCCCGGCGACATCACGGCATACGGCAAGGGCACGATCGCCAGCACCGCGGCGACGGCCAGGGCGAGAAAGGCCGCCACGAGCGAGACCACCACCCAGCGACTGGGCCTGTTCGCCGAGGTATGCCGTGCGTCGACCTCGTCACGAATGTCGCCAGGCGAGGAAGACAGGCTCAAGGCAGGCCCACCCATTCCGTGCTGCCGTCCGCGAAGCCTTGGTGCTTCCAGATGGGCACCTCGGCCTTGAGGGTGTCGATGAGGTCACGCGCAGCTGCGAAGGCCTCGCCCCGATGGGGCGCCGAGGCGGCGACGACGACCGCGAGATCGCCGACGGTGAGCGCCCCGATCCGGTGCACGGCCGCGAGGCGCACCCCGGGCGTGCGGGCCCCGACGGACGCACACACCTCCTGCAGGCGGTCCAGGGCGCTCGGGTGGGCCGAGTAATCCAGGGCATCGACCCCGACGCCGTGGTCGTGGTCGCGCACCACGCCGATGAAGACCACCACGGCGCCACTCGCGGGGTCGCGGACGGCATCGAGGACCTCATCGACCGACAGGGGTGCCTCACGCAGCGCCGCCAGGGCGCAGGTGGACTCGGACCGCGGGGGCATCGGACTCCTGATGACAGCTTCACGGGAACCATTGGGGCCCGCGCATGGTTGGCTTGAGTGGACGAAGGCCCATTCTCTCAGTTCCCCAGGAGCACCCCGTGACCAGTGCGTCGCAGCCCGACCCCGGTGACGACCGCGACGGCGGTCTGCCTCCGGAGTTGGAGAAACTCTTCAAGGACCTCACCGGTGGGGCCGAGATCCCTCCCGAGGTGCGCCAGATGCTCGCCGGCTCGGGGCTGGGCGCCCTTGACCCGACGGTCATGGCGAGCATGGCCGAGCAGATGAAGGCGATGTTCAGCGACGAGGGTGGGCAGGACGGCTTCGACGACGAGCGTGCGACGACCATCGCGCGTCAGGTCAGCTCAGCGGCCGGCGATCCGGTCGTCACCGAGCGAGCCACCACGACGGTTCGCGAGGCCGTCCGCACCGCCGACCTGTGGCTGGACGAGGTCACCGACCTCGCCGCACCGGGGTTGATCGGCCGGGCCTGGAGCCGAGCGGAGTGGGTCGAGGCGACCATGCCGCGCTGGGCCGACCTGGTCGAGCCCGTGGCCGACGGTGTGTCCCACGCGGTGGGCGCGGCCATGGGCAAGCAATTGGGTCGTCTGGGTGAGGGCGGTCTGCCCGAGGGTCTGCTGCCCCCCGGCGTCAACCCCGCGGCCATGATGGGCCAGATGGACGGCATGCTCCGCCGGCTCCACGGCAACATCTTCTCTGCGCAGGCCGGTCAGGCCATCGGGCACCTGGCGACCGAGGTGCTCACCGGGTGTGAGCCCTCCCTGCCCCTGGTGGCCAGCCCCAGCGTCGTTCTCGTGCCCCACAACGTCGAGGCCTTCGCCCGCGACAACGAACTCGAGGGCGGCGAACTCACGGTGCATCTGGCAGCCCGCGAGGCGGCGCGGGTGCGACTCTTCCACGCCGTGCCCTGGCTCGGTCCGCATCTGCTCGCCGTGGTCCGCGACTACGCACGCGGCATCGTCATCGACACCGACGCCATCGAGGCCCAGCTGGCCACCATCGACCCCTCCGATCCTTCGGCGATGAGCACCGCCCTCGAAGGTCGCCTGTTCGCACCGCCGGACCGCACGCCCGCCCAGCAACAGGCCCTGACCCGCCTCGAGGCCACCTTGGCGCTGGTCGAGGGGTGGGTGGACACCGTCACGGCGCGTGCCGTCGCCGGCCACCTTCCCAACGCCGGCGCTCTCGACGAGATCGTGCGTCGTCGCCGGGCCGCCGGTGGGCCGGCCGAGAAGACCTTCGGGGCCCTCGTCGGCCTCGAACTGCGCCCCAGGCGGCTGCGCGACGCGGTCAACCTGTTCGCCGCCCTCGAGGCCGCCGGCGGGGCGACGCTGCGCGACCGCGCGTGGAGTCACCCCGACGTGGCTCCGGGTGCAGCCGACCTCGATGACCCGCTCGGCTACGTGGAGCGCCTGAGCGTCCCGGAGGCCGACGACTTCGACGCCGAACTCGAGTCCTTCCTGCGCGGGGAGGGCGGCTCGGAGCAGGACCATGAGTGACGCCGCCCCGGCGGTCCCTGCCGTGACCCACGCGCACCTGCGCCGCGACGCGGTGGCCGCGCTCACGGCATACCGACCGAGCGATGGGTCGCAGCAGCGGCTGCGCGACGACTACCTCGCACACCTGGCCATCCACCCGGACGGGGTCGCCAAGGCGGGGCCACCGATCCACCTCACGGCATCGTGCCTGGTGGTCGAGCAGTCAGCACGACACGTGCTGCTGACCCTGCACCGCCGTGCGGGACGGTGGTTCCAGTTCGGTGGGCACCTCGAGGCCAGCGACGCCAGCCTCTGGGCGGCCGCCGCGCGAGAGGGCCGCGAGGAGTCCGGGATCACGGCGTTGACGCCCGCGAGGACCATCGTCGAGCTCAACCGGCACACCCTCGAGGGGAACTTCGGTCGCTGCCGCGAGCACCTCGACGTGCGCTATCTCGCCGTGGTCCCCGACGGCACGCCACCGGTGTGCTCCGAGGAGTCGGAGCAGGTGGCCTGGTGGCCGGTCGACGCCCTACCCGAGGGGCCACACGGGGACGTCGCCGATCTGGTGCGGGTGGCCCTGAGAACGCTCGCGGCCCTGCGTGTGTGATCCGTGTGATCAATGTGTCTCATGCGGCCAATGAGGCATGGTGCCGTGCTCGCCACGCCGTTCTCGGCTCACGCCTGGTCGGCGCGCTGGTTTAGGGTTCTTGGGTCCAGGCCGCCACGGGCGGCACCATCCCACAAGGAGATGTCAATGGCTGACGAGACCTACAAGGGCGAGTTCTACTGCGTGAAGTGCAAGGCCAAGCGCGAGGCGGAGGGCAAGGTTGTCGTGTCCGACAACGGCCGTCGCATGGCCAAGGGCCAGTGCCCCGTCTGTGGCACGAACCTCAACCGCATCCTCGGCAAGGCCTGATCGCAGACCTGCCCGACGAGGGCCCCGATCCGCACGGATCGGGGCCCTCGTGCGTTGGCGCCTGTGGACAGCCCCCGGGGTCGCGTGTCGGTGTGCCAGATTGTCCGGAACGGAGGACGTGAGGGGACCCGATGTCGATGCTGCTCGATCACGACGCGACCGCCGCGCGTCGTCTGGCCCATCTCACGATCATCGTCGACGGTGCAGGCCCGGCCGTGGACGCCGTGGACCGAGCAGCGCGTGGGGTGGGGATGACTCGCCTCGTGAGTGGTGCGTATGCCGCCGAGCCCGCCCACTGGACCGGTCCCCCTGCCCCCGCGGCCATCGTCTTCGTCGGCCAGGGTCCGCTGCAGGCCGCGGTCGCCGCCCCATGGTGGCGGGCCGGGGTGGTCCATCTCCCGTTGCGGCTCGACGGCGCCAGCGCCGAGATCGGGCCCCTGGTCGTGCCGGGGGTCAGCAGTTGCGTCGGCTGTCACGAGCGTCTTCGAGCCCGGTCGGGAGCACCCGAGCACCCAGCGCCGGGCACTCCTGACCCACCCACCGTCCACCTGGCCGCAGCCGTGGCCGCCCTCACCCTGCGGCGCACCCTCCTCGGGGACCACGACCTTGCCGGTGTCTCCAGTGAGGTGGTCGAGGGCCGTCCCGAGGTCCGACATCGGCACTGGCCCCGTCACCCCGAGTGTGGCTGCGGCACGCTGGCGGCCCACGACCTCCGGGACCTGGTGCCGGCCTCCTGAGGGACCCCGGAGGCGAACGCGGGACACCCGATCAGGACGGGCATGGACAATGGGGACATGTCCGACATTCCGCGGCGCGCGCTGACCCGATCGGTTCGTCTGGCCAGCCTGCCACTGGGGCATGCGGGCCGGGTGGCCGTGGGCCTGGGCAAGCGGGTGGGTGGTGCGCCGGCTGAGGCCGTGGCGGCCGAGGTGCAGGCACGCACGGCGGCCCAGCTCTTCAGTGTGCTCGGCCAACTCAAGGGCGGAGCGATGAAGTTCGGTCAAGCCCTCTCGGTCATGGAGGCCGCCCTTCCCGAGGAACTCAGTGCTCCCTATCGGGCGACGCTCACCAAACTGCAGGATGCTGCGCCGGCCATGCCAGCGGCCACGGTCCACGCGATCCTGGCCGTGGAACTCGGGCCGCGCTGGCGGACCGCCAAATTTCTCGAGTTCGACGATGTGCCAGCCGCCTCGGCGTCGATCGGGCAGGTCCACCGGGCGGTGTGGCGAGATGGTCGCGAGGTCGCCGTCAAGGTGCAGTACCCCGGAGCCGGTCCAGCGCTGCTGAGTGACCTCACCCAGTTGGCCAGGGTCGCCAGGCTTGCCGGGACCTGGATCCCGGGCATCGATGTGGGTCCGGTCATGGAGGAACTTCGCGCTCGGATGGAGGAGGAGCTCGACTATCGCATCGAGGCCGCCCACCAGCGCGCCTTCGCCCGCGCCTTCGCCGGGGACTCCGACGTCGTGGTGCCCGATGTCCTCGTCAACTCCGAGCAGGTCATCGTCTCCGAGTGGCTTGAGGGGACACCCCTGTCGCGGATCATCGCGGAGGGCACGCAAGCGCAGCGGGATGAGGCGGCCGCTCTCTACCTGGAGTTCCTGCTCCGCGGGCCGAACCGCGCCCGGCTCCTCCATGCAGATCCGCACCCCGGCAACTTCCGGGTGACCCCGGACGGCCGGCTGGGCGTCATGGATTTCGGTGCTGTCGACCGGCTGCCGCACGGATTGCCCTCAGCCATGGGTGAATTGGTCTCGCGGGCCTTGGCCGGCGACGCCGAGGGGCTGGCCGCGGGACTGCGTGCCGAAGGCTTCGTCCGGCCGTCAGTGCGGATCGATGCCGACCAGTTGCTGGCCTTCCTGACGCCCTTCCTCGAGCCCATGCACCACGAGCTGTTCACCATCGACCGCGCCTGGCTGCGGTCCCAGGCGGCCAGGATCCAAGACCCACGCCGCCCCGACTTCCTCGTCGGCACCAGGCTCAACCTGCCGCCCGATTACCTGCTCATCCATCGGGTCTGGCTCGGAGGCATCGGGGTGCTCAGTCAGATCGGCGGGACCATCCCGATGCGGGAGTTGATGGCCGCCCACCTGCCGGGGATCGACGAGGCCTCCTTGCCGCCGACCGCCCCGTGAGATGACGGGTCACCACCACGCGGAGTCGAGTTTGCCCTCGATCGACCGTGCGTGAGTGCGGGTGCATTCCGGGCAGGTCCACACCGTGCGCGACCCCTCCGTGCCCCGACTCCAGGTGAGGAGGGCGCTCGCCTCCTCGTCGTCGCGGGGCGCGCGGCCACAGGACGCGCAGGAATCGGGCCGGTCGCTCATGGCGCGCTTGCCGCTTTGGCCGCGATCTTGGCCTGCTTCTTGACGTCACGCACCTTCTGCAGGCTCTCCGGGTCGACGACATCGGCCACCGATCGGAAGGACCCCGGCTCCGCATAGGCACCCGCGGCGGCCTCCCAACCGTCGGGGCGCACCCCCAGTTGCTTGCCGAGGAGTGCCACGAGAATGCGTGCCTTCTGGTCGCCGAAACCCGGCAGGCCCTTGACACGCTTCAGCAACTCGGCGCCGGACCCCGCCTCGGTCCAGACCCGCGTGACGTCACCGCCGTAGTCCTTCACGACGACGTCGGCGAGCTGCTGGATTCGACCGGCCATCGATCGGCCATAGCGATGGACGGCCGGAGGTGTCGCGCACAGGTCCGCGAAGGATTCCGGGTCGGCGGCTGCCAGGGCTCCCGGGTCGAGAGTGCCGAAACGCTCCAGCACCTTGGCCGGGCCGGCGAAGGCCCGCTCCATCGGGAACTGCTGGTCCAGGAGCATGCCGACGACGAGTGCGAAAGGATCACCGCTGAGCACCGCGTCCGCGGTCGGGTCCTGGGCAATCTGGATACGCGTCATGGCGCCGAGTCTAAGGCGGGGGCGCCGACGCAAGCCGGCCCCGCGGCATACCCAAGGGTGGTATGCCGTGGGGCCGGGTCGTGAGGTCAGCGCACGTGCAGGCGGACCTGCTCGACGAGCAACACGTGCTCGCGATGCTGTTCGAGGCGACGCTCGAACTCGCGGCGCCGACGCTCACGGTAGGCGCGCAGTCGCGCGCACACCTCGTGTGAGGACATGGTTCCTCCCCTCTCATGGATCGTGGGCGGATCAGGGCAGCCCGCACCGGCCCGCGGCGGAGGGTGTCGCGGGCAGTGCAGGTGTGGGAGTGTCGGGCGGCGCCTAGGCAGCCACGGTCTCCTTGCGCGGGCGGCCGCGGGGGCGCTTCTTGGGGACGAGGACGCCCCACTCGAAGAGCTGCCCACCCCAGATGCCCCACATGGCGCCGGTCTCGACCGCGTGCGTCAGGCACTCCTCGACGACCGGGCAGGTGCCGCAGAGGGCCTTGGCGAACTCCACGTCATCAGGCGTCTGGGCGAACCAGATCTCGGCGTCGTGCTCGCGACACGGGACGATCTCGGTGCGCTCCACGGCGTCCAAGAGCGCGAAGAGGTCAAAGGTCTCCATCGCGGTCACCTCCTTGTCGATGGTGTGGGTGCGCGGTTGGTGGCTGGTCTGGGTCGGTCGGTGCGTCGTGATCGTCATCTGAGGTCCTGGTCGGTCGGTTCGGGCAAAGAGAAAGGCCGCGGTCCCTGTCGGGATCCGCGGCCTGTGGTCTGGCGCCGGCTCTGGGTGTCAGAGGGGCGGGCCGATCAGGCTCGGGGTCACGACGGGACGGGCAACGGCGCCGCCATCGGTGATGGCCATGGCGTCCGGTCCGGCGAAGGCTCCGGAGAGCGGGGCGGACGGCAGGAAGGCAGGGGCCATCGACGGCGTGGTGATGCCGCGGGTCTTGGTGTTGAGAACCATTGGTCCCCTCCTTGGCTGATCTCGTCGGTCAAAGGCACACGACGTGCCCGTGTGTGGACAGGCTAGAGGTGGTCGGCGTCGGGCCGCAAACGAATTAATCGTCGGATGTCGACGGCCGGTCCTCACCGACGTGCAGCAGGGTCAGAACCTCGTCGGCGTAGAGCTCCAACTTGCGCGCGCCGACCCCTCGAATCGCGGCCAGTTCGCCGTGGGTGGTGGGTTGTTGCTCGGCGATGGCGGTCAGGGTCGCATCCGTGAAGACGACGTAGGCCGGAACCGAGGCCTCCTTGGCCGTGCTTGACCGCCACTCGCGAAGTCGCTCGAAGAGGGCCTGGTCATGCGTCGGGGGGCAGGTTGCGCAGCGACCCACCGTGCGCTCGGCACCGGTGGCGAGGTCGGCACCGCAGGATCGGCAGGTCGGCCGACGCCCCGCAGCCGGTGCCGGCGAGCCGGCCCCGGCTCGGCGGGACCGTTTGGCCTTGGCGGCGCCCACCGCCGCGCCCCCGAGGAGACGAGCGGCGGGCTCGAGGAAGCGGGAGGGTCGGCGAGTGCCACGGCCACCGACCGAGCGTGACCGCGCCCAGGTGAGGGCCAACTCGGTGCGAGCCCGGGTCACCCCGACATAGAGCAGCCGGCGCTCCTCCTCGATGGCCTCGGGGGTCTCCGCCATCGAGATCGGCAACAGCCCGTCGGAGCAGCCGACCAGGTGGACGGTCTCCCACTCCAGGCCCTTGGCAGCGTGCAGCGAAGCCAAGGTGACGCCCTCGACAGTGGGCGCGTGCTGGCTGGCTGCCCGCTCGTCGAGTTCGCGCACCAGGTCGGCGATCCGTGACTGCGGGGACATCGCGAACAGGTCGTCGGCGAGGGCGGCCAGAGCGGTCAACGACTCCCACTTCTCGCGGGCGGCACCACCGTGGTGGGGGGGCCGGTGCGACCACCCCGCTCCGATGATGACGTCCCGCACGAGCTCGGGCAGCGGCACCGAACCGTCGTCGCTGCGCGCGGCGCCGCGGAGCAGCACGATGGCCTCGCGCACCTCACGACGCTGGAAGAAGCGCTCCCCTCCCCGCACGAGGTAGGGGATGTCCTGCTCGGCGAGCGCCGCCTCGAGCGCCTCGCTCTGGCCGTTGGTGCGGAAGAGCACCGCGATGCTCGAGGCCGACCCGCCACCGTCGAGGCCGGCCCGCACGGCTGCAGCCACGGCCCGCGCCTCGGCCTGGTCGTCCTCGTGGGCGGTGCAGGTCGGCGCTGTCCCGGCCGGGCGCTGCGCGACCAGCTCCACGCTGCCGCTGCGGCGCGTTCCCCCCGGCCCGGTGAGCAGGGCATTGGCCAGATTCACGACCTGGGGCGTCGAGCGGTAGTTGCGCACGAGATGCACGACCGCGGCCCCCGGATATCGGGACGTGAAACCGGTGAGGAAGTCCGCGCTCGCGCCGGCGAAGGAGTAGATGGTCTGCGCCGGGTCACCGACGACACACAGGTCGGTGCGCTCACCGAGCCACTCCAGGAGCAGCGCGTGCTGCAACGGGCTGACGTCCTGGAACTCGTCGACGAGGAAATGGCGATACTGCCCTCGGATCGTGCGCGCGATGTCGTCCCGCTCCCGAAGGATCCCCAGCAACACCAGCAGGACGTCCTCGAAGTCCATGACACCGCGCTCGGCCTTGACCTCCTCGTACGTGCTCATGACGCGCGCCATCGCCGTGTGGTCGAGCCCAGCGGGAGGGTCACGGCGCGCCGCTCGCGCGGCCGCGGCATACCCCTCGGGAGCGACGAGTGCGACCTTGGCCCACTCGACCTCGGAGGCGAGATCGCGCAGGGCGGTCCGATCGACGTCCAGCCGCAACCGGCCGAGCGCTTCGGCCAGGGCGCCCGCCTTGTGCGGCATCACCTCGGGCGCCGGTCCCCCGACCGCCTGCGGCCAGAAGTAGTGCAGTTGCCGCAGTGCCGCCGCGTGGAAGGTGCGGGCCTGCACGCCTGTCACGCCCAGGCCGCGCAACCGGGTGCGCATCTCGCCCGCGGCCCGCGCGGTGAAGGTGAGGGCAAGCACCCGTTGGGGTTGGTGCACACCGGTGCTCACGGCATACGCCATCCGATGGGTGATCGCCCGAGTCTTGCCCGTCCCGGCCCCGGCAAGGACCACCATGGGGCCGGACGATGACTGGGCGACCGCGCGTTGTTCCGGGTCGAGCGCCGCAAGGATCTCGTCAGGGGTCGGAACGGTCATCGGCGCAGGGTGGCCTCGGGTGCAGCGATCGGGCCGCCGAACCACTCCTCGATGAGGCGACGGGCAATGGACAGCCGGCCCGAGATCGCAAGCACGCCCGCCTCGAGGTCAGCGACCAGTTCCGCGCGCGTGAACCAGCGCGCCGACTCGATCTCATCGTCTTGGAGAGACAGTGCAGTGCTGGTCGCATGGGCGCGGAAGCCGACCATCAGGCTGGAGGGGAAGGGCCAGGGCTGGTCGCCGAGGTACTCCACCTGGTCGACCGACACGCCCACCTCCTCGTGGACCTCGCGCGCCACCGCCGCAGCGAGTGACTCCCCGGGCTCGACGAACCCGGCCAACACGCTCATCCCGGCCGTGGTGAAGCCGCGGCCGCGAGCCAGCAGGAGGCGGTCGTCGTCGTCGACGACGGTCATGATCACTGCCGGATCGGTGCGGGGGAAGTGTGGGGAGTCGTCGGCCACGCAGCGGCGCAGCCATCCTGCGTGGGCGGGCTCGGTGGGGGCACCGCAGCGCGGGCAGAAACCATGGGCGGCATGCCAATTGGCCAGGGCCGTCAGGGTGGCCACGAGCGAGGCGTCGGCGGTCGCCAGGGTGGTGGCGACCGACCGGACCCCCGCCCAGTCGTCGGCCGGCGCCGTCGGATCGACGACACCCACGTAGGCCGCCTTGCCATCGCTTCCCGGGAACTCGCCCTCACCGAGGAAGACCGATAGACGCGTGGCATCGTCCGGTTCCGGTGGCCTCAGGACCAATGCTCCCGCGTCGCTGACCCGGAAGCGGCCTTCCCGGACGGCGAGCACTCGGGTCGCAGGGTCGTGCAGGAGATGGTCGAGCAGACCGACCTCCGACCGTCGCTCCGCCGCCCGGTCGACGCCGGGACCGGCGAGCGGGAGTGCCGCCCACGGCCGGAGGTGAGAGCGCCGATCCTCATCGGTTCGGTCTCCTCGGGCCACGTCACCCACTCTAGGTGGCACCCACGACATACGGTGGGCAGGTGGACCGCAGCCCCCTCTACCTCGCCGCCGTGGCCAGCTCGGCCGTGCCGGGCCTGGACCCGGTGACCGTCGAGGCCCTGCCCAGCCTGCCCTACGACCGGTTCGACGTCGCCTTCGTCCGGGACACCGAACACCGACGGTGGGTGGTCCGGGCACCGCGCACCGCAACCGCCGGTGCCGAACTGGAGTCGGCGATCGCCATCACGGCCCTCCTGGCGCGGCGCGTGGGCTTCTCGGTCCCCGGCCCGAAGGGCTTCTTCGATCTCGGCGACTCCGGCCGAGCATCGGTCTATCCGTTCCTCCCCGGCGACCCGATCGATCTGGGTGAGGTGCCGGATCGGCGCGGTCTGGCGGGTGACATCGGGCGGGTCATGGCCACTGTCCACAACCTCGATGTCGCACTCGCCGACGAGGCCGGTCTGCCCAGTTACGACGCCGATGCCTGCCGGACGCGCCGGCTGGCCGATCTGGACCGGGCGGCGACGACGGGCCGCGTTCCGACCTCCTTGCTCACCCGCTGGGAGCAGGCCCTGGAGGACGTGACGCTGTGGCGTTTCGCGCCCGCGCTCGTCCACGGAGCGCTGAGCGGCGATGCGCTCTTGGTCACCTTCGACGATGACGATGCCGCCAGCGGCCGGGTGCGCGGCGTCGTCGGTTGGGAGCATGCCCAGGTCTCGGATCCGGCCGAGGACTTCGCGGCCGTCGTCGACCAGGCCTCGCCAGAGGTCGTCGACCGGATCATGGAGGCCTACGCGCATGCCCGACTCGAGCGACCCGATCCTCATCTGCTCGTGCGTGCGCGGTTGCTCAGCGAACTCGACCTGCTCCATCAGTTGACGGAGGCCCTGGCGCGTGGTGACGACGCGGCCGTCGAGGGGCTGTCCGCGCGCCTCCGCCGGCTCGACGAGGTCGTCCATGCGCTCGAGGAGAGCAGCGACGACTACCAGCGACTATCGCTCACCCCGAGGTCCGTGCGATCGCGGCCGGCGCCCCCTCCGGCGGTCGACGAGGACGAGGACGACGACGAGCTTCCGGGGATCACGGCCCCGGGCCATCTGGGCGTCGAAGCCGACGGTCCCATGGCCGCGGGCTCCGACGGGGAGACCGTGGCCTTGGACGAGGTGGCGGACGACGGCGACGCCAACCGCGAGGACGAGGTTGACGACGTCGGCGGGGATCCCCGCAGCGAGGCGACCGACGACGCAACCCCCGCACACCGGGTCGGGGCGCGGGCGGAGACCGTCGAGATCAGGCTGGATCCACAGCACTGAGGATCGCGGCGAGCCCGTCCTCGTCCATCAACTCGGGCCAGACCGTCTCGCCGGTCGCCGCATGGAAGAAGGCGGCCCGCACGTCCTGGCGCGCCACGGCGCGCAGGCGACACCACGCCAGCACATAACTGGCCAGTTGGACAGCGCGGTGCCGTCCGGCGGCTCCCGACCGAGGGCTGCCGGTCTTCCAGTCGATGATGAGATGGCCGCCGGGGTGGTCCGGGTCGGCAAAGACGGCGTCGATGCGTCCGCGGATGGTGGTCCCCGCCACCGTGGTCTCGACCGGCACCTCCAGCTCGAGGGGGTCGAGCTCGGCCCAGCGGCTGGCCAGGAAGTTCGCCTGCAGGGTCTCGAGGGCGGGCCCCTCCAGGCCCTCGTCGCCAGCACCGGGCAGGCTGGCCACGTCAAGGATGGCCGCGCGCGAGTAGTGCGCCTCCACCCAGGCGTGGAACGTGGTCCCCACCCGGGCCGCGGTGGCGGCCGGGCTCGGCATGGGGCGCCGCAGAGCCATGGCGTATGCCGCGGGGTCGGTCGCGAGGGCCACCAGGTCCGAGGTCGACAAGTGCTGGGGCAGCACGATCGGCTCAGTTCGCCGGGAACGTCGATCACGCTCGGCGAGCAGCAATTGGACGTCGCGGTCCCAGCGCTGGACGACCGCGGACACCGCAGTCGACGCAACGCTGGGGTCCGGCCCGCTGGCCAGGTCGTTCGGAGAGCCGTCGAGGCGTGCGCGCACCTGCGCGGCGGCCTCCTTCACTCGCGCGCGACCTGCGATCGGCTCCGGAGGCCAGACCACCGCCACGTCGTGGGCCAGTCGTGGATTCGGGGTTGGCGGGTTGGACGAGGCCGAGGGCAGGTCGGCCCACGAGATCTCTCGGTCCGCCATCCCCGCGGCACGCAATTCGGTCAGGAAGCGTGAGGGCAATCGGGGCGTGGAGGCCGACCCCCAGACATGTGAGGTGAGCAACAGGTCGGTGCGCGCCCGTGTCAGGGCGACGTAGGCGAGGCGGCGCTCCTCCTCGATCCCGCGGGCGGCGGAGGCGGCGACGTAATCGGTGAAGGCCTGATCGACCTCGTCCCAGTCCGTGACGCGGTCCCACGGGAAGCGTGGCAAGCCTTCCCGATCTCCTCGCAGGTCGTGCGGCACACCGGCCAAGCCGCCGAGCCAGGCCTTGTCGGTCGGATCCGCATGGCCCCACCTGAGTTCGCCGTCAGCGCCGGGCACCACCTTGGTGGTGGTACCCGAGTGCGCCGGGAAGGACGACTCGACCATTCCGGGGACAGCAACGACATCCCACTCCAGCCCCTTGGCCGCGTGGACCGTCATGACCTGGACCGCATCGGGACTGGTTTCGATCCACCCCAGATCCAGTCCCCGCTCTTCATCGACTGCGGCGTCGAGCCACGCGAGGAAGCCCCCGAGGGATGGGCGATCCGAGGTGGCATCGAAGGTGGCCGCCACCTCCTGGAAGGCATCAAGGTGGGCCCTTGCCGCGCCCGGGTGCCAGCCGGGGCGCGAGAGCACCTCGACATCGAGGCCCAACGCGACCTCGGCTTCGGCCAGCAGGTCGGCGAGGGCACTTCCGGTGCGTGTCCGAAGCTGGGAGATCAGCTGCCCCAACGCGTCCAATCGGCTGAGCGCTGGTGCGGACAGATGCTCACCGTCCGGGCCACGCCATTGGGGATCGGGGAGGTCGTCGAGCGCCTCCACCAGTCCCACCCCCAAGGAGAGGCCCTCCTCGACATCGCGGGGCACACTCGGTCGGTCCGGGCGTTCCTCATCCCCGGACCTCCGGACCTCCACCTGAGCCAGTCGCCGCCCGAGGACCCGCGTCCACGCGGCCAGACCATCGAGGTCGGAGACACCGAGGCGGCACCGCGCGCCCGTGAGCAGTCGCATGAGGTGGTCACCGCGCGTCGGGTCCTGAACCACCCAGAGAAGGGCCACGAGATCCGCGACCTCCGGGGTGTGCAGCAGTCCCCCGAGACCGACGACCTCGTGGGCGACACCCTGTGCCTCGAGCGCCGCGATGACCGGGTCGAACTGGGATCGCTTGCGGCACAGGATCGCTGCGGTCCCTCCCGGGCGGCGCGAACGGCGTGCAACGACCCACTCGACGACCGCGTCCGCCTCCGCCTCGATGGTGGAGAAGCAGCCGATCGCGACGTGGCCTCTCCCAGCGTCGCCACGAGCCGCCAAGGGCTCGACCGGGACGCGCGCCCGCGCGCGCAGCGGAGCAGCCACCTGATTGGCCACCTCGAGGATGTGTCGGTCGTTGCGCCAACTCGTGGACAAGGGCAGCACCGGCGTGCGCGCACCCGCACCGAAGTCGTCGCGAAACTGGCGCAGCGTGGTGGAACTGGCGCCCCGCCAGCCGTAGATCGACTGATGGGGATCGCCGACGGCCGTCACGGCCACTGGCCCTGACGCGGGGGCGAAAATCGAGCGCAGCAGGTGCAGCTGAGCTTCGGAGGTGTCCTGGAACTCATCGAGGAGCACGACGCGAAAGCGGCTGCGCTCCTCGGCACCCACCTGGGGGAATCGAGCGGCGAGGGCAGCGGCCACGGCCATTTGGTCGGCGAAGTCCATCGCGTCGCGCGAGAGCTTGAGCCGGGCGTAATCACGCAGCAGTGGCAGGACGGACCGACGCTCGGCGAGCTGGGTTCTGGCTGCCTTGACGGCAGGGGGAAGCCCACGTCTCTTGCTTCCCTCCGGCTTGACGAGACCATCGAGCCCGGAGATGACTCGGCCCAGGTGCTCGTCGAGTTGGTCCACGCTGACCAGATGCTCCGCCAACTCGGCGGCGAGGTCGACGAGCGCAGTCGTGACCGTGGACTCCACCTTGACGACGCCCTCGATGTCGCCATCGAAACCGACCACGGCCTCGTGAGCGAACTGCCAGGCGGCCGCCTCGGTGAGCAGTCGCGTGTCGGCCTCGTGCCCCAAGCGGGTGCCGTGTTCGCGGACGATCCGGCCGGCATACGAGTGATAGGTGCTCACGACGGGGAGTTGGCCCAGCGAGGCGGCCCCGCCGACTGTGGCCGGGACCCACAGCCCGACGTCCCTCAACCGTCCGAGGCGGGCCGCCAGCCGTTCCCCGAGCTCGCCGGCCGCCTTCCGCGTGAAGGTCAGTCCGAGAACCTCCTCGGGCTGGACGAACCCGTTGGCGACCAACCAGACGACACGGGCCGCCATCGTCTCCGTCTTGCCGGAGCCCGCGCCGGCCACCACGAGGAGAGGCTCCAGCGGTGCCTCGATGACGGCGACCTGCTCGGCCGTCGGCACATGCTGTTGCCCCAGGACTCGGGCGCAGTCCACAGCGCTCAGCGTCGGCGTGAGAAGCGTCATGACAGTGACCGACCTTCCGCTTGGGCGGGACAACTCGAGCGCACCTGGCAGGTTCCACACATCGATCGGGAGGGCGTCGCGAGGAAGGACGCCCCGGCCATCGCCTCGGCGTCCCGGGCGATCAGGTCGGTCGCCCATCGGGGGTCAGGATCATCGCGCAGTGCCCTCTGCACCTGCAGGTCGGTCGTGGACTTGGCAGCCTTGCCCAGTTGCAGGAGCGCGGCACCGGCGCTCGCGACACCGGGCCCGAAACCACCGGCGTCCACCGCCACTTGATAGGCCCCGAGCTGGGGATGACGCTCCACCTCGGCAACGCTGGGCTTCGACGAGCCCGTCTTGAGATCCACGACCCGGACCCGCCCCAACGCGTCGCGCTCGACCCTGTCCACCCTCCCGATGATCCGGGCCGTGCCGACTTTCACGTCGACGTCGACCTCGGTGCCCACACGCTCCCATCCCTGTGCACGTGATTGCGCGATGTGCCCGGCCAGTGCCCCGGTCATCGCCACCGCCTCGGCGAGGGACTTGCGGCTGAGCCAGTTGTCCGGAAGGCCGAGGCGACCCCAACGGGCCCGGACCTCCGCGGCATACGCAGGGGCGGTCGTATCTTCGAGGTCATGGGCTATCTCGTGGACGAGCGAACCGACCTGGCTGGCGCCCATCGACGGGCCCTGGCCCCCTGAGCCGGCGAGGAACCACTGGAGTTGACACTTGGCGAATCGGTCGAGACGGGACGGCGAGATGCGCACCTCCTGCCCGGGTGCGCGTCGTGCCCTGGTGTCGCTGACCTCGACCAGCGGCCACCAGTTCGCCGGGTCGGCACCGGGAACGCCAGCCCGCACGAGTGTGGCGAGGGAGTTGGCGGCCCCGGCGCGTTCGGCGGGGTCGGCGCCCACCAGGGCCTGACGCAGTTCCCCCACGAGGCCAGCCAAACTGAGGGTGCGTCCACCCTCTGTCGGGATGCGTGGCTCACTCGGCTGGGAACGCGGAGCGACGACATCGAGATAGGGCGATGGCTGCAGGTCCTCACTGCGGACCGCGGTGACCGCCACCTCGTGCCGAGCGCGCGTGAGCGCGACGTGGAACAACCGCGTCTCGTCATGGATGACGCCGGCGCGGGCGGTGACGCGATCGACGGGACGCCCCCGCGCGGCATCCACCAGGTCAGCCGCCCCGAGCAACGCGCCACGCAGGCGTGGGTCGGGCCAGACGCCCTCCTGGACACCGACGACACAGACGACATCCCACTCCTGCCCGGACGCCTCGGCCGACGTGAGCAGGGCCACCGCATCGCCGGCCACCGCGCGTGCCGCGAGGGTGTCGGCCGCGAGGTCCTGAGCCAGGAGGTGGTCGAAGAAGGCCCGCGGGGCGGCCCCCGGCAGCCGCTCGGTGAACTGGGCGGCGGCATCGAACAGGGCGAGCATGGCGTCGAGGGCGTCGTCGGCACGTCGGCCGCCCGGATCCCCGGCGAGCGCGGCCCGTTGCCAGGGCTCGGCCAGGCCCGACGCCTGCCAGAGTGCCCACAACAGCTCCTCGACGTCCGTCGACCCGCCGGAGAGGCAACGGCGGCCGGCAGTGATGACGCGATGCACGCGTCGCAGACCGCCGGCCTCCGGACCCAGGGGCAACACCAGCTCCGGGTCGACGAGGGCTGCGGCCAGCAACTCACCGCTCGGACGGCCACCTCCGCTCGCCAGTTCCTGCCGACGAAGTGACCTCCGCAACCGGCGCAGGGCCACCGAGTCGGCGCCGCCGAGGGGTGAACCCATGAGGTCGACGGCCTCATCGACGCCGACGTGCACAGAGTCGGGACCGTCGGCCCGCAGCAGAGCGCCTGCCACCGTGAGGAAGGGCCGGACGGCCGGATGGTCACGAACCGGGATGCGGGCCACGAGGTCGACCGGGACACCGGCGCCCCGCAGGACTCTGCTGATGGTCGCGCTGCCTGCCGCACTGCGGACGATGACAGCCATTCGATGCCAGGGGATGCCGTCGACGAGATGCCGGCGGCGCAGGTGGTCGGCGACCCAGGTGGCCTCCTGGGCGGTGGTGCGGAAGACGTGCACCGCAACGTCGCCCCCACGGTCGTCAGCACTCGAATGCCTTTGGGCCACACCGGCCCCCGTGCCGATGTGGCCGACCACCCGAGCGGCCGCCTCATGCACCTTCTCCGGCAGTCGATGCCCGCGATCCAGGGTCAACTCCGTGGCCCCCTGCCAGCCGGAGGTCATCAGGTGTGGCTCGGCACCACGGAAGGTCTGGGTCGCGACGTCCGGGTCCCCCAGCAGAACGAGGTCGACGCCCTCGACGCAGAGGGAGCGGACGAGGTCGGCTCCCGCGGGCGTGAGCTCCTGCGCGTCGTCCACGATCACGAGTCGCAGGTCGGCACGCACCGACTGAGCGAGCCCGGCGTCGGACGCCAGCGCGGTGGCCACCGAACCGAGCAACCACGCCGGGTCGAGAGCACCAGGTGATCCCAGGGCAGTGACGCGGTCGTAGTCCTCGAGCACCTGGGCAGCCTCCACCCATTCCGGTCGGCCGTGACGGTGGCCCAGCGATTGCAGACCGTCGACGTCCAGACCGAGCTCGACTGCTCGCATGAGCAGGTCGCGCAACTCGCCCCGGAAGGTGCGGGTCGCGAGGGCCTCGCCCAGCGCCTCCGGCCACGTGGGAGACAGAGCCGGCTCCGCGGCATACCCCATCAGGAGCTCGCGCAGGATCACGTCCTGCTCAGGGCCTGAGATCAGCCGGGGTAGCGGCTCGCCCCGCTGGGCGGCCTGCCGTCGCAGCACGCCGAAGGCGAAGGAGTGTGGCGTGCGGGCCAAGGGGCCGCTGTGGGTCCCGGACACCTGGGTCGTCACGAGGTCGCGCACCCGATCGGCGGCCCGGCGCGTGGGGGCCAGCACGAGGCAGGCGTCGGGGGAGACCTCCCCCGTCGCGACGCGTTCGGCCACGATCCGCGCCGCCAGCGTGGTCTTGCCGGTGCCGGGACCGCCGAGGACACGCAGCACGGCTGACCGGTCGGCGAGGACGGCCTCCTGGCATGGGTCGGTGTCCCATGCCCGCGGAGGGGCCATCGGGGCTCGGACCAAGGTCACCACGGGTCCGATTCCACCATCTGGCACCGACAGCCGACGTCAGTAGGTCGACTCCTCCGGGCGGATGCGGGCGACCCAGGCGAGGATCCCGCCGTCGAGATTGCGCGCATCCACCCCTCTCGCCCTCAGGGTGGCGACCGCACGAGCCGACCGACCACCGCTCTTGCAATGGACGACGAGGACACCAGGTGGGACCGGCGCCCCGGCCAGCACGGCGGCCAGCGGGAGGGGTATCGCACCGGGAATCGTCACGATCTCCCGCTCACCCGGCTCGCGGACGTCGATGAGCGTGGCGCCACCCTCCAGCAGTCCGGCGAGGTCCTCGGGGGCGACCCCCTCCCCCGGCCGGTATGCCGCCGGGACCGGTTCCGCGGTCCCCCCGGACAGCGGGGCGGTCGGGTCCGCCTCCGACCCGCACACC
>Ga0116181_1000873_pt1 | contig 27087 bp, 24 predicted proteins | sample AD_UKC075_MetaG_FD_89752 | JGI IMG/M metagenome (GOLD analysis project Ga0116181, IMG submission 89752) | Active sludge microbial communities of municipal wastewater-treating anaerobic digesters from USA - AD_UKC075_MetaG | ecosystem: Engineered > Bioreactor > Anaerobic > Digestate | place: USA... | reverse complement strand
GGTATTATAAATAACATCAGTATTATTGACAATATCCCGTAGTTGACTGTAACCAGCCCGGACACACCCCATTTCATAAGCTCGGGCTAGCTGTCCGGGATTGCGAGCTACAACGGTTACCTCCGCACCCATGGCTTTTAAGGTACGGGCCAAAGTTACCCCCACCCCTCCGAAACCAATAACACAGCTCCGGCTTCCATGTATAGTTATGCGAGTTTCTTCCATAGCAATTTGGATCGCACCTTCAGCAGTGGGTATGGAGTTGAGTATAGCTAGTTCATCCATGTCATTGACTTCTAAAAGGGTAAAGCCGTACTTTTCCCTCCACTGTCTCAGAAAAGGTCGGGCGGTTCCAATAATGACCAGAGCATTAGGAGCTATGCTTTGGATGGCTTGCTCTGTCAATGTAATGCTATCTTCAACATAAACAGCCCGAATAACACCTTCAGCATTAGTACCTGGCAGAGGCAATATAACAACTTCCGCATCTTTGCAGGCTTCTTCAACCGTACTTACGCTGAAAGCTCCATGGGCTACCCTATCCTTGGGTAACCCAGCTACGGCTACGGTAGCTCCCATCTTCACCAATTCACAAATAAGGATTAATTCCCTATCATCCCCCCCAAGTACTGCAACTTTTAGTCCGGATAATACAGAACTCAACCTGTGCCCCCCTTTTTGAGTTAAATTCCTGAATACAATTAATAGCATTATATGTATCTACTTTGGGGCTGGTGCTTGGACCAATGCTGTTGACTGGTGAAAAACAAAAAAGACGGGCATAGCCCGTCTCAGACCGTCTACAAAATTTCCTGGCTAAAGGAGTTTTTCCATTCCGTATATCATGCCTTTCTTGTTCACCATTCGCTTAATAGCCATGATTACACCTGGCATAAAGCTAACCCTATCATAAGAATCATGGCGTATAGTCAGGCTTTGGCCAAGGCTGCCAAAAATTACTTCTTGGTGAGCAACAAAACCCGGCAAACGCACACTATGTATACGTATTTCATCTAGGTTCCCCCCCCGGCACCCAGCGATTTTTTCCATTTCCCTGATATTGCGCGGAGCTCGTTGGGAACGAGTTTGATTTATCAATTCGGCTGTTTTTATAGCCGTTCCTGAGGGAGCATCCACTTTCTTGTCATGATGCAATTCTATTATTTCTACATCTGGAAAGTACTGGGCAGCTTCCTGGGCGAACTTCATCATCAAAACTGCTCCAATAGCAAAATTAGGAACTACGGCTACTCCTACTTCCTTTTCCTGGGCCAGTCTCTCCAGCTGGCTTAACTCCATCTCATTTAATCCGGTAGTACCAACTACACAGGTAACCCCTCTCACCAGTGCACAACGAACATTGTTAAAAACCGCTTGCGGGTTAGTAAAATCCACCAGCACCTGAGGTTGAGTTTCTTCTATGGCCAGTTCGATATCGTTGACGATAGTCATTGATAATCCCTTAAAACCAGTAATATCGCTGACCGTTTCTCCTCTGGCCTTAGTGTCTACGACGGCTGTAAGCAGCAATTCTTCGTCTTGTAATATGGCTTTTACTGTTTCTCTGCCCATGCGTCCTAGTGCTCCGGCAACAATGACTCTGATTTTGTCTGCCATACAATAACCTCCCTACTTAGACTTTAGTTTTAACTATTTTGTTACTGCCGTCAAGATTTGTTATAATCGAATCAACTATTTAAAAAGATCTACCAAGCACCCCATCACTACTTTAAGGAGGGTTATCAATGGCGGTTTTTGAAAATGTATTAATTCCAGTAGATGATTCTGAGCAATCCGTTAGGGCTGTGGAAATGGCAGCCTCACTTGTCCAGCAGGGGTTTATAACTAATATCACTCTTTTTAATGTGTATAATACCGGCGATGTCGACATTACCAAGCTGCGTAACCAAGAGCGCCTTGATGAATTGCGGGCTGAATCAATGAGAATACTTGAAATGCATGAAAGCACATTAAAAGGACAGGGCATTGACTGTTCTATTAAACGCGCTGGAGGTGATCCAGCCTCATTGGTTATTGATTTGGTTGAGAATAATAAGGAATATGATCTAATCATCATGGGCAACCGCCGCATAAATAAATTTCAGGAATTAGTGTTTGGCAGTGTATCAGATAAGGTTACTCGCCTGGTCAAAATCCCGGTGTTGGTCATTAAATAAAGTGTTCAATAGAGTCTCTATAACTGACAGCCGGGCTATCCGGCTGTTTTTTAGTGGTACTCAGTCCCATTTTTATTAATGAGCGACTAGCCTAGCTAGAGCTTATCAAATTGTTTATTAAGGAGAGAGGTAGTATGCCCTATGATGGCTTTACCATTCACGCCATCTGTCATGAGCTAGACCCTATGCTTTACAATGCTCGTATTGATAAAATTTATCAGCCTGAGAAGGATGAAATTATAATGTCTATTCGCACCCCTTCATCTGGCACCGTCAGATTGGTTTTGTCAGCTAACCCTCGTTGGGCACGAATGCACCTTACCAGTGAAAAACGGGCTAACCCTACCTCGCCTCCTTCATTTTGCATGTTATTGCGCAAATACCTGGAAGGGGGAAAGATAAAAGAGATACGCCAGGTAGGGTTTGAACGCATAGTTCACATTACTATTGAGGCTTTGGATGAATTCAGAGATTGGAAACCCAGGCGATTAATCATCGAATTCATGGGAAAACACTCTAATATTATTCTAGTAAATCCAGAAAGCGGAATTATTATCGATGCCATAAAACGCTACGGCAGTGAGGTCAGCAGCTACCGGGAAGTATATCCAGGCCGGGAATACAAAACCCCTCCTGATCAGGGCAAAGTCAGTCCCCTGTCTCTCAACCTAGAACAATTTGCCTCAGGCATGTGGGCCTATGGTTCCCAAGCCTTATCCCAATCACTATTTCACATGTGCTCGGGAATAAGCACCTTTGCCGCCCGGGAATTATGTCATCAGGTGCACCTCGACCCTGATATGCCGGTTGAACAGTGCGGGGAATACGAATTCAAGATGCTATTGGATGCTGTGCTAAACCAGGTGGAGAAAAGCAGCCATCCTCCCTGTCCGGCTTATGTCATCTATAAAGGCATTAATGTTTCCGACTTTACGCCCTTGGTACCGTCAGCTAATACAACCCAGTCCTTTTCATCGGCTAATGAGGCAGCTGATTATTTCTACCAGGCTAAAATGAGCCAATTGAGACTGGAATCCATGCAGACCAATCTCAGTCGCACTATTAAAGGCTGGATCGATAAAGCTCAGAAAAAGCGTTTCTTTCAAGAGGGTGACCTGCTTAAAGCCCGGGAAAAAGAACAGCTTAAAACCTGGGGAGAATTGCTTACCGCTTATGCCCATCAGCTAAAAAAGGGGGACACGGAGGCTCATCTGGAAGATTTTAATACCGGTCAAAAGGTTACCATTGAGCTAGATCCCCGCCTGACCCCTATTGCCAACGCGCAAAAATACTATAAAGCATACAATAAAAGCCGTATTGCTATCAAACATTTGGAAAGTTACTTACAGCAAACCATTGAAGAGGTAGAATACTTGGAATCGGTATTATTGGCAGTAAATCAAGCCGAAAACCTTAATCAGCTGGATGAAATAGTAGAAGAGCTGGAAAAGGGCGGTTACCTACGGGAGCGTAAAGTAAAGGGTAAAGAAAAGTTACACCGCCCTAAAAGTACACCCCGGCGTTTTATATCCTCGGATGGACTGGAAATATTAGTAGGCAGGAACAATATGCAAAATGATCAGCTAACCTTAAAAACAGCTGCTCGCCACGATTTATGGCTGCACACCCGTCAAATACCGGGAGCCCACGTAATAATTCGCCTGCCCCGCACGGTTACATCTATTGAGGAAGTGCCTCAAAACAGCCTGGAAGAGGCCGCCCTTCTCGCTGCCTATTTTAGTAAAGCCAGGCAGGATCACAAAGTACCGGTGGATTATACTTTTCGCAACAATGTACGGAAACCTAGCGGGGCTAAACCAGGTATGGTGATTTATGAAAACTACTGGACCTTGTATACTGATCCAGATACGAAGCGATTAGAGGCTATTCTTTGTTCCACCGCTAATGAACAAAATATTCCCACCCCTAATTAATCCAGTATGCGAATTGTTCCATCTTCCTCACGAATATATTGGGTATCAGGCTCCAAGATATATATTTTTTTATTCACTTCATCTACAGCTACATTGCGATTGATGATAGTATTGATCTCTTTATCCGTTATCAGAGTGCGAATTTGTACCGTTGTCGTACATCTGCAAAAACATCTTTCCATTAGGTCTTTTTACAGTGTCCTCAATGTATTTCTTATATGGTTTAACAAAAACATACTGGTAGCCACCTTCCTGAAACTTCATTTCCTGGCCATTCAAATATGCTTTCATGGTTGGTTCTCCTTATAGTGTTATAGTTCATAGTGTTACAGTGAACGGCTGCCTGGTTTAATCACTGGCAGTTTACCTTCGGCACAGAGAGGACACTTTTCGGCCTCCCAGGACTCAATATCCAGGCTTAGAACCGCTTTGGTTTTCACTCCAAAATCAGCCTTCCCTGAGCTGCGGTCAACCAACACCCCAACCCCTACCACTTGGGCCCCGGCGTTCTGCACTACTTCTATCACTTCGCGCACCGAGCCTCCGGTGGTAATCACATCCTCTACTACTAAAACCCGCTGTCCCGGCTTAATGACAAACCCGCGGCGCAGACACATCTGACCATCCTGGCGTTCAGTAAAAATGCCAGGAACTCCCAGCTGCCGGGCTACCTCATAGGCTACTATTATGCCTCCCATAGCCGGTCCAACCACTAATCCCACCTGATCGTCCTTAAAAGCTTCGGCTAAATGACGGGCCAGCAGCTCTGTTTCCTGAGGGTATTGAAGAACCTGAGCACACTGCATATATTGATTGCTGTGCCTTCCAGATGTGAGAAGAAAATGGCCTTCCATGAGAGCTCCGGCTCGCTTAAATATTTCCATAGCTTGGTGGTGATCAAGCATTTATTGGTCCTCCATTTCATTAATAATTCTCTGAGCAGCTTCGCGAGGATTTGCAGCCGCTGTAATAGGTCGTCCTATTACCAAATAATCAGCCCCTAAACTTAAAGCCTCTCCGGGTGTAGTAATACGCTTCTGGTCATTTGCTTCTGACCAGCGGGGCCGAATTCCCGGAGTAACAATGGTAAAATCAGGCCCACAAGCACCCCGAATAGGAGCAATCTCCTTAGGTGAACATACTACCCCGTTCAGGCCGCATTCTTTAGCCATTTGCGCCCAGGCTATAACTGTTTGTTCTACCGTCTTACTGGTAATAAACATATCAGTCTCCAGCTGCTGCTGAGAAATACTGGTCAGTACGGTAACCGCTAAAATAAGGGGTGGTTCGCTTTTCAACCGGTTGATTTCATCTTGAACCGCCTCTACCGCTGCGGTCATCATTTCTCTTCCGCCAGCAGCATGAACATTGAACATAAAGCAGTTTAACCTAGTCATTACGCGGGCAGCAGCGGCTACTGTATTGGGAATATCGTGGAATTTTAAGTCTACAAACACCCGTCCACCCAATTTCTGAATGCGCTCCACTATTTGGGGTCCACACATATTATACAGCTGCATGCCCACCTTAAAGGCTCCCACCGAGTCGGCTAGTTTTTCTACTAATTCCAACGCTTTCCTTTCACTATCTACGTCCAGGGCTAAAATAATTCGTTCTCTTGGTTCCACGAACATACCTCCTTCCGTAAGGATTACTGTGAAAATACTTTCTTGTGGTGGGCAATCCCAACCAAATCGCTGATCCTGGATAAGCCCTTCTGTTGTGCGTATTCTTCTAAGCCATCAATTACTTCACAGGGAAGGAGCGGATTAACAAAAATTCCGGTTCCTATGGATATGGCTGACGCACCTACCATAATAAACTCTAGGGCGTCCTGAGTAGAGACAATCCCTCCCCCGCCGAGAATGGGCAGTTTGACTTGCTGATAAACCTGATAAATCATACGCAGAGCTACTGGTTTAATAGCCGGTCCGGACAATCCACCAAAGACATTGGCCAGAACAGGCCTGCACCGGTCAACATCCACTGCCATGCCCATAAGAGTATTGATCATAGAAAGGGCATCGGCTCCACCCTGCTGGGCTGCCCGGGCTATGGCCACTATATCAGTGACATTGGGGCTAAGTTTCGGAATAACTGGCAGTTGAGTGTTGTTTTTTACCAGGTAGACTACCTGATAAACCATATCGGGATCTGTGCCAAATTGCAATCCCCCCTGTTGTACATTAGGACAGGAAATGTTTAATTCTATGGCATGAATTCCATCTGCTTTGTCCAAACGTTTCGCCAGTTCAGCATATTCTTCTGGAGTATTACCGGCAATATTGGCTATGACCGTTACTCCTTGCTCCCGTAGTTCAGGCAGGTATTGCTCTATAAAAACATCTACTCCAGGGTTTTCTAAACCGATGGCATTGAGCATCCCCGCTGGAGTTTCGATAATGCGAGGAGGAGGATTGCCAGGGCGCGCCTCTAAGGTAGTCCCTTTTACGGTTACCGCTCCCAATAGGGCTGGATTAAAATAATCTTTGTACTCGCTGCCATATCCAAATGTACCGGAAGCTGTGCAAACCGGGTTTTTTAAGTGCAGTCCACCCAAGTTGACCGACATATCAACCGGATTGGTTTTCACAGGTTTATTAGGCATATACTCCTTCCCTTTCTATGTGATTTCAGTTTTAGCTAAATTCTACTTCATCCAGGCCAAATACCGGACCATCTTTACATACTTTTACATAATGGCTATCTCGGCCCGTTAGTTTACGAGCGCATCCCAAACAGGCCCCTACTCCGCAAGCCATATGCTCCTCCAGGGACAATTCGCCTTTAAGGTTGTAACGGCGGGCATATTCGGCTACTTTAGCCATCATGGGCTCGGGCCCGCAAGTGTACAAGAAGTCTATATTCTGTCCTGATATCCTTTCCGCCAGCAAATCGGTAACCAATCCCTGGTAGCCGCTTTCCAAATCCCAAGCGGCTGTTTCGATATCAACTCCCAGTTGTTGGAATCTTGGCAGAGCTACTAGTTCCCTGCTGCATTGACTGCCGTACAGCACTTTTACTCCACAGCCTTTTTCCATCAATTGTCTAGCCAGGTAAAGGAGGGGGGCGATCCCTACGCCACCTCCCACTAAGACCACCGTTTTCCCCGCCGTAGGAAAGCTGAAAGGGCGACCCAGTGGTCCCATAATATCGATATAGGAACCGGCCTGGGTACGTGACAGGAGGTCAGTACCCCTACCGGCGATTTTATACAACAGAGTAATAGTACCCCGGTTTTTATCCACATCATACAGACTGAGAGGTCTGCGCAATAATGGGTCATGGGTAGAGCTTACGCGTAAATGCACAAACTGTCCCGGTTGGCAAAGGGGTACTGTCTGCGAGGCAGCTAATTCCATCTCGAACAGGCTAGGGCCTACCTCATTATTACTGATTACCAGGGCTTGTTCCAAATCCGGCATCGTGTCACCTCCGGGTTATTCACCACTAACATATTTTTGCAAAGATCTTATTGGGGTATCATCCAGGCTGTCACTTTCTAAGAAAACTTGTTGAACTACTTTTACCGTATCCAGTGATGTCAAACAGGGGATGTTCATCTCTACCGCCGTACGGCGGATCTGAAATCCATCGGAATAAATCCGGTGCCCGTGGGTTAAAGTGTTTATGCAGAAATCAACTTTACCTTCCCGGATTAGATCAACTATATTGGGAGAACCTTCTGCGATCTTTTTTACTTTATCAACCTGAATATTTTCAGCGGACAAAGCCCGGGCAGTACCCTCGGTGCAGATTAACCTAAAACCCCGGTTATAAAATTCCTTTAGTATAGGTATGGCTTCAGCTTTGTCACGGTCAGCAATGGTAGCCACTATATTACCACGCTTCGGTAATTCTATGCCAGCAGCTACCAGACCTTTATAAATCGCCTTTTTCAGTGAATGATCAATTCCTATTACTTCTCCAGTCGATTTCATTTCTGGCCCCAGAGTGACATCTACCTGGGCCAACTTATTAAAAGAAAATACGGGCACTTTAACCGCATAAAAATCTGGCGGAGGTATCAGACCGGTTCCATAACCCATATCCGCTAACCTACGTCCCAGCATTGCTTGAACAGCCAGCTTAACTAACGGGATACCGGAAACCTTGCTTATAAATGGCACCGTTCGGCTGGACCGGGGGTTAACCTCTAAAACGTACAATTCACCCTTAAACTCAACAAACTGTATATTAATTAACCCCTTCACATTTAATTCCCGGGCCAGTTTTTCTGTATAATCAATTACTTTAGCCGTGATAAAATTACTTATATCATGGGCCGGGAAAACAGCCATACTATCCCCTGAATGCACTCCTGCTCTTTCTATGTGCTGCATAATGCCAGGAATCACTACCGTTTCCCCGTCGCATACGGCATCAACTTCAATCTCTTTGCCCAGCAGATATTTGTCTACCAGTACTGGGTGTTCTTGAGTTACCTTAACGGCCGTCTGCATATACAGTTCCATTTCTTCAGGATTATACACTATTTCCATGGCCCGCCCTCCTAGAACATAAGAAGGGCGCACTAAAACCGGATAACCTATCGCCTCAGCAGCCCTTTTTGCTTCCTCCACAGAATGGACGCTCCTTCCCGGAGGCCGGGGAATAGCCAGTTTTTCCAACAGGCTATCAAAACGGTGGCGATCTTCGGCTCTATCAATGCTATCGTTAGAAGTACCGATTATTTTTACCCCAGCCCTACTTAAAGGTTCAGCCAGGTTGATAGCTGTTTGACCACCGAATTGAACAATTACACCCTCAGGCTGCTCTTCTTCGATAATGTTCATTACATCCTCAAATACCAGCGGTTCAAAATAAAGGCGATCCGAAGTGTCAAAATCAGTACTGACCGTTTCTGGATTATTGTTGACAATTATAGCTTTAATGCCCGCTTCCCGCAGAGCCCACACACAGTGCACCGAACAATAGTCAAATTCAACTCCCTGGCCAATCCTAATTGGACCTGAACCTATTACCAGCACTTTACGTGCCTGCGGGTCGTGGCCTGCTTCGTTTTCCTCTTCGTAGCAGGAATAAAAGTACGGAGTTTGGGCATCGAACTCAGCCGCACAGGTGTCTACCTGCTTGTAGGTTGGTTTAACTCCCAACTGGTGACGAAGCTGGCGAATTTCTAGTTCCGATTTACCCAAGATATTAGCGATTTCCAGATCTGATAACCCCAGCTTTTTGGCTTCTTGCAGGTTTTGCCGGGTAAGGGGCTGGGTATGAAAATTCAGAGCGAAGTCAATAATATTTTTAATCTTTTTTAAGAAATATTTATCTATACGGGTTATTTCCCAGATTTCATCAATAGTAAAACTACGGGCAAAAGCCTCGGCAATTATGAAAATCCGCTCATCATCGGCTTCTCTAAGGCGCTGTTTTAGCTTCTCATCACTTATTTCCTGGAGTTCAGGCAAGCGCAAACCAATTATGCCAATTTCCAAGGAGCGTATTGATTTAAGAAAAGCCGCTTCAAAGCTGCGGTCGATAGCCATAACTTCACCGGTAGCCTTCATTTGAGTACCTAAACGGCGATCACCGAATACAAATTTATCAAAAGGCCAGCGGGGAACTTTCAAAACTACATAATCTACGGCTGGTTCAAAACAGGCACTGGTCATACCTGTAACTGTATTCGGAATCTCATCCAGGGTGTATCCAACCGCTATCTTGGTGGTCACTTTGGCAATGGGATAACCAGTAGCTTTAGAAGCCAGAGCTGAGGAACGGCTTACCCGTGGGTTTACCTCAATCACATAGTATTTTTTGCTGAAAGGGTCTAGGGCAAACTGAACATTGCATCCCCCAGCGATCTTAAGGCTGCGAATAATCTTTATGGAAGCGGTACGCAGCATTTGATATTCTTCATCAGTTAAAGTCTGAGCTGGAGCCACCACAATGCTGTCCCCGGTGTGGATTCCCACAGGATCAATATTTTCCATACTGCAGATCGTAATGCAGTTGTCATGGCCATCTCGCATCACTTCAAACTCTATCTCTTTATAACCCGCTACACTGCGTTCAATTAAGACCTGTTTTATGGGGCTGCTTTTTAGTCCCTTGGCAGCAATAAGGCGCAATTCCTTCTCGTTTTGACAGGTACCGCCGCCGGTTCCTCCCAAAGTGTAGGCCGGTCTGACAATAACCGGGTAACCGATAGTTTTTGCAAACTCTACCGCTTCTTCCACACTGTGGACAATGGCGCTCTCCGGTATGGGCTCTCCGATTTCCTGCATAGTAGTCTTGAATAGCTCCCGATCTTCTGCCCGGGCTATGGCATCTATGGGCATACCTAAAACGGGTATTCCCGTCTGTTCCAAAATTCCCTCTTTGTGAAGGGACAAAGCTATATTCAGCCCCACCTGTCCGCCCAAATTGACTATGATCCCATCCGGTTTCTCCAGGGCTAAGATTTTGCTAACGGTAGCTGTGGTGATGGGTTCAAAATACACCTGATCAGCTATGTCAGTATCGGTCATTATGGTAGCAGGGTTGGTGTTTAATAGAATTACTTCCATGCCTTCTTCTTTGAGTGCCCGGCATGCTTGAGTTCCAGCGTAATCGAATTCTGCAGCTTGGCCTATGATAATGGGTCCTGAACCAATAACCATTACTTTTCTTAAACCGGGTTTAAGGGGCATTCTTTTTCCTCCTTTAGGATGAGTCTACAGCTGCTGTATAAATCTATCGTAGAAAAAACCGGTCTCACTATAGTCTGGATAACTTTCAGGATCAAACTGGACTGAAAATATATTTAATGACTGATGGCGAATGCCTTCAATGGAACCGTCGTTGAGGCTGCGCATGGTAACTTCTAACCCGGTTTTTGTTAAAGACGATTCATCAATGGCATAACCGTGATTCTGGGTGGTGATATAAATACGACCGGTTTCTAAATCACGAACGGGATGGTTGGTGCCGCGATGTCCGCATGGCAAACGATAGGTCTGTGCTCCCATAGCGATGGCTAATATCTGATGTCCCAACCCAACCCCGAAAAGAGGTATTTCCCCCAGCAAATCCTGGCAAACTCTGATAGCATAAGGAACGGCCTGGGGATCCCCAGGGCCATCGGAAACAAACACACCGTTAGGAGACAAGTTCATAATTTCCCAGGCTTCCGTATTAGCTGGAACTGCTATAACTTCACAGCCTCGCCGAACCAGGGAGTGAATAACACCGCGCTTTGTTCCCAGATCAAGTAATACAATCCGTGGTTTCCCCTGACCAAAAACCATGGTATTACGCCGGGTGACATATTGAACCAGATCGCCCTGCAAGGCTTGGGAAGCTTTAGCCGCCTTTTTTATCAGCCAATCCAGATGATCTAGGTTATCGGTTATTACTCCCCCCATTACTCCCTGAGATCTTATCTCGCGGGTCAAGGCACGGGTGTCAACTTCAGTGAGAACAGCAATTTCACTCTTATTCAAAAAGCTTATTAAATCTATTTCCATTTCGTAGTGGCTGGGGAAATCAGTGGCTTCTCTAAGTACTAAACCTTTGACCATAGCATCCCGGGAAGCTAAGCTCTTTTCATTAAAACCCACGTTTCCTACCAACGGATAAGTCATAACTACAATTTGACCATAATAAGATGGATCTGTGATTATATCCTGATAACTTATCATAGCTGTACTGAATACTACTTCTCCATCAGCCAAACGACAGTCATTGAGCATTCTACCTTCAAATATACGGCCGTTTTCAAGTACCAGATAGCCTTTCATAAAACCAATCTCCTTCTTTTATGCGATCAGGCCTTCCTTAGCTACTATTTTACCGGATACTATGGTGGCAAAGGGCCAACCTTGGTATTCCTCGCCTTTATACGGGTTATTCTTCCCTTTGGAATAGAAACGTGACAATTCTACCCGGCGGACCACATTGGGATCGATAATGGTTAAGTCGGCTGCCGCCCCAATTTTTAGCTGACCCCGGTCTATACCTAACACCTGAGCCGGTCCCCAAGTCATTTTTTCCACCATGGTATTGATATCCAGTATGCCCTGGTGCACTAGACTCATAAGTACGGGGACAGCCGTCTCCAGTCCCGATATACCAGGTGCAGCTAATTCATATTCACAATCCTTGCTTTCCAGATGATGAGGAGCATGATCGGTAGCAATGCAGTCAATGGTGCCATCTTTTAATCCCTTCCTTAAAGCCTCCACATGTTCCTGAGAGCGCAAGGGGGGGCTGACTTTGGTGTCGGCATCATAAGTTTTTACCACCTCATCAGTCAAGGTGAGATGGTGAGGGGTAACTTCACATGTCACTTTAACGCCTTCTTCTTTGGCCCTCTTTACCATCTTAACTGAACCAGCTGTAGAGATATGACATATATGCAACCGGGCTCCCGTGAGTTTTGCCAGGAGAATATCGCGCACTACCATCACCTCTTCAGCCTCGGCAGGTATACCTTTCAGTCCATAAATGGTAGAATAATAGCCTTCGTGCATTTGACCTCCCCGGCTCAAACTCAGCTCTTCACAATGTGACATTATGGGAATATCAAACATTCTAGAGTAGTCCAGGGCATAACGCATAATATCCGAACGTGTAATAGGTCGGCCATCATCAGACAAGGCTATACACCCAGCTGCTACCAATTCAGCAATCTCCGATAATTCATGCCCTTCCTGTTTTTTAGTTACCGCTCCAATGGGGAGAACATGAACCAGACCTGATCTAAGGGCACGCTCGCGCACAAAGCTGGCTACAGCTGCATTATCTATTACCGGATTAGTATTGGGCATACAACAGACCGTAGTAAAACCTCCCGCAGCAGCTGCTCTGGTTCCAGTAGCAATATCTTCTTTGTATTCGAAGCCTGGTTCTCGTAAATGCACATGTATATCAATAAATCCAGGGCAGACTATTTTCCCACTTGCATCCAACACCTCAGCATCAGCAGATATGTTTTGGTCCACCCCGACGATTTTCTCGCCCTCAATCAAAATATCAGCCTGCTTATCCAATCCACTACCGGGATCGATAACCCTTCCTCCTTTAACCAGCAATCGCATCTTTTGCGCCCCCCATCATTAGATACAATACTGCCATTCGCACCGCTACTCCATTGGTCACCTGCTCGTTTATCATGGATTGAATACCATCGGCTACTTCGCTGGATATTTCCACGCCCCGGTTCATGGGGCCGGGATGAAGTACCAGCACATCGTCTTTAGCCCGCAGTAGATGTTCTGGCTTCACCATATATAGATTGGCGTATTCCTCTACTGAAGGGAACAAACCATCCTGTTGGCGCTCTCTTTGAATGCGCAGAACATTTATTACATCCACTCCCTGCAAGGCTTTCTCCAGATTGTAGTACCATTTAACATTGAGATTCTCCAAACCAGGGGGAATGAGCGTTGCGGGTCCCACCACCCGCACTTCACAGCCAAATTTACTAAGCCCATAAATATTGGAACGAGCCACTCTGCTATGCAGGATATCACCTACTATGGCTACTTTCAGATCATCCAATCGGCCTTTCTGTTCCCGAATGGTGAACAGGTCCAGCAAAGCCTGGGTAGGATGTTCATTGGCACCATCCCCGGCGTTGACAACTGATATCTTAGTATTTCGGGCTACATAATGAGGGGTACCGCTCATAGCATGGCGAATTACCATTACATCAAAGCCCATAACTTCCAGGGTCTTTATAGTATCTCGCAAACTTTCTCCCTTTTGTACACTGCTGTTGGCAACAGTTAGGTTTACTGTATCCGCGCTCAAATATTTACCGGCAATTTCAAAGGATGTGCGGGTACGGGTACTGTTTTCATAAAAAACCGTCACTATGGCTTTTCCCCGCAGAGTCGGTACCTTCTTAATGTCACGCAATATTACGTCTTTCATAGGCCGGGCCGTATCGAGAATCAATTCAATTTCTCTTCTGCTGAGATCATACAGTCCCAGCAAATCCTTGCGTCTCATTGACTTTGGGCCTCCTCTCTAATACAAATGCCTTCCCTGCTCAGCAAGGAAGGCATTAAAACCTGCTTTATCGCTTCCCTTGCTGGCCTCTCGGGACCAGATTAAAGGGTAATCATCTAGCTATCTACAATTTCTTGAATTACTACTTCATCCCGGCCATCCACCTCCTGAACCAATACCGAGACGGATTCCTGTCGTGAAGTGGGTACATTCTTGCCGATAAAATCGGCTTTTATGGGCAACTCCCGATGACCTCTATCAATTAGAACCGCTAGCTGAATAGATCGCGGTCGGCCTATATCAATTAAGGCATCTAAGGCAGCTCTGACTGTCCTGCCCGTAAATAAAACATCGTCCACTAGAACGATGTTTTTATCGTTAATATCAAAATTTACTTCAGTACGATGAACTTGGGGTTGGGGTGACAAAGTGGTCAGATCATCACGATAGAGAGTAATATCTAGGATTCCTACGGGCACCTGCACTCCTTCGATCTGGGCAATGTGATAAGCAATGCGTTCGGCAATCGGGGCTCCCCGACGCTGAATGCCTACTAAGGCTACGTTTTCAACGCCCTTATTCTTTTCAATAATCTCGTGGGCTATGCGAGTCAATGCTCTCTTCATAGCCACTTCATCCATAAGCTTATGTTTATCACGCAGTTGCAGGGGAATCCCTCCTCACAAAAAAACCTGCCCTCCGTAAGGAATGAGCAGGTTGCTACGTTTTTTATCCTTGCTAGCCTCACGGGACCAACTTAAAGATTCTTACCTGATTCTAATCAAGCACTGTTAATCTGTCAATGTATACTTGGTGAGTTTAAGAAGAGCTTCCTTAAACACTGGGGGAAGCGGACTGCTAAACTCCATGTACTCATCTGTACGGGGATGCCTAAAGCCTAGAATACAAGCATGCAGTGCTTGGGAATCCAGTTCGAGATGCTGCTTAGCCGGACCATAAACTGGATCTCCTACTACCGGATGCTTTATGTAGGAGAAATGAACCCGGATTTGATGGGTTCTACCGGTCAGCAAACTTACTTGAACCAAACTATAATTATGAAAACGCTCCAGGACGCGATAACGACTAATTGCCGGTTTGCCATCCTTGGTTACCGCCATCTTTTTACGGTCAGTGCGACTCCTGCCAATGGGAGCTTCAATGGTGCCCAGGTTTTCTTTTATTATGCCGTGGACCAAAGCTTGATATTCTCTTTTCATACTATGTTCTTTTATCTGTTCAGCTAAAGAGCGATGAGCCTGGTCGTGTTTAGCCACTACCATTACACCTGATGTATCTTTATCCAAGCGATGCACTATACCGGGTCTCAACTGGCCGTTTATTCCGGAAAGATCTTTTATGTGATACAAGAGAGCATTTACCATAGTTTGATCCCAGTTTCCATGGGCAGGGTGGACTACCATACCCTTGGGTTTATTGACCACCGCAATATCCTGATCCTGATAAATGATTTCCAGGGGCAAATTCTGAGGTTCAATGGACACTGGTCGAGCTTCGGGCAAATTAATTAAGACCTCTTCCCCTTCTTTGAGGCGATAGCTAGGTTTACGTATCTGACCGTCCACCCATACCTGACCACTGGTTATTAATTCTTTTATCGCTGTACGGGATAATTCAGCCATCATGTCTGCCAGAAAAGCATCTAGTCGCTCTCCTTCTAGTTCCTCTTCTACCAGATACAGTTCTGAACGCACCACCGTGTTTTAACCCTCTTTCATAAAAAATAATATATGAATTATTAACAGAGAGCCGCCTATCACTACAGCCATATCAGCTACATTAAATACCGGCCACCAGCGTAAATCTAAAAAATCTATTACATACTGCAGGCGGAATCGATCCAAGAAATTGCCTGCTGCCCCGGCGGCAATCAAACCCATCCAAATCTGCATAAGTTTTTCTACCGGGTACCGCAGATTACATATTATCAGACCGGTAATTACTATAAAAGCGGCCGCTAAGAAAAACCAGGATTGGCCGGGCAGTATGCCAAAGGCAGCACCATAGTTTTGTACATAGGTAAGGTACAACCACTGCCCTAGCAATTCATGACTTTCCCCTACTTGATAGTTGGCTGTGATCCACCATTTGGTTAGTTGATCCATCGCCAGCACCACTAGCATTGTGATCCAAAATCTCACTTTTGTCCTCCCATTCTATTGAACAGCTAAGTTTAATTGTATGGTAAGATGTCAAGGCGCTCAAGCTAATCAATAAATCTGATATACTAGGTCTGTTAGACTAAAAGCTGGGGCTTAATCATTATGTTAATTTACCGGGATGCGCTATTAAGAAAACAAATTCTGACTATTGCTGGCCCCGCCATGGGTGAAATGATCATGTACATGATCATCGGTGTAGTCGATATAGCCGTGGTTGGCCGTCTAGGAGCCTCACCCCTGGCAGCAGTAAGCCTAGGTGCGGAAGTATTTTTCTCTTTGGTTTTGTTCTTAGAGGCTTTGGCTATCGGTGCCAACGTGCTGGTAGCTCAGGCCAAGGGAGCGGGTAATCACTCTCAAATGAGATCATACACTGCCCATACTATTGTAATGGCCTTGGTTTTAGGCTTTATACTGCAAGCCCTGGGACTGTTGTACACCCAGGATATTATAGGCCTTTTCGCAGTAGAGCCAGCGGTAGCTCAGCAAGCCTATGATTACTTATACATAACCTTTCTAATAGCTCCTTTTGCCCTTTTAATGTACATGACCAATGCCGTTTTTCGGGGTCTGGGGCGAACTGATATCCCTATGGTAATAGCTGTTATCGTCAACATCGTAAACGTTGCCGGTGATTTCCTTCTAGTATTCGGCCTGGCTGGTTTTCCGAAAATGGGGGTGGCTGGAGCGGCAGCCGCTACAGCCGTAGCCCATGTGCTGGGCTGTGTTCTGGCTCTGACTGCTATTTTCTTTGGATTCGGCGGCATCCGTCCCCGGTGGCGAGAATTCGTACGACTGAAGCTAAAACATTTTAAGGATATTTTGACACTGGGTATACCCAGTTTGGTTGAGCAGTTTTTTTATATCACCAGCAATTTGTTGTCTATTTACCTGTTGGTTTTTCTAGGCACCATCTCCTTTGCTACCCATCAACTAGCCGTCACAGTTGAATCCATTTCTTTTATGCCAGGCATAGGCATCGCTATAGCGGCCACGACTTTGGTGGGACAATCAGTAGGTGCCCGTGACCCTAAATCAGCACAAAGAGCGGCTCAAGGATGTATAGAACTGTCCATGGTTATAATGGGGTTTTTCGCCTTGGTATTTGCACTGGTCCCCTCATGGATTGCCGGCCTATTTACCAATGATGCGGATATAATTCCCTTGGCGGAAGTTATCATACGGGTGGCGGCTCTGGAGCAGTTAACCATCGCTTTTACTACTGTTGCCAGTGGTATTTTGAAGGGTTCAGGTAATACACGAACTCCCATGCTCATCAGTCTCGCATTTACCTGGTTTTTCCGCCTGCCCTTAATGTATGTAATGGTAAAGATATGGTCTACGCCTTTGCTGTACCTTTGGATTTTGTTCGTATTTGATTGGCTGTTACGTTCTTGGGTTTATTTTATACTATATAGACGTAAAAGCTGGCTGCGTCCAGCTATGGCTGAGAACACTTCGTCGGCTAATTAGGTTACAAGAAATGACGTACCGTGCGGCATAAATGGTAAGTCCGCCAAACCCTTTTACCGCCCTGGTTTAGCAATTGCCGGCGCAAACTATGATAACCTTGTAGTTCAACCTTGTGGTCACTTAAATAAAGGGCTAGAAGTCCATCCACCACCATCTCGTGAAATGAATAGTCTGGAAGCATGGCTGCTTTTTGATAGCATTCAGTTAATATGTAAACCAGCCGTGCCATCATTTCCGCTTCATCTGTGAAATAAAATACAAAATTTAGGTCTCCATTTAGCTGGTCTTCTTCCTGATCTATAAAATAATCCAGCAGAATATGTAGACCGCAGATCCACGGGAAATAAACATCCAGTAACTGCAGGTATGTCTGCCTGTTGCTAGAGCCCATATACGCTTGTCTCATCAGGGCAAATATAGCTAGCGTTGAGCCGCTGGCAGCAGAGAATTCCTGCCAATATACGCCCGGATAGTGTCTAACATGGTAATCAGCCCATCTGCGCAAAACCTGTTCTCTCTGTTCTATGTGAATATGTTTGGCCACTTGCAAAGTAGAGTACCATTCCGCCAGGGCCATTATTTCCTGCTGTACCTGCTGATAATTTGAAGCACTGGACAAATTCTCACGGCATCGTTTTACTAATGAACTCAAATAACCCCCATCATCTTGATAGGGGTAATTCTTATAATAATCAGTAGGATTCCGGTTGGAATCCAGAGCATCCAGCAGGGATTGGTGGAGTTGCTTAAAAGCATGACCGTCAGTACTGCCAGCTCGATCGCATAAATTGTCTAAGTAATCACACATGGTTTGGTAGGCAACAATAAATTCTAACAGTTGGGCGTTGCGGGGATAAGCAGCATATACTGCTCCCCCCTGGCAATGAAAAGATTTATGGGCCAAACTGTCCAGAGCTTGCTGGCGAAGGGTTGGATCAGGAATTCCTTGGGCCTTAACCCGCCAAAACTGGAGAAGTTTTTGCACTTGCGGCAAGGTGCGAATGATAAAACTGCCCAGCATAGTTCCTTTATTATGGGTTCCAGGTGAACCCTCCCTTAATACAGGTGTTATTAGTGATTTCATGCCATTTATCCCTGCCACGATAGCGAGGCCATTTTATTAAAATAGTCCTGAAAAAGAGCTTGGCTTAACCTGCTTAACGGTTCACATCCTGGATAAGGAAGAGACCTCAAACTGGCTCTAGCATCAACCAGATAGGATTTAGCCAGTTGGATAGACTTTTCGAAAGCTCCGCATTGGTGCAACAGTTCGGTCACCCGCTGCAGCTGTCCAGCTAAAAAAGCAGGCTTTTCGAGAATCACTATTAATTCTTCCCGACAACTATTATCCTGGAGGCCATATATAACCGGCAGAGTTATATTTCCTTCCAAAAGGTCACTGCCAGAGGGCTTGCCCAAAGATTGTGGTGTTGATAGAAAGTCCAGCACATCATCAATTATCTGATAAGCTAAGCCCATACTGACTCCATACATCTGCAAATTCTTTCTCTGCTGGGCAGGCATGGTGGAAGCCAGTGCTCCTACGCGGCAGCAGCACTCAAATAAACAAGCCGTCTTCCGATAAATTCTATCCAGATAATCGGTTAGCGACATGTCAGTGTCAAAAGCAGTAGATAACTGCTGGATCTCTCCGGAGCACATGGTTTGAATGGTACTGGTAACCGACTCTAAAATATCAGGTATATGGTGCTGGTTGAGCAAGTTAAAAGCGGTGGCAAAAAGATAATCACCCACTAAAACACTAGCTTTGCTTCCCCAACGGCCATTGACACTGTCTCTTCCCCGCCGGAGCAGCGAGCCATCGATAACATCATCATGCACCAGGGAGGCCATGTGGATCAGTTCTAATGCTATGGCCGCATCCTGTACCACCTTGGGATCTGAAGGATATAAAGATGAAGCCAAAAATACCAGGCGTGGCCGCAGCATTTTACCTGGTTCCGATAATAGGTATGATATTATCTCATTCAACTCCGGATTTCCTGTATTTAATATATCGTTCATGCGCATATGCATTAAATCTAACGAAACAGACATTTGCTCCATTGTCATGTCAAAAATGATGGATTACACCTCATTATCTAAACCTTTGCAGCTAGTTTTTCCTTGGAAACCATTTGCTATACTCAGTTAACCGCCCAGGGTTTTTCTCTTAATCTGCTGATGGGCATAATCCTCCAGCAGATCGTTTAGTTGGCCTTTTATCTCCAGGCCCTTTCGATTTGCCATAGCTTTGATAAAAAAATCAGCTACTTGGGGGTTTTTAGGTAACAACGGGCCATGTAAGTAGGTTCCAATCACATTTTTATACTGTATTCCTTCCTGACCGTCCTGCCCATTATTACCAAAACCGGCCAGAACTGTGCCAAAAGGTTGCAGAGATTCATCATCCAGATAAGTCCTGCCGGCGTGGTTTTCAAAGCCTACCACGGTAGTTATTTCCTGATTCAGCCTACTAGCAATAACTACGTTGCCGGTTAAACGCTCTGGTTCACTTAAAGTGTAAAGCTTAAAAAAAGCTAGACCTTTTAGCTGCTTTCCATCTGCCGACTCATAATAACTGCCTAACAGTTGATAAGCTCCACATATAAATAATGCGGGCAGGTCGTTTTCTAATTCTTTCCATAGATTATCAGCCTGGCACAGCAGCTCAAGGCATACCAACTCTTGTTCCCGATCGGAACCTCCTCCCATAAAAACCATATCAAAGGACTCATAGTCAATCTGACAACCTAAGTTTATGGGTTCCACTATACATTCATGTCCATACCACTGGAGTCTTTTCTGTAAAGTAATGAGGTTACCCCGATCCCCATATAGATTCATCAAGCTAGGATACAAATGAGCAATACGAAATTGAGCCATCTCACTCACCTCTTGCGGTCAACTTTTCGTTGAAAATGTTCCCCATGGTCTTGCCCCTGGCTTTTCTCGCCAAACGGGACAAAATCTTACGAATGGGAAATAGAGCTGTATAGGTGCATAGAAGATAATAAATTTCGGCTTCCGTGCTTAAACAAGCTGTAATCCCCGCTTCTAATTCATCTTCCACCCTGATAAGCTCTTCGTCAAAACCGGCATACTTAAAGCGCAAAGCTGCGTCGCCGCTGCGCAGTCCTGAACAGGTAATGCTGGAAACGCCAGCATTTGGAGAGGTGAGAGTTTCCACTTGAGCATCCCATATCCAGGAAACATCCCGTCCATCAGCAGTATTATCATTTAAGGCAAAAAATAACGCCTTACTAGAAGGGTCATTAATCAGAGCAGCCAAGGCTTGGTTAAGTCCGGTGGGATTTTTCACTAATATCTGTATGGCTTTTTGGTCGCCGATTTGAAACTGCTCCATGCGTCCGGCTTGGGGCTTATAACTTGCAATCGCCCGCTGTATTATATCATCCTGTATACCCACAAGTTTGGCCACTGAGACAGCTGCCAGGATGTTGTAAGCGTTGTAAAAACCCAGATAAGGACTGTAAATATCCAGGTTATTAACAGCAAATCTGATCTCGGGACTCATGTGCAAATCATGTCCGGTAAAATTGCGGCGGGGGTTATGGCTTCCACAGTTTAAGCATTGGAATTTACCCAGTTGAGCATAATGAAACCTCTCATACTGCAGTTCTGCTCCGCAGAAAACACAGAATCGTCCTTCACGGCTCTCCTCGCCTTCAAAAACATCGTAATCAGTATCCTCGAATCCATAATACCAGCAGTGTAACCCGGTGTCGTTGTGAAAATGCACTACCAAAGGGTCATCGGCATTGAGAACTAGTTCCACTTCAGTATCTCGCACTGCATCCTTAATCAAAGATATAGTTTTGTCCAGTTCACCAAACCGGTCCAACTGATCACGAAAAAAATTGGTTATCAATACCACACGCGGAGTTATTTCTTTTAGCAGCAGGGGTACATAGGCTTCATCGGTCTCCAATAAAGCGTATGCAAAGGCTTTTTTGCCTAATATATCGGCCTCCTTAATGAACGCCGTAGTGATTCCGGTGATCATATTAGCGCCGGCCTGATTATGAACAAATGAATAACCCTTCTCTTCCAATATACGGGCGATCATATTGGTAGTAGTGGTCTTCCCATTGGTGCCGGTAATAATATAAATCTCTTCTTTGACGTTGGCCGCTAGCTTTTCCAGAATATGAGGATCAATTATCCTGGCTATACGACCTGGAAAATCAGTACCCTGGTTACCCAGAAGCCTGCTTAAACAAATGAGTAGTTTGGCGACAGCAATGGCTATAACGGTCCGTATTCTTGACATATCTAGTCTCCCATGAGTTATAATCATAATAAATTTAGCATACCAAATTGGCAAAATAAACCTAAGCAAAAAAAGAGACCTGTCCAAGGCAGGTCCCTTGATTAATTGCTTTTAAGAACCAAACCAGGCTCCAAAATCCAAACGTCTGGGCTTGCGTGGTACAGAGCGCTGCAGTAGGGACTGGTATATTTTCTCTAATTTGCGAGCCATGTTTTCCGATGACATGATATAAGCCTTTTTGAGGGCTTCCTGCTGAAAATGGTGATAGAGTCCCTGGTTCTCCAGCAATGTGCAAATAGCTTCATAAAACTGTCCCTGATCGCATTCAGTTAGAATGCCATTAACCATATGATCTACCATATCCTGCACGCCAAAAGCCTTTACGGCTACAACGGGCAGACCCGCAGCCATCGCTTCTATTAAAACCAGGCCCTGGGTTTCAGTCATAGAGGAAAATACAAATAAATCGGCTGAGTGATAAACATTGGCTAAGGTCTCATAGGGAAGGGCTCCCGTAAAAAGAACATCCTGTTCTAGGCGCATACCTAAGCTGGTGGTAAGTTTTTTTAGCTGTTCTTCCAAAGGTCCTTGGGCAGTTAAAACCAAAGTGGTTTGCGGGTGACGAACCTTTACCTGACTAAAAGCTTTAATTAGGAATTCCAAATTTTTCTCTTTGGTTAACCGCCCCACAAATAGCAGGATTTTGTTATCTTCCGGAATAGGGTAATTTTTCTTTAACCAGTGAGGATCGCCCTGCTGTAGCTTGTGCAGCGGAACTCCTGTGGGCAAAACAGTTACTGGAGTACGAATTCGATATTTTTTTAGCATTTGCTCCACTTCGGTGCTAGGAACTATAACATGGTGACAGTGGTTGCAAAAATCATTGCTGTATTTTGTTACTTTCTCCTTGGCTAAATCCTGAGCCACCGGAACATAATGAACATACTGGTCATATAAGGTGTGATAGGTAAACACCAGAGGGATTCTATAGCGGCGTGAGTAGCGTAACCCTACTCTCCCCATAGTAAAAGGTGAATGAACATGAATAATATCCAAATTGAGCTTTTTTACCAGCATATTTAGCCCGGGCAGCACCGGTATAGCCAAGCTAAAATCAGGATTGGTAGGTGATTGGAACGAGTAGAAACGGTATACCCCTTCTTCATCCTCGCATTCCTGGGGATAGCTGGGGGCAAAAATAAACACCTGATGTCCCTGACGAACAAGCTCTTCCTTAAAAGTAGAAATGGAGGTCACAACGCCGCTGGTATAGGGCTTGTAACTATCAGTGAAAATACCAATACGCATAGCGAGTCCTCCTATACTCAATCTCTATCTTTAATATAACCATTAAAAGTTTCAACTGCAACGATGCCAAACTATTGAAAAAAGGCTTAATGGTCGTAAAAATCATGACCAGATATATCAAAAGCCTCTCCTTCGTCTGCCATTTCCCCAGCCGAAATTATTTCCTGTTCTTCGGGTCTAACGAATCTATCCTGGGTACGGTGGGCACAATCAGCACAGACAGTAGTATTGCTTAATCTCTGTAAACGAGCCGGTTCAATCTCTTTTCCGCATAGTTCACATATACCGTATTTGCCCTGTTCTTCTCTGGCCAGAGCATCCCGAACTTTTTCCAATTCTAATTCATACAGCTCCAGTAAGCCGGCATCCTTCTCTCTTTCAAACACTTCACTACCTATATCGGCAGGATGTTCATCATACATAGATAGTTCATTGGTGGATTCAGACAGGGGGATCATGATAGCTTCCTGTTTAGCCTTGATAATAGCTTCCAGTTCTTGTTGCTTTTGCAGAAGTCTCTCTCGAGGATCCACGGCACCACCCCATTAAATATCATTAATTATTTATGATTACGGCATTAATATTAGTATGGGGCTTTTAGTGCCAATTCATACCGGAATAGTTAATTATTTAGAGCATGGATGGGAGCAGGGATACGCCCTTTACGAGCCACAAATCTTTGCGGTGAATAAGTATTGATTTTCATTACCGGAGCTCTGCCTAACAACCCTCCAAATTCCACCCAATCTCCTTCAGATTTACCGGGTGCAGGAATTATCCTAACTGCAGTCGTCTTACGGTTTATCATACCGATAGCTGCTTCATCAGCTATGATGGCAGATATTATGTCGGCACTGGTGTCTCCCGGAACAGCGATCATGTCCAAACCTACCGAGCAGACACAAGTCATCGCCTCCAGTTTTTCTATGCTCAAGGCCCCTGTTCCCACCGCTTTGATCATACCAGCATCTTCACTGACAGGAATAAAGGCCCCGGACAGTCCCCCCACATAAGAGGAGGCCATAGCGCCTCCCTTTTTGACGGCATCATTGAGCATAGCTAAAGCGGCAGTACTTCCGTGAGCGCCAACCCTTTCCAAACCCATGGCCTCCAAAATATCAGCTACGCTGTCACCGATAGCCGGTGTAGGAGCTAATGACAGGTCGACTATGCCAAAAGGCACGTTTAGACGCTGGGAAGCTACTCTTCCCACCAATTCACCGGTGCGGGTAACCTTAAAAGCTGTCTTCTTAATTACATTAGCCAGTTCTCCCAGATCTAAATCGGGATGTCTGCGTACCACATTCAAAACCACTCCGGGACCACTAACCCCAATATTTAATGTGCATTCCGGCTCCCCAGGGCCATGAAAAGCCCCAGCCATAAACGGATTGTCTTCAGCAGCATTGCAGAATACCACCAGTTTGGCGCACCCTAAGCCATCCCGCTCAGCAGTTAGTTGGGCGGTCTCCTTAATGATTCTGCCCATATGACACACGGCATCCATATTTATACCGGATTTAGTGGTAGCCACATTTACCGAAGAACACACCCGTTCAGTTTCGGCCAGAGTCTGAGCAATAGCCTCCAGTAAGGCCAGGTCACCACCTGTAAACCCTTTGTGTACTAGAGCCGAAAATCCGCCTATAAAATTGACGCCGACCTCAGCAGCGGCCTTATCCAGGTACCTGCCTATCACTATCATGTCGTCTGGCTCCAGTCCATCGCCTACCATGGCAACTGGAGTTACTGATATGCGTTTATTGATAATAGGAATTCCATATTCCTTGGCGATTTCGTCCCCCACTGGAACTAATCTGCCGGCGTAGCGTACTATCTTGTCATAAATCTTCTGTCCGGTTCGCCGTCCGTCTTCTTGGCGACAATCTTGAATATTTATACCCATAGTAATAGTACGGATATCCAGGTTCTCCGTCTGTACCATGCGTACGGTTTCTAAAATTTCTTCCTTGTTAATATTAAATGGCATTCGATTCCTCCACAGTTAAGGCTATATGCGATGCATAAACTTAAAAATATCCTCGTGCTGTACGGTTATCTGTATGCCCAGCTCATGGCCCTTTTCGGTCAGCCGCTCTCTTAGGGACCCGACTTCTATTGTACTGCTGGTGGTATCAACTACCATAACCATAGTAAAAAACCCCTGCAGTATGGTTTGACTGATGTCTAAAATATTCACATTAGCTTCCGCCAAAATAGTAGCAATAGCGGCAATAATGCCAACCCTATCATGGCCGAGCACTGTAATGATAAGTCTTTTCCCTTCGTCCACCGCATAAGCCTCCTAGCTGTCCAAAGCTTCTACCACTGTGCTACACCGACTGCATAAAGCCGGCTGTTCTTCTTCTGTACTAACACTGCTGTCAATAATCCAGCAGCGTTCGCATTTGCCTCCCTGGGCAGGTTCGACCGTTACCCATATACCATCAACGTTTTCCAGGTTTGTTCCGTTCTCCACAGCCTGGTTGCTATTCACTAACTCCAACTGGGATACAATAAATATTTTTTCTAATCCGGGTGTTTCCTGCAGTAGTTTATACCATTCATCATTGGCATAAACTATTACCTTAGAGGCCAAAGAATGGCCTATTATCTTACGAGAGCGAGCTTCCTCCAGGGCCTTGGTAACTACTTCTCTAACCTGCAATACCTTATCCATATGCTGTTCCAGAGCGTCATCCAGATAAAGATCGTTTTCTTCCGGCCATGATAAAAGCTGAACACTTTCGGGCTGATCATCACGTCGTAAGAAACTCCAGATTTCCTCGGTTGTAAATGCCAGAATAGGAGTCAGCATAATTACTAAATCATTGATCAGTTTGTACAAAACCGTCTGAGCTCCTTTTCTTCGCTGGTCATCTGGGTGACTGCAGTAGAGAGTATCTTTAAGAATGTCGAAATAGATATTGCTCAAATCCACTGTACAGAAATTGTGAATGGAATGGAATACAATATGGAATTCATACTCCCGATAAGCCTTGGTTACTCGCCGCAGCAGTTTTTCGGCCTTCATCAATGCCCAGCGGTCTAATTCACTGAGCTTTTCGTAAGGAACCTGATCCTTTTCATAATCAAAATCATAGAGATTGCCCAGAATAAACCGGCAGGTATTGCGTATCTTCCTATAGGCTTCCGCGCTCTGGCGAATAATGTTTTCCGATACGGATACATCTGTCCGATAGTCTGCGGAGGCAATCCATAAGCGCAGAATATCGGCTCCCAGCTCATTAATCATTTTTAAAGGGTCAACTACATTGCCCAATGACTTGGACATTTTCCGTCCCTGTTCGTCAACTACAAAGCCATGAGTCAATACCTGACGATAGGGAGCCGTCCCTCTTACCGCTACTGCGGTAGACAGTGAGGAATTAAACCAGCCGCGATGCTGGTCACTGCCTTCCAAATACATGTCAGCCGGCCACCTTAATTCCGGATAAGTTTCCAAAACCCCCATGTGACTGGAACCAGAATCAAACCACACATCCATAGTGTCAGTTTCTTTACTAAACTGGCGGCCCCCACAGTGTTCACAGGTATAACCGGGTGGGAGCAGATCGTTAGCTTCTTTTATAAACCAAATATCGGAGCCATGCTCAGCAAACAGATCGCTGATGCGTTGGATGGTCTCGTCGTTTATAATAGGTTCTCCACAGGACTGGCAGTAAAAAATGGGAATAGGTACTCCCCAGGTGCGTTGACGGGAGATACACCAATCACCCCGATCACGAACCATGTTGTATATC
>Ga0116181_1000872_pt1 | contig 27107 bp, 29 predicted proteins | sample AD_UKC075_MetaG_FD_89752 | JGI IMG/M metagenome (GOLD analysis project Ga0116181, IMG submission 89752) | Active sludge microbial communities of municipal wastewater-treating anaerobic digesters from USA - AD_UKC075_MetaG | ecosystem: Engineered > Bioreactor > Anaerobic > Digestate | place: USA... | reverse complement strand
GCCCTGTTGAAGGCGCTCGGCTTCCCGTTCAAGGCCCCGGCCGACGAGGTCGCCAAGGTCGTCAAGAAGAAGGGCCCGGCGTTCACGGGCAAGAAGAAGAGGTGAACTGAACCATGGCGAAAACCGCTCTGAAGGTGAAGCAGGCTCGCAAGCCGAAGTTCGCCGTCCGCGCCTACACCCGCTGCAACAAGTGCGGCCGGCCCAAGGCCGTCTACCGCAAGTTCGGCCTGTGCCGGATCTGCGTCCGGGAACTTGCCCACGCGGGCCAGCTCCCCGGCGTCATCAAGTCCTCCTGGTGATCTGATCACCGCGAGCTAACTACAACCCGCTGAAGGTCCGCGACACCGCGGAAACCATGGCGAGAAAGAGACACCACACGTCATGACCATGACCGATCCGATCGCGGACATGCTGACCCGGCTGCGGAACGCCAATCAGGCGTACCACGAGACGACCAGCATGCCGCACAGCAAGATCAAGGTGGGGATCGCCGAGATCCTCAAGGCTCAGGGCTACATTTCCGGCTTCGAGGTGCTTGAGCCGGGCGCCGGCGAAGTCGGCAAGACCCTGAAGCTCACCCTCAAGTACGGCCAGAACCGCGAGCGGTCGATCGCTGGCGTGCGCCGCATCTCCAAGCCGGGCCTGCGGGTCTACGCCAAGTCGACCGCGCTGCCCAAGGTGCTGGGCGGCATGGGGATCGCCATCATTTCCACCTCCCAAGGTCTGCTGACCGACAAGGAGGCCAACACTCGTTGCGTCGGCGGGGAAGTCCTCGCCTACGTCTGGTAACGGAAGGAGCTGAACAGATGTCACGAATTGGCAGGCTCCCCATTGCTATCCCAGCGGGAGTGGACGTCACCCTGGACGGTCAGACCGTGTCGGTGAAGGGCCCGAAGGGCGCCCTCGCGCACACCGTCAAGGAGCCGATCAAGGTTGCGCGCAACGACGAAGGCCAGCTTGAGGTCACCCGGCCGAACGACGAGCGCGAAAGCCGCTCGCTGCACGGCCTGACCCGCACCCTGGTCTCCAACATGGTCATCGGCGTGACCGACGGCTATGAGAAGAAGCTCGAGATCGTGGGCGTCGGCTACCGGGTGATCTTCAAGAGCCCCGAGCAGCTCGAGTTCAACCTCGGCTTCTCCCACCCGGTCGTCGTCAACGCGCCAGCCGGCATCACCTTCTCGGTGGAGAGCAACACCAAGTTCACCGTGTACGGGATCGATAAGCAGGCCGTTGGTGAGGTTGCCGCCAACATCCGCAAGATCCGCAAGCCGGAGCCCTACAAGGGCAAGGGCGTGCGCTACGCCGGCGAGCGGGTTCGCCGCAAGGTTGGAAAGGCGGGTAAGTGATGGCTATCTCACTCTCGACGAACAAGGGCATGGCCGATCGCCAGGCTGCGCGCCTGCGGCGTCAGGCTCGTGGTCGCAAGAAGATCGCCGGGTCGCCGGAGCGTCCGCGCCTGGTGGTCTTCCGCTCCAGCCGGCACATCTCCGCTCAGGTGATCGACGACGCGGCCGGGGTCACCCTGGCCTCGGCGTCCTCGCTGGAGCTGCGCGGTGCGGACGGCGACAAGTCGGCCAAGGCCAAAGAGGTCGGCAAGCTGGTTGCCGAGCGCGCGAAGAAGGCCGGCGTGGAGAACGTCGTCTTCGACCGGGCCGGCAACAAGTACCACGGACGGATCGCGGCGCTGGCTGACAGCGCCCGCGAAGCCGGCCTCGGATTCTGACGGATCGAAAGGTAAGCAAAGCGATGAATGGAACCCAGCGCCGCGGTGGCGGTGCCGGCACCGGTACCGGTGGTGAGCAGCGTCGCGGCGGCCGAGAAGACCGTCGTGGCCGTGATGCCGCCGCCGAGAAGGATAAGAGCAACTACCTCGAGCGGGTAGTCGCGATCAATCGAGTGGCCAAGGTCGTCAAGGGTGGTCGTCGGTTCAGCTTCACCGCGCTGGTCGTGGTGGGCGACGGCGACGGCATGGTTGGTGTGGGCTACGGCAAGGCCAAGGAGGTGCCCGCGGCAATCGCCAAGGGTGTCGAGGAGGCCAAGAAGCAGTTCTTCCGCGTGCCCCGCATCCAGGGCACGATCCCGCACCCGGTTCAGGGCGAGAAGGCTGCCGGTGTCGTGATGCTGCGTCCGGCTTCGCCGGGTACCGGCGTCATCGCCGGCGGTTCGGCTCGCGCCGTGCTGGAATGCGCGGGCCTGCGCGACGTGTTGGCCAAGTCTCTTGGTTCGGACAACGCGATCAACGTGGTGCATGCCACGGTAGCCGCGCTGCAGAGCCTGGAGGAGCCGGAGGCGGTGGCCAAGCGCCGCGGTCTTCCGGTGGCGGACGTCACCCCGGCGGCGATCCTGCGGGCTCGCGAAGAGGGGGCGCACGCATGAGCCGGTTGAAGGTGACCCAGATCAAGTCTGGGATCAGTGGAAAGCAGAATCAGCGCGACACCCTGCGTTCGCTCGGGTTGAAGCGCATCGGCGACGTCGTGGTGATCGAGGATCGCCCCGAACTGGTCGGGATGGTCAAGACCATTCCGCACCTCGTCTCCGTCGAGGAGGTTGAGTGACATGGCACTGAAGGTTCATCACCTGCGTCCGGCCCCGGGCGCGAAGACCGAGAAGACCCGCGTCGGCCGCGGTGAAGGGTCCAAGGGCAAGACCGCAGGTCGAGGCACCAAGGGCACCGGCGCACGGAAGAACACCCCGGAGAACTTCGAGGGTGGCCAGATGCCGCTGCACATGCGGCTGCCCAAGCTGCGTGGCTTCAACAACCCGTTCCGAGTTGAGTACCAGGTGGTCAACGTGGCCCGGATCGCCGAGCTGTTCCCGGCCGGTGGCGAGGTGACTCCCGCCGAACTGGTGGCCAAGGGCGCCGTCCGCGACGGTCAGCTGGTGAAGGTGCTCGGCAACGGCGACCTCACGGTGGCCGTCCAGGTGAGCGCGCACGCGTTCTCTGCCAGCGCCAAGGAGAAGATCGCGAAGGCCGGCGGTTCGGTCACTGAACTGTAGTCAGCCTTGTCAGTACGGCCCCCGGCAGCAGCCGGGGGCCGTACTGCGTTCCGGTGCGGATCGGGGAGTGCGCCCGGACCGGGTCGGTCGCCGGTTTGGCGGCTCTGATTCGAGCGTGCCAAACTGGTGCTGAACCCAGACTTGGGATCCCGGACGAGGGAGCCGTACCCGGAACGCGACAAGACGGCCTTCGAAAGGTTGATCGATGTCCTGGTTGGTACTGGTGTTGTCCGGAATCCTCGAATCGGTGTGGGCCATTGCGCTCGGCCGGTCGGAGGGTTTCTCCCGTCCGCTGCCCACGGTGATCTTCGGGGTTGCCCTGCTGTTCAGCATGGGCGGACTGGCCTATGCGATGCGCGAGCTGCCCACCGGGACGGCCTATGCCGTGTGGGTCGGAATCGGTGCCACGATCACGGTCGCCTACGGCATGTTCACCGGCGAGGAGCCGGTCTCGGTGCTGCGCATCCTGCTGCTGGGCGTGATCGTCGCGGGCGTCATCGGACTGAAGCTGCTGCATTGATCAAACCGCGGGCCCCGCTGCGGCGCCCGAATACGTGATCCGGCGTACGGCTTGATAGAGTTTGCCGGGTTGTCCCCCCGCGGTTCGCCGCAGGCATTCGGGTGCTGCGCTCGTGCAGGTCCCATCGCAGATGTAAGGAGTAGGTCCACTTCATGCTTTCCGCCTTCGCGAACGCGCTACGGACGCCTGACCTGCGCAGGAAGATTCTCTTCACCCTGATGATCCTCGCGGTGTTCCGCCTCGGCTCGGTGATCCCGACCCCGAACGTGAACATTGTGAACGTCGACCAGTGCCGCACGCTGGCCACCAGCGGTGACTCGGCCGGCCTGTACTCGATGATCCAGCTGTTCTCCGGCGGTGCGCTGCTGCAGCTGGCGATTTTCGCGCTGGGCATCATGCCGTACATCACCGCCAGCATCATCCTGCAGCTGCTCACCGTGGTGATTCCGCGGTTGGAGGCGCTGAAGAAGGAAGGCGCGGCCGGCACCGCCAAGATCACCCAGTACACCCGGTACCTGACGCTGGTGCTCGCAGTGCTGAACTCGACCGCGTTCGTCACCCTCGCGGTCAACGGTGGCCTATTCCAGGGCTGCTCGCTCGACCTGGTCTACGACAAGGGCCTGTTCGCGATCATCACCATGATCCTGACCATGACCGCAGGCACCGGCGTGATCATGTGGCTGGGCGAGCTGATCACCGACCGGGGCGTCGGCAACGGCATGTCCGTGATGATCTTCACCCAGATCGCCGCGCAGTTCCCCGCGTCCCTGTGGTCGGTCAAGGAGAGCCGCGAGGGCGCCCAGGGCTGGCTGCTGTTCATCCTGGTGCTGGCCGTTGGCCTCGCGGTGATGGCCGGCGTCATCTTCATGGAGCAGGCGCAGCGGCGCATTCCCGTCCAGTACGCCAAGCGGATGGTCGGTCGGCGGTTGCTCGGCGGGACCACCACCTATATCCCGATCAAGGTGAACCAGGCCGGCGTCATCCCGGTGATCTTCGCCTCTTCGATGCTCTACCTGCCGGTGCTCTACGCACAGTTCCAGCCGGGCACGGTGGACAATCCGAACCCGGTGTCGGCCTGGATCTCCGCGAACCTCGCCCAAGGCAGCTGGGTGTACGAGTTGCTCTACTTCGTCCTGATCATAGCTTTCGCCTACTTCTACGTTTCGATCACCTTCGACCCGGTCGAGGTCAGCGACAACATGAAGAAGTACGGCGGCTTCATCCCCGGCGTCCGCGCCGGCCGTCCCACCGAGCGCTACCTGGCACACGTGCTGTCGCGGCTGACCGCGCCCGGCTCGCTGTACCTGGCCCTGGTCGCACTGATCCCGGCGATCGCGTTCGTCCTGCTGGGCACGCACAACAAGTTCCCCTTCGGCGGTACCTCGATCCTGATCATCGTCGGAGTCGGTCTGGACACTGTGAAGCAGATCCAGAGCCAATTGCAGCAACGAAACTATGAAGGATTCCTCAGATGAGACTGCTCATCATGGGCCCCCCCGGAGTGGGCAAGGGCACCCAGGCCACCGGTATCGCCGCGCACTACGGTGTGCCGGCCATCTCGACCGGAGACATCTTCCGGGCCAACGTCAAGAACCAGACGCCGCTCGGCCAGGAGGTCTCGCGGATCATGGCTGACGGCGGCTACGTGCCGGACGTGATCACCAACGCGATCGTGGCCGACCGGCTCACCGAGGCCGACGCGGCCAACGGCTGGCTGCTCGACGGTTACCCCCGCACGATCGGCCAGGTCGAAGCCCTCGACGAAGCGCTTGGCGAGGGCCCCGGCATCGACGCCGTGATCTCGCTGGTCGCCGACACCGATGTGCTGGTCGATCGGCTGCTGAAGCGGGCCGAGCTCGAAGGCCGCGCCGACGACAACGCCGAGACCATCCGCAACCGCATGGTGATCTACACCGAGGCCACCGACCCGCTGCTGCAGACCTACCGCGACCGTGACCTGCTGGTCGAGGTCGACGGCATCGGCGGCATCGAAGAGGTCGGCCAGCGGATCACCGCTGCGCTCGACGCCAAGCTCTCCTGAGCTTCACGGCTGGCTAGGACGGACGTGCGTCGCCGACCCGGAATTGAGCTGAAGTCTGCGGACCAGATTCGGCGGATGCGCCGGGCCGGCCTGGTGGTCGGCCGGACGCTGGCCGCGGTTCGCGCGGCCGCGGCGCCTGGCGTCACCACCGCGGAGTTGGACGCGATCGCGCGCGAGCAGATCGCGGCTGCGGGAGCGCTGTCGTCATTCCTGGGCTACGGCGGCGGGTTCGGCCTGCCGCCGTTCCCGGCCGTCACCTGCATCTCGGTCAACTCCGAGATCGTGCACGGCATCCCGGGGGAGCGGGTGTTGGCGTCCGGAGATCTCGTCAGCGTTGACTTCGGGGTCAGCATTGACGGCTGGCACGGTGATTCGGCCGTCACCTTCGGGGTTGGCGAGCTGTCACCCGAAGCGTCCGCGCTGAGCGAGGCGACCCGGGAAGCAATGTGGGCCGGGATCGCGTCCGCGCGGATCGGCGGCCGGATCGGCGACATCGCCAATGCCATCGAGACCAGCATCCACAGTCATTCGGTCGGGTACGGGATCGTGTCCGAGTACACCGGTCACGGCATCGGCACCGCCATGCACCAGCCGCCGGACGTGCCCAACCTCGGGCGCGCCGGACGTGGCGAGCTTCTCGCCAAAGGCATCTGCCTGGCCATCGAGCCGATGGTCACGCTGGGCTCGGCCAACACGGCGACCCTGGAAGACGAGTGGACCGTGGTGACCAGGGACGGCTCCGTGGCTGCGCACTGGGAGCACACGATCGCACTCACACCGGCCGGGGTATGGGTGCTGACCGCAGCGGACGGCGGCGAAGCCGAACTGACCGCGCGTGGGGTGAAGTTCGGCCCGCTGGCGGACTGATAAAGCGCGTCCATCTGGTCGGGTTGGGGTGCGATCGCCGCTCAGCCAAGCGCAGCCGTCATTGGCTGGTACGGATCACGTCGGATCGTTCCGGAAGAGCGGTATGTCGCCGCATCGGCGTCCCACAGAGGCGAATTGCCCCGGCTCCAGAACCGGCGCAGATCGACAACCCGGCACAGATCGCGTCCGCTGCACGCCGATCGCGACACTCACCGCGTGTCGCCGCCAATCGGACGCGATTCGCGCCGCGGCCGATCGACGAGCGGATCAACCTAGCTTTGCTTGCCAGATGCCGAAGTTGGTGTATCGGCGGTAGCCGAGCGCGGTGTTGATGGCGAGCATCCACTCGTTCTCGCCCGCGTTCCAGGTGTCGACGTGGACTGCGTCCGGCTGGGTCTGGGCGAGGAGCTGCAGATTCGCCACCTTCACCAGGAGTCCGAGACGATGCCCACGATGGGCTCGATCGACGGTCGTGGTGCCCTGCTCAAGTCGCTGCGGATGCGCGTTCGGCAGGTGCAGGTCGGTCAAGGCGACCACATCTCCGCTGGCCACCTCGACCGCGACGGTGGTCAGCAGTCGTGAAGTGCGATGGACCCGCTCTTCCATCTGCTGGACGCGCGCGGCGTCCCAGATCTCCGGCTGCCAGTCAACGTCACCGAGCGGTGCGTCGGTGGAGAGCGCGGCGTGCATCCGGGCCACGCCGTCGCGGAGCTCGGCTGGTGTCGGGCCGGCCCAGGAGATCGCCCGGTACTCCGGGGACGCCTTGGCTTCGGCTTCGGCCAGCAACTGAGCCAGCAGTTCCGGGGCCAGCGGCAGCAGCAACCGGGATTGCCGCTCGACCTGCGCCAGCGAGTAACCAGCGGCGAGTGCGAAGCGGGACACGTGGTCGAGCGGCACGTGGCCGCCGCCGTCCGGACCGACGAGATCGTCCGCACGCGCCGGGGCGCCGGGGGAGTGCTGCGACCAGCCGACGATGGTGTCGCGACCCTCGTCGACAGCGATCCGCCGCACCTCGCGGGCGAGGGCTGCGCCGATGCCCGCGCGCCGCTGGTCGGCCCGAACCATGATCGAGACGTTGTCCAGCAGGTGCAGGTTGTCCGTGGTGGGCAGGTAGATCTCGGTGATCCCGAGCACTTTGACCGGCTCGGCGGGCACAACCGGCAGGCCGTAGCGACCGATCAGTGCGTCCGCCGGTGCGGGCCCTGGCAACGCCAGCAGCAGCGCCTTGCGGCCGTGCACCTGATCGGTGTGCCAGGCCTGCACCTGATCGGTGGGGGTGGAGTTGTCCTCGTCGTACATCTCGACGCTGATCGCGGCGTCCAGCTCGTGGTAGCCCGCGTAGACCCAGTCGGGTCCGGGCGCTGCCGTGCAGATGTGGAACTCGCGCATTCGCGAAGGATAACCGGTGTGCTGTGCGCCGCCACAGCGCGGGGGACGGTCAAGCGCTAGCCTTTGGCTCGTGTCCACCACCGCCAAGCGTCGCGTCCTGGCCGGCCTGGTCGACTTGGGGCTGATGCTGCTTTGGGTAGCTGTGGTGGCCGCGGTCGGCGTCCCGCTCTACCTCACCGGAGTGACCGCCACGGTCGGGCCGTTGGCGCAGAACCTGATCGGGCTGCTGTGCGTCGTCGTGCCGGTCACGCTCGGACTGACCCTCGCCGAATGCGGACGCTATGAAGCCACCCCAGGGAAGCTGAAGTTCGGCCTCCGGGTGCGTACCGACACCGGCGACCGGGTCACCTGGCCGCGCTCGCTGCTGCGCAATCTACTCAAGCTGGGACTGCCCTGGACGCTCGGTCACGCCGGGGCGGTCGCGGTCGCGTACGGCGGCGGCTGGGACGCGCAACTCGGTGCGGTGCTCAGCCTGCTGGTGCCGGTGGCGTACCTCGTCTCGCTCTTCGCGGGCAGCGGACGGACGATCTACGACCACCTCGCCGGCACCACGGTGATCGAGACCGCGCCGGGACGGCGGTTCGCGGACTGATTCGGGCCGCGCGGCCCTCAGCCGGCGCGCAGGGCGTTCACCGGTTCCACCCGGGACGCTCGATGTGCGGGGAACCAGCCCGCCAGCAGGCCTACGACTGCGCCGAGCGCGGCCGCCGCAACGGCCAGCCACGGGTCGATGATCGGGGACCACTGCTGGATCAGCGCCACACCCACGACCGCGAACACCCCAAGGGATGCGCCGATCAGGCCGCCGAGCAGGCCGATCAGCACTGATTCGAGGACGAATTGCGCGGCGATCTGCCGTCCGGTCGCGCCGACGGCGCGGCGCAGGCCGATCTCGCCGACCCGTTCCAGCACGGACAGCATGGTCACGTTGGCGATGCCGAGCCCACCGGCCAGCAGGGCAACTACGCCGAGTACCAGGAAGACGATGTTGACGTCGGCTTGCACATTGGTGCTCAGCTCACTGTGTCCGGACGGAGCCGCGACCTCGATATTCTCGGGTGCGTCCGGTGCCAGCGCGATCGCCGCCTGCTTGCCGACCTGCGGGCCGGCGCCGACCACGATCTTCACCTGCAGTTCACCGGGGGCGGTGACGCCGAAGTCCTCGCGGCCGGCACCCATCGGAATGATCACGGAGTCCTTCAGTTCGGCCTTGCGCTGGAAGTCGTCGGCGATGCCGATCACGGCGTAGGCCAGGCCGGAGATGAAGATGGACGGCTGCCGGTCGACCCGGCTCACGCCGAGCCGCTCGGCGACCCGTACGCCCAGCACCGCGACCCGGTCGGCCCGCTGGTCGTGTCCGGAGTCGAAGCAGCGTCCGGTGACAATATGGCCGCTGAGCGCGTCCATCAGTCCCGGGGATGCCGCCACCACCGCGGGCACGGCCGCCGAGGCCGCAGACGGGTCGTTCACCGGCACCGCGGTCACCGTGCCCTCGCCCAGACCCACCTCGCTGAACAACGCGGCGGACTGCACCCCGGCCAGCCGGCCGACCCGCTCGGACGCGTCCCACGGCAACCGGACCGTCGCCACGCTTGCCCCGCTGCCGGTGCGTGAGGTCTTCGGGGTGATCACCACCTGCGTCGCGGCCGCCGCGTCGAACTGGCGCGCGATCTGGCCGGCCGCGGTCTGGGCGAAACCGATCGTCGCGATCAGCGAACCGATGCCAAGCACCGTGCCCAGGATCGTCATCACCAGCCGTCCCGGACGCGAACCGATGCCGGCAGTGGCCTCCATCAGCAGGTCGGCGAAGCCGAACCGATCCGCCCGTGCCACCGGGCTGAGCAGGGCCGACGCGCTGTTCACAGCGGTCGCACCCGCGTCCGCCACCCGGCCGCGGCGCAGCCAGGATGGCAACCGGGTCAGCCACGAGGGGAGGGAGAGCCGCTTCATCAGGCCGCCTCGGTCAGCCGGCCGTCGAGGATCCGGATTCGACGTGTTGCCCGCTTCGCCACCGCGGCGTCGTGGGTGATCACGACCAGGGTCAGTCCGTCCGCGTGCAACTCCTCGAACAGCGACATCACCTCGCCGGACGTGCCCTGGTCGAGATTGCCGGTTGGTTCGTCGGCGAGCAGCAGCTGAGGTCCGCTGACCACTGCGCGGGCCACCGCCACCCGCTGGCGCTCACCGCCGGAAAGCGTGCCCGGCAGGAAGTTCACTCGATGGGCGAGGCCCACCCGGGACAGCGCGGTGCGAGCGCGGTCCTCGCGTTCGGCGCGCGGCACCCCGCTGTACAGCATCGGCAGCAGCACGTTGTCGAGCACCGAACGATTCGGCAGCAGGTGGAAGGCCTGGAACACGAAGCCCACGACGCGCGCCCGGACGGCCGCACGATCGTCCTCGGTCAGATCGCGGGTGGGTGTGCCGGCCAGCCGGTACTCGCCGACCGAGGGCCGGTCCAGCAGGCCGAGGATGTTCAGCATGGTCGACTTGCCCGAACCGCTCGGCCCGACGATCGACACATAGTCGGCGGCGGCGATGTTCAGGTTCACGTCCTTCAGCGCCTGCACCTCCGGCGGCCCGGGGAAGGCGCGGGTCAGGTCGACCAACTCCACCAGCGGGGTTGCGGTCACGTACCCACCACCACAAGGTCGTCCTTCACCAGGGAGCCGGCGACCGGCGCGACCTCGACGTATCCGGCTGCGGCCAGTCCCGTCCGCACCACCACCAGGCGGGTCTTGGCTTGGGCCTTGTCCCGCGGGTCGCCCTCGACGACCTCAACCCGCGCTTCGCCGCCCGGACCAGCGGTGAGCGCGGCCAGCGGCACCGAAAGCACGTCACCGTCGGAAGAGCCGACCGCGATCGTCAGCTTCACATTGCTGCCTTTCAGCTGCTCGGTCTGCTCGGCGGTGAGCGGATCGGGGGTGAACCCGATCGTCGAGCGATCGCCCTTGTCAGCGGCCTCGATGGTCGCGATCACGGCGCGATGCTGGTTGCCGTCCGGCAGTTCGAAGAACGCATCCTTGCCGACTTCGAGGAGCTTGGCGTCGGCGGCCGAGACCGAGCCGCTGAGTTCGAGCTTGGCCCCGGACACGCTCATCGCAGCGCCATCGAGGATGTCGCCACGCTCGACCTTCACCTCGTCCACGCGTCGGGGCAGCTGGGTCAGGTAGAGCACTTCGCCGGCCGGCAGGTAGGGCAGGGCTGCCTTCTTGGCGTCCGCTAGCTGCTTGGCCGCATCCTTGCGTTGCTGCTTGGCCGAGCTCAGTGCTCCGGCCTCCGCGCTGGTGTCGCCGCGCTTCAACGCCTCCTTGCGACGCAGCTTGGCGAGCGCGAGCTCGTCCTTCAGCCGGGCGACCTCAAGCGCGTCCGGGCTGTCGGCGGCCTGAGCAGCCTGGAGCGCCCGGCGAGCCTCGGCCACGGCGTTGTCCGCCTCCTTGCGGGTGACCGCGGAGGGGCCCTTTCTGGCTTCGGCGAGAGCCTTGCGCGCTGAAGCCAGTCCGCTGTCGGCCGAGCGCAGGGCTTCCCTGGCGGTGCGGACGCCCTCCGCAGCGGTACTGTCCACCGGAGCGGTGTAGCCGGCCCGCAGGTACAGGGTGCGGACGGCCTTCGCAGTGTCGTTGTCGAACTTGCTTCCGCTGGTCACCGAGATGCCCTGGTCGGCGAGCGCCTGCTTGAGCTGCTTCACATCCGGCCCGGACGTGCCCACCCGCAGCGTGCGGTAGGCCGGCAGCTTGCCGGGCAGGACGAACACGGGCCGGCCGGCCACTTCCAGCGCGATGTCACCGGCGTCGAGTTCGGCGCCAGCTTTCGGGACCTGGCCGGTGACCACGGCTGCGTCCGCGCCCTCGGGGGCAGCGATCTTCACCTCGGTGGAGTCGGCGTAGCCCACCTGGCCGCGCATGGTCACGTCGTTGGTCAGGGTTCCGAACGCGACCGGCACGGTGATGTAGCCCGCCTCCGGCGCGGCGGTTCGGGCGGCTGCGTCGGCTGGGGAGAGCACGAAGCGGCCCACCACCAGGCCAGCCACCAGGCAGGCGGTGGCGACCGCTGCGGTCACCCAGAGCGCCCGGTTCTCGCGGAAGATGCGCAGCCAGCCCGCGGCGCGTCCATGTCCAGGACTGGCTGCGGCAGCGGCTTGTGGATCGGGCGAGTCGGGTGACTCAGGGTCGTCGGCGGCGGCTGCCAGTGCTTCCCCTTGGGCGACCGGCTCGGCGTCCGCTGCCCCCGGACGACGCCGCGCCACTAGCGCTTTCCCTGGTCAGCCGAGGCTTTGAGTGCGTCCAGTTCGGCCTTGTGATCGGAGATGAACTGGTCCTCCAGTTTGAACTGGATAGTCAGCTGGCGATTGCGGTAGTCGGTCTTCTCCCGGCAGTCGAGGTCGGCCAGGGCCAGCTCGACCTCCTTCTTGCCGATCTCGGCGAAGGCAGGGTCCTTCAGCGTGCCGAGGTTCGGATCCATCTCCGTTTCCTCGCCACCGTCGGCCGGGTATGCCTCCTCGTAGTACTTGTTGACCAGGTCGTAGATCGAGTTCGAGGCTTCGGACTGGGTCTTGAAGCCGGTGTGGCCGGCCGTGTCCATGCAGGCGACCCATTCGCTGTCCAGCGCCGAATACTCGGTGTTGGTCGGCAGCCCCTCGTAGAACTTCTGCAACGCGTCGATCAAAGGCTTGAACTCCGCTTTCTCATAGGGTTGATCGCCCATCACCTCATGTTGGGCCGCGCCGTAGCAGCCCTGCTTGGTCCAGTCCCAGGTCTGTGCCTCGTCGGTGGGCTCCGCATCGGTCGGCTCGGCGGTTGCGGCCTGCCCGCCGTAGAGCGCTTCGTTGTAGGCCTGCTGCTCGGCCTCGGTCAGGCTCGCCAGGTACTCCTGGTTCGGGTCGACCTGCTCGGTACCGGTCGGCTCCTCGACCGGCGCATCGTCCTTGCCCGGGAAGTTCACCGAGCCGTAGCCGTACTGCTTCACCCACTCGCGATCGTCGGGCTTCCAAGGATTCTCCTCTGTGCCGCCGACCGTTACCGAGGTGGTGGTGTTCGGCTTGTACTCGAAGCCTTCCTTCTTCATACATTCGGCGACGAGTTGCTCGGTCTTCTTCTGCTGCTCGTCGTAGTACGCCTGCTGCTCTTCCTTGGTTGCGTCCGGACCAGGCCCGAGGGAGAGGTTGGCGAGGTACTTCGTCAACGGTGAATCCTCCGCCTTCAGTGCCGATGGCGCGCCCAGGCCGGGTGCGCCCGTGCAGCCGGCCAGCGTGAATGCCGCGATTGCGATTGCTGAGGTGAGGCGTCTTTGTCGTGGCATCCGTGGCTTCTTTCTCCGGCGAGGGTGGTCGGAATTCCACGGTAGCGGACCACGGTGGGTGTATGGCGTCGTCCCTAGGGATGATTCGTGCTCGTCCGTTGGGCGGATCAATCCGTGCTATTTCGGCGAAGCGCCCTTTCCGGAGCCTTATTTCTGAAGATCTACTGAGAATCGTGGCGCGCAATCCGTTTTGGGCGGTTCTGGACGAAGAGGGTCAGAACCGGGTTGTTTGATTGGTTCATGGACGAGCGATTGCGGGATCTGCCGGTGCGCGAAGCACTGGCACGGATTCGCGCTGTCCTGGATCGGGTGAATCCCGACCGCAAGGCGTTGGCGCCGCAGGACCGTCTGTTTCTTGCGACCGCGGCCCGAAGCTTGACCGGACGCTTGGAGGCGCTGGGCTCGCTGTTGCTGGCCGGAGCTGACCGTGCCAACGCGTCGGAGCGTTCGGCTGGGACGCCGACCTCGACGTGGCTAGCGTTGGATCAGAACCTGACCAAACGTGAAGCTGCCGGCGCGTTGCATCGAGCTACTGAGCTGGCTGCGCACCCGGCGCTGGGGGAGGCGGCGGTTGCTGGACGGGTGGGCACCGGTCAGGTGCGGGCGATCAACACCGTGCTTAGCGGACTGGCTGCTCAGCTCAACGACCAGCAGCAGGCGAAGGCCGAGGAGTTGCTGGTGGGCCTGGCCGCCTGCATGGATTCGGATGTGTTGGGCAAGGCCGCCGCGCAGGTGTTGGCGAAGGTCGCCCCGGCCGATGCTGACGAGGTACTCGAAACCAAGTTGCAGCGTGAGGCCGAGGCTGCGCACCGGCCCGCAGTCTGGGCCGGCCGCGAAGCCTGCCCACCGACCGCCGAGCGACGCCGACTGAGCTTCACGGAGCCTTCGTCAAGCTCAGGGATCGGTGGCCGCGCCGCGACTGGTCAAGCTTCTTGGAGACCCGAAGCCGCGTGATCTCGACAGGCTCGATCCATCGAACTCACGGCCGCCCGACGAGCTCAGTCTTCGCGGCTGGCGAGGCGTGGCGCCGAGGCCTCCGGAGCGCTGCGGGTCGGCCTGGGACGGGGGATGGGCCGGGGCCGGCGATACGCCTTGTTGGTCGGACGGATGTCGGCGCCGGTCAGGTCGCTGTGCACCCGGTACGCGACGAGGGCACCGGTCAGCAACTGCGCCCACGCGTCCGGTCCGCCGGGCGACCAGGCCGATGCAGCCAGCACGCCTGGCACTCCAGTGGTGAGCTTCGGCAGTGACAGCAGCGTCCGCCATGAGTCCCAGCGCGGTCCGCCAGAGGGCGAGCGGACCAGGCGCGCGGCCACGCGACCGTCCGTCCGGTTCTGGGTCAGGTCCACCTGGGCAGCCGGATCGAGCGTGCTGATCACCGCATTCAGGTAGGTCGAGCCGAAGGCTGTGTCACAGCGCAGCCCACGCGCGTCTCGTCGAATTGCGCTGACCGCCTCCGTCCGAATCTCCACACCGCAGCCGGCCACCCGCTCCAACAACAACTCCACCAGCCGATTCGCGGGCTGTGGCGCACCCGCGCCGTCCACCAACCGCCAGCGTCCGAAGGTGCGTTCCACGCTGAGCCGCGCGGCGTGCCATCCCGGGAGGCGCCGGGGGTCCTGACCGAGTCGGGCGGCGACATCGAGCACCATTTCGCTAAGTTCGGCCGTCGGCAGCCGGCCCGCCAGACGGGCCAGGCTCTCCCGGGGTCGCAGTACCTCGCGGACCTCAGCGGTCAGCTGTTCGAGTCCAGTGAACTCCGCCTCCAGGCCGAGCCGGCGCTGCACCTGCCAGACGTCGTCCAGGTGATCGAGAAGGTCACGCCAAGCCACGGCGGCCGGCTCGCCGAGGGCTTCGCCGAGCACCGTCCACTGCTCACCACGATCGGACGGGAGCGCCAGCGTCGCGCCATTGCTGAACCGGTACTCGCGTGCAGGTGCCGGCGCGAGGCCGAGCCCCCGCTTGGCCAGTTCGGCATCGAGGGTGCGGCCGGACTTGTAGAACAGGTCCCGCCACGCGGCCGGCAGGGTGAATACGTCATGGTCGGGCTCGCTCGCCACCTCGATCCCTGCCGCCTGGGCCCAACCGCCGCTCTGGCCCAGCCCATCAACACCGGGTTCGAACGACGCACCCGGATCGAACACGACCACCTGATGCCCCTCGCGGGAAAGCCGGGCGGCGGCGGCGAGTCCAGCCAGCCCGCTGCCGACGATCCCGATCAAGTTCGGGCCAGCCAGGCCCGGAAGGCAATGACGCCCTTGCGGCTCTGGGCTATCAGCAGCACGGCCAGCGCGATCGTGGCGAACAGCAACAGTGCGGCGATGATCGCGGCCTGCACCGGGTAGGCGATCGCGAGTGAGACCACGCCGACCAGGGCGACGTCGCCGGTCAGCGAGGCACCCACGTTACTGAACGGCTCCGGCGAAGTGTTCACCGCCAGCCGGACACTCGATTTGGCGGCATGACTGACTAGTGCGGTCACCCCGCCCAGGGCGCCGAGCGTGATCGGCAGCAGTTCGCCGCTCGCTCCGGCCAGCAGGGCCCCGATCAGGGCGCCGGCGACTGGCCGGATGAAGGTGGAGATCCCGTCCCACGCGGAGTCGAGATAGGGCACCTTGTCGGCGATGAACTCGGCCGCGGCCAGTACGCCCATCACGATCAGCACATCGGTGCGCTGGAACCCGTCCGGTATCTCCGAGATGCCCGCGAACCGTCCGAGCACGCCCAGCAGGAAGACGGTCGCGTAGGCGTTGATGCCGCTCGCCCAGCCGCTGGCGAAGGTGAGTGCGACGACGTCCATGCCGGAATGGTAGTCAGCGTTGCCGCACGGTGGTGAGGCTGCCGGACAGATGTTGGGCCGCGTGGAGCCCTGCATCCCACTCAGTTCGTCGCGCAAACAGCTGGTCGAGTGAAACGAACAACTGTACGATTGTCTGACCAGGCAAGGAGTTGGCATGCGGATTGACGGCGATGGTGCGCGTGCAGATCGGACGATCATGCACGTCGACATGGACGCGTTCTACGCTTCGGTCGAGCTGCGGCGCCGCCCTGAGCTGCGCGAGGTGCCGATGTGGGTGGGTGGCGCGGGGCGCGGGGTGGTGCTCTCGGCGAATTATCCGGCCAGAGCCCACGGCGTGCGGGGTGGAATGTCCTCAACCGCGGCTCGAAGGCTGTGTCCGCAGGCGGTCAGCCTGCCTCCGGATTTCGATGCCTACACCGAGGTGTCGGACGGGGTCTTCGCGATCTTCGAAGCCTTCACCGCCCGGGTCGAGACCGCTTCCATCGATGAGGCCTACCTGGATGCGACCGGGGCCCTCAATCCCGGCCTGTCGGCGTCCGCGCTGGGTGAGTTGCTGCGCGCCACCGTCCAGGACGAACAGGCGATCACGTGTTCAGTCGGCATCGGGCCCAACAAGCTGGTGGCCAAGATGGCTTCGAACGCGGCGAAACCGGACGGGCTTCTGGAAGTGCCGCCGGAAGCGGTGGTCGCTTTCCTGCACCCACAACCGGTGGAGCATCTGGTCGGAGTGGGTGAGAGCACCGCCGCACGGCTTCGCCAGCTCGGCATCCATACGATCGGCGAGTTGGCGAAGGCCGAGCGCACCGGACTGCGCCAGGTGTTCGGCCCACGCGCTGGAATGCTGCTTTCGGAGTTGGCCTGGGGTCGTGATTCCAGCCGGGTCGTGGCGCGGCCCGGGGAACGCGGTGTCGGCTGCCAGGAGACCTTCGGCCGGGACACCGACGACTCGAACACGGTGCAGACCGAGTTGTTGCGGGTCTCGGTGAAGGTCGCTTCGCGAATGCGGGCCGCCGAGGTGCTGGGCACCACGGTGACGCTCAGCCTGCGGTACGCCGACTTCAGCACCGTCTCTCGCTCGCTGACCCTGGCTGCGCCAACCGACCGGACAGACGAGATCCACGGCGCCGCGCTACGGCTGCTGGCCAGGCTCGTCCCACAGCGGACGCGGATCCGGCGGGTCGGCGTCCGGGTGACCGGCCTCAAGGACCGCGCCCGGGTCTATCTGCAACCCACCCTGGACGCGCCGGAGCACGGCTGGCGTGAGGCCGAAGTTGCGGCCGACAAGGCGATCAGGAAGTTCGGGCCGAATGCGGTGCGGCGCGCGGCCCTGACCGGCCGGCAGCGCCCATGAGTTGGTGTGCCTAGTCGAACGGGTTTCGTATCGGCGTCAAGCGGCCTAAACTTGGCATCTCAGGGCCACTAGACACCAGGAGGCGCCCATGGCGCTCTCGGACGAAGAGCAGCGACTCCTCGACCAGATGGAGGCTGCCCTGGCGGCAGAAGATCCGAAACTGGCCAACACGCTGCGCGGAAGTACTCGGCAATGGCAACGTCGGCGGCTCATCATCTCTGGTCTGGGCTTCGTGCTTGGCGTCGTCGCCCTGATCGGAGGCATGGAACTGCACCCCGTGATCAGCGTGCTCGGGTTCCTGGTCATGCTCGCCTCGGCCGCGGTCGCGGTCACCGCTTGGCAGCGCTCCGGCGCGGCAGCGGACGGTCACGGCCAAGGCGGGGCCGGCAGCGACCGCGATTTCATGGGCAAGATGGAGGAGCGCTGGCGTCGGCATCAGGATGAGAGTGGCCTGTAGGGCTAAGGCTCCTCACCACGGCCGCAGCGACCGCGGCCACCAACGATCCAACCAAGCGGTGGGCTCAGCCCACCGCTTCTTCATTGCCGCTTCGATGCGTTCGACCCGAGCGGTCAGCTCGGCCACCGGCACCGGCTCTGCGGAGTATCGGGACCGCTGTAAGTCGAGGGCCAGCCGTTCGAAGTCGACACGCGCCGGCCCAGCCAGCTCAGGGGCGAGGTCGACGGCAACCGCACGGCTGGAACCGTCGGGCCACGGGATGTTGCGATCCTTGGCCAGTGCAGCGAGTTCCTCCCAGGCACTCTCGAACGGCAACCCTGAATCGCGCAGCCGGCGCGAGCGCAGCGTCCGGCGTGCCACCCCGGGCCCGAAACCGGCCAGGGCGACGACCGCCAGCCCGAGCGCCGTCCAGCCCAGCCAGGCGGGCGGGAGCCCGAAGCCACCGGGTGCGGTCGGCGCGGCCGTCGCGGACGGGGACGCGGACGCCGCGCTGGGGCTGGCAGTGGTCGGAGTCGGCCGGGCACTCGGGCTGGCCGATGGCGTGCCGTTACCAGCAACCGCGCCCGGCGGCGTCGCGTCCACGGCGATCCAGCCGATGTCATCGCCGAAGTAGAGCTCCGCCCAGGCGTGCATGTTCCGCGGCGAGACCTGCCAGCGTTGTCCGTCCCTCGTGCCGGGAAGGAAACCGATCACTACCCGGGAAGGGATGCCGGCCATCCGGGAAAGCACGGCCATGGCGCCGGCGAACTGCTCGCAGTAGCCGATCCGCCGCCCGACCAGGAAGTCGTTCAGGGTGTCCATCGTCGTCCCGGGTGCCGTGACCGTGCTGTAGGTGTACTCGCCGGAGCGAAGGTGGTCGCGGATGGCGATCGCGCGTTCGCCGGCTGTGGTTGTGCCCTCGAACAGGGTCTGGGTCAACTCGACTACATCGGGGGAGATCCCTTCGGGCACGTTCAGGCTGATGCCGTCGTCGCCCACCGCGCCGGCTTCCGTCAGCTGTGGCAGCAGTTGGTCGAGGGAGAACATCCGTGCGCTCACCACCGAATACGAGGTCTTCCGGGACGCCGTCCGGCGATCGTCACCGCCCGCCACCACCGCGAGGGTGCGCGGGTCGTACCGCCACTCACCGGCGACCGCAACGTTGAGCGGCGCCCACGGCACCGGCAGGTACTCGCTGGCGAACTCGCCGACCTCGATCTCTGTGCGGGACCTGTCGGAGTACAGGTCCTCGGCGATGTTGTTGCGCAGCGGCAGGCCCACCAGTTCGGTAGCGGACAGGTGGAACCCGGTGTTGTCCAGCACCGGCAGCGCTGCCAGTCGCAGATACTCCCCGGTCTCGCTGGAGGTGCGGTAGGTGATCACCGGCTTGTCGCTGGTTGAGTTCAGGTTCCGGATCAGGTCGAGACTCGGATCGCCCAGTTGCACCGCGCCCGGGCCGCTCGGGCCCGACCAGTCGCGGTACCGCTCCGGGATGGCCAGCCCAGCGATGAGCGTGCCGACGAGCGCGGCCACCGAAGCTGCCAGCGCGGCCCGTGCGACACCTGAGCGCCAACTCTCCGCAGCCATGCGCTCGGGCCCGGTCGGCACGTGGTCACCGCTGTCGGGTTCGGCCCGGTTGCGGGTGTCGGTGGCCAGCAGCAACGCATAGCCCGCGGCCGGCAGTAGGAACAGCCAGGGCGGGGCTTCGAGATAGGCCACCAGCGCGGTGATGAGGTACGGCGTGAACAGCGCAGGGAAGGTCCAGGCCGGTGTGCCAAGCCCAGCGGCCATCGACTCGACGACCAGGTAGAGCAGCCACAGCAGCAGTACGCAGAACACCGCGAAGCCGATGTGGAACTCGATCGGCGCCACCGATTCCTGCACGAAGCCGACCGTTTCTTCGATCAGTTCGATCGGTTCGCGGGTGGCCGGCACCAGCCAGAGCAGCAGCCCGGCAGGCAGCAGCTGGGTAATGCGGACGGTGAGTTCGCTCTCGGTGAGGCGGCGGACGGCCGCGCCGACGCCGGCGCTGGTCAGCATCAGGACCAGCGCGAGCATCAGGTAGGTACGGTCGGTCGTCAGCGGGGTGAGCGCGAGCCCGGCCGACAGCATCGCGGCTACGGCGGCCAGGCTGATTCGATCCTTGCCGGTCACCGGGACTCCTGCCGACCGAGGTTACGCCAGGCGTCCGCCACGCCGACGCCGGCCTCCGCGGTGCCGCAGCGCCAACCGGCGGCGACCAGCGTGTTCAGCCCGATGACGTCGCGGCCGCCGGAGTTCACCAGGAGCGCCCAGCAGGCGCGTCCCCGTTGGCACGCCTCAGTCAGCGCCACGCTGTCGGCGGCCTCGACGCGGCCAAGGACCGCGATCAGCAGCTGGCCCTCCTCGCCGCGGGTACAGGTGGCCATCGCCTCGCTCAGGTGCCGGTTGCCCACGGTGTCCACCTCGGCCAGGTGCTCGAGCAGGACGTTCTCGCGGTCGGCGCCGGCCCGGGGCGGGCTGACCAGGCTACCGTCGGCCATCACCAGGCTCACGTCGAAGCCGTCCGCGAGCAGGTGGACGCCGATGCTCGCCGCAGCCGAAATTGCCCACTCGAAGCGCTCGTCGGCAGCGTGCCCGCCGTAGCTACGCGCCCGATTGTCCAGCACGATCGTCGCGATCGGGTCACGGGACCGCTCCTCGCGGCGCACCATCAGCTCACCCGTCCGCGCAGTCGAGCGCCAGTGGATGCGGCGCATGTCATCGCCGTGGTGGTACTCCCGGATCAGCACGTCGTCAGCGCTGCCGTGGCCGGTGCGCAGCAACGTGGTGTCCGGAGCGACGCCCAGCCCGGAAGCGGCCCCCAGGTTGGCCAGTACTTCGACTCGCGGGGTGACCAGGAGTTCGCTGTAGGCGGGCACGACCTGGGCGGCTCGGGCCAGCCCGAGGCCGTCGCCGCTGGTCCGCTCGAGGGGACCGATCCGGTAGCGGCCGCGGCGGCTGGGGCTGAGTTGGTAGCGCAGGCGTTGCACCCACCGGCCGGCGCGAGTGGGCAGGCCGTACCAGGAGGTCTGGCCCAACGTCGCCGGCACCCGATCGCGGACGCGGGTAACACCGCCGAGCATCCGCGTGCGTGGGGCCAGCATGACCTCAACCTCGGTCTGTCCGCCGACGATCACCCGGCTCGGTGCCACGCTGCGGCGGGCGCTGAGCCCGGTGGCGTTGGGCAGCAGCAGGAGCCAACTCAACACCGGCAGCAGGATGAGGAAGAGACCGGGCCACCACAGGTCCCGCTGGCCGACGAAACCGGCGCCGACACACCACAGCACGCCGGCGCCGAGCATCGTCCAGCCTCGTCCGGTCAACCCTGCGCCGGATCTCATCGTGACCTCAGCCCGCTCACCTGCGTCCGGTGGGTACCGGGACGGCGCGGACGCACGCGTGGATGAGTTCCGAGCTGCTGTTCGGCCCGCGCTGAGCCTGTGCGTTCAGCAGGATGCGGTGCGCCAGGGTCGGTTCGGCCAGGTCGGAGATGTCTTCGGGGATCACGTAGTTGCGTCCGGACATCGCGGCTCGCGCCTTCGCTGCGCGCATCAACTGCAGCCCGGCCCGCGGCGAGGCCCCGAGCCGGGTGGCCGACTGCGAGCGGGTCTCGTTCACGATGCCGACCAGGTATGACTTCAGGCTGGAGTGGACGAACACGCGGCGCACGACCTGCACCGCGCGCATCACTGCGGCCGCATCCGTCACTGGCACCAACGGTTCGAGCATGTCGCGTTCGCCGTGGTGGTCGAGCATTGCCACCTCGGCTTCGGTGCTTGGGTAGCCCATCGAGATTCGCAGGCCGAAGCGGTCGCGCTGGGCCTCGGGCAGGGGATAGGTGCCCTCCATTTCGATCGGGTTCTGGGTGGCGATCACCAGGAAGGGACGGGGGAGCAGATGAGTGGTGGTGTCCACCGAGACCCGCCGCTCCTCCATTGCCTCCAACAGCGCCGACTGGGTCTTGGGGGAGGCGCGGTTGATCTCGTCGCCGATCACGATGTTGGCGAAGATGCCGCCGGGCTTGAACTGGAACTCCCCGGCCGCCCACACCGAGACCCCGGTGATGTCGCTTGGCAGCAGGTCGGGAGTGAACTGAATGCGTCGCACGGTGCAGTCGATCGCCCGGGCCAGCGACTTGGCGAGCATGGTCTTGCCCACGCCGGGCACGTCCTCGATCAGCAGGTGGCTCTCGGCGAGCAGGGCCGTGATCGCCAGGTCGACCGCCTCGGGCTTTCCCTCGATCACCTGGCTGACCGTGGCCCGCACCGCCTGCGCCAGCGCCAGCACCTCACCGATCTCGGTGTCCGTACTCGTCATCATTCGCGACTCCTCCCGTCCGCCCAACCCTATTCGCGGCGTCCTAGCGCTGGCTCAAGGGTGCCGGGTTAGGGCCCACAAATCGGCACCGAAAGGGATGCTGGGTGGTGGAAAGTGGAGTAGGGTGGCGCTAAGTGGAGGAGAGCGAAGGGAGTGGGCGCATGTTTCTCGGCACCTACACCCCCAAGCTCGACGACAAGGGACGGTTCTTTCTGCCCGCGAAATTCCGCGATCAGTTCGGATCGGGCCTGGTCATCACCCGGCAGCAGGACCGCTGCCTGGCCATCTGGCCGACCGAAGCCTTCATGGCCGAGGTCGCCGCTGCGGCCACGGGTCCCTCCACCGTCCGTGGGGTGCGGGAGTACCAGCGAATGATGGCCTCGGGCGCCTCGGACGAATCGCCGGACAGCCAGGGACGGGTCACCGTCCCGGTTCCCTTGCGGGCCTACGCGGGCCTGGCCAAGGACATCGTGGTGATCGGGGCCTTAAACCGCCTCGAAGTGTGGGACGCGACGACCTGGGCGGAGTATTCGGCGGCGCAGGAGGAGGCCTTCGCGGCCTTGGATGACGTAGCACCTGCGGCGGGATGACCGTCGCTTGGCTGACTCGTGCGGTGCGGCTTCGATCCGCTCGTGGGCCGGCTCCCTGGCGCACCTTCCCCGGTGCCAGGTACCGGCTGAGCACGCGGATCGAAACCGGATCGCACGATTCGAATGACGAGGATGGCGGCGCATGGCTGAAGTGACCGGTGGGGCGGCGTCCCTGCACGTGCCGGTCATGGCCGAGCGCATCCTCGAACTGCTCGCCCCGGCGCTCGGAGCGCCGGGCTCGGTGTACGTGGACGGGACCCTCGGCATGGGCGGACACGCCCAACTGGTGCTCAGTGCCTGCCCCCAGGCTCGCTTGGTCGGCATCGATCGCGATCCGGACGCGCTCGCGCTGGCCGGTGAGCGGCTGGCGCCCTTCGGTGACCGTGTCGAACTGCACCACGCCGTCTACCACGAACTCCCCGACGTGCTGGCCGACGCCGGACTGAAGCGGGTGCAGGCGATCTGCCTCGACCTGGGCCTCTCCTCGCTGCAGATTGACCGCGCCGAGCGCGGCTTCGCCTACTCGGTGGACGCGCCGCTCGACATGCGCATGGATCCGGGCGCCGAACTCTCTGCGGCCTCGATCATCAACACCTGGCCGGCCAAGGAACTGGCGCGCATTCTGCGCGTTCACGGCGAGGAGCGGTTCGCCAATCGCATCGCCGACCGGATCGTCGCTGCCCGTGCCGACGCGCCGTTCACGACCTCGGCCCGGTTGGTGCAGGTGATCGCGGACGCGATCCCGGCTGCCGCCCGACACACCGGGGGACACCCGGCCAAGCGCACCTTCCAAGCCCTGCGGATCGTGGTCAACGGAGAGCTGGAGTCGCTCGCCGGCGTGCTGCCGGCAGGTCTCTCGGCGCTGGCCCTAGGCGGACGGATGGCCGTGCTGGCCTACCACTCCGGTGAGGATCGGCTGGTCAAGCAGGCCTTCGCCAAGGCGTCCAGCGACCGGGTGCCGCCCGGTGTGCCGGCGGTCCCGGCCGGCTACGCCGCCGAGTTCAGCCCGCTCACCCGCGGCGCCGAACGCCCCTCCGCTGCCGAGATCGAGGCCAATCCGAGGGCCGCGTCCGCCCGGCTACGTGCCATCACCCGCAACCAGGAGGTCGACCGATGACCGCTTTGCTGGCTCCGCGCCCCGGAAAGCAGGGGGCGCGTCCGCAGCTGCGTCCGGTCGCCCGTCCGCGCGGACGGATGGCCACGATCCCGTTCGCGCTGGTGATCGCACTTGTGCTGGCCGCGGGCACGGTCGGCCTGCTCGTGCTCACGACGGCCCTGCAGAACCAGGCGTTCGCGGTGCAGAGCCGCCAACACGAGGCGACGGTACTGGAGATCCAGCTGGCCTCGCTGCAGGCCGAAGTGGCGGACGCCCGCTCGATCCAGCACCTCGCGGTGGCGGCGCAGCAGTTGGGCATGCGTCCAAACCCGTACGGAGCGCAGCTTCGGCTGTCCGACGGCAAGGTGCTCGGCGAGGCGAGCGCGGTCGTCGGCGGTGAAGTGCCCACCGCCCGCTACCTGACCAAGGAGCAGGCTGAAGCCCAGGTGATCGCCTTGGACAAGGCCGAAGCCGAGCGGATCGCCAAGGCCAAGGCCGAGGCCAAGCAGCGCGCGGAAGCCAAGAAGGAAGCTGAGGCGAAGAAGAAGGCTGAAGCCAAGAAGAAGGCCGAAGCCGAGAAGAAGGCCGAAGCCAAGAAGAAGGCCGAAGCCAAGAAGAAGGCCGAGGCCAAGAAGAAGGTCGAGGCCAAGAAGAAGGCCGAAGCGGCGAAGAAGGCCAAAGCCAAGAAGGGCAAGCAGCCGTGAGCCGGCCGCTGGATCGGTTCTTCGCGTCCGACGCGTCGAAGAAGAAGCGGAAGGTGAAGCGGCTGCCGCTGGCGCCCACGGTCGGACGGCTGCGGGTGCTGCTGATCTCGATCGCCGTCGTCTTCTCGCTGGCTGCTGGACGCGCCGTGCAGGTGCAGGCCATCGACGCCACCAACGTGGCCGAGCAGGCCGCCAACCAGATCACGGTGGCGCACGACCTGCCGGCGTTCCGCGGCGAGATCACCGATCGCAACGGTGAAGTGCTGGCGATGACGGCCGACACGGTGAAGATCATCGCCGACGCGAAGATGATCGCAACCAACGGCCGGATGAACGCCGAGATGACCACAAAGGACCGCGAGGTCGCAGCTGCCGCGCCGCAACAGATCGCCGACCTCCTGGTGCGCTTCCTCGGCGGCACCGCCGACGAGTACCTGCCGAAGCTGACCGCGACCGGCAAGGGCCAGTCGTACCAGCTGATCGCAAAGAATGTGTCCGGCGCCACCTACCGCGAGATCGCGCTCGCGATGACCGCTGCCGGGCTGGTCGGCCTGCGCTCGGAGAGCAACCCGACGCGCGTGTATCCGAACGGCGCCCTGGCTTCGAACGTGCTGGGCTTCCTCTCCGAGGACGGCACCGGCGCCAGCGGCCTGGAGCAGGCGCTCAACAAGTCGCTGGCCGGCAAGCCCGGCAAGGAGATCTACGAGACCTCGCCGAACGGCAAGATCCCGCTGGGCAACAACGTGTTGACCCCGGCTGTGAACGGCCTGGACTACCAGCTCACCCTCGACGCGGGCATGCAGTGGCACCAGGACCAGATCGTCGCCGATCGCGTCCGTGCGACCAAGGCCGACGCCGGCATGGCCCTGACGCTGAACGTGAAGACCGGGGAGATCCTCGCCCTGACCAACTACCCGAGCTTCGACAGCAACGACCCGAGCTCGGCGGACCCCGAAGACCTGTACAACCGGGCGATGACCAACGCCTACACCCCGGGCTCGGTGCAGAAGGTGCTCACATTCGCCGCACTGGTGGACGCGGGGCTGGTGAAGGCGACCGACGTGGTCACGGTGCCCAGCAGGGTGCGTTCGGGCGACGACTACATCACCGATGCCTGGGGCCATGGCGAGGTCGAACTGCTCGCCAGGGGAGTGCTGGCCAAGTCGTCCAACATCGGCACGATCCTGCTGGCCCGCAAGATGTCAAAGCAGGCGCTGCACGACTACCTGGTGTCATTCGGCCTCGGCGCCAAGACCGGCGTCGGCCTGCCCGGCGAGTCGGTGGGCATCCTGCCCGGCGCAGACATGGCCGACTACACCCGCGACGGCCTCGCCTTCGGCGGTAGCGCGGTCGCGGTAACGCTGCTGCAGGAAGCCGCGGCGGTGGCCGCCATCGCCAACGGCGGCATCTACAACATGCCGCGCCTGGTGAAGTCCCGTACCAACGCCGACGGCTCGGTCGAGGAACTGAGCACCAGCGAGCCGCGGCGCGTGATCTCTGCGGCCGCGTCGGCCGAGGTGGTGTCGATGATGGAGAGCATGGTGATGCAGAGCACCAGCCGTACCTTCACCGTCGACGGGTATCGCACTGGCGCGAAGACCGGGACCTCGAAGAAGCTCGACCCGGACTGCAACTGCTTCAACGGCCTGGTCACCTCGACCATCGGCGTCGGCCCGGTGGAGGACCCGCAGATCCTCACCTATGTGGTGATCGACAACCCACGGCGCGGTTCGTCCGGGTCGGCCGTGGCCGGCCCCGCCTACCAGGACATCATGTCCGTCGCGCTGCCGCGCTACGGCGTGGCACAGTCGAAGTCGGCTTCGCCCAAGTTGCCGATCGAGCCCTGACCGCTCGTAAGGTAGCTACCCATGACCAAGCCCGAGACGCTCCGGCCGGCGGGTGTCCCGACCTCGCTGGCCGCCCTGCTCCCAGGCGCACCCGACGTCGCCGTTACCGGGCTGAGCCTCAGCTCGGCTGGGGTCCGGCCGGGTGATCTGTACGTGGCCCTACCCGGGGCGAGTACCCATGGTGCGCGGTTCGCGCTGGACGCGGTGGCTGCCGGGGCGATGGCGGTGCTGACCGATCCGGCCGGGCTCGACTTGCTCGGCGCCGCCGGGGTGCCGATCGTGGTGGTGGGTGATCCTAGGGCTGAACTCGGCCGGCTGGCGGTGGCGATCTACCAGCGTCCTGCGGAGCGGCTGAGCCTTTACGGCATCACCGGCACCACCGGAAAGACGAGCACCACGTTCCTGCTGGCGGCTGGATTGGCCGCTGCGGGCCAGCGGGTCGGCACGATCGGGACGATCGGGTTCAGCCTCGACAGCGTGCAACTGCCGACGGCCCGCACGACGGTCACGACACCGGAAGCTCCGGACCTGCAGGCACTGCTGGCCTACCTGGTCGAGCACGGCGCGGACGCGGTGGCGATGGAGGTGTCCTCCCACGCGCTGGCGCTGCGCCGGGTGGACGGGCTGGTCTTCGACATTGCCGCCTTCACCAACCTGGGCCGCGACCACCTCGACTTCCACCCCGACCAGGAGGCTTACTTCCAGGCGAAGGCGAGCCTCTTCCGCGACGGCCGCTGCCGCGCCGCCGTGGTGAACATCGACGACGAGTACGGCCGCCGGCTGGTCGCCGAATTGGCGGACGCGGGCACGCGCCTGGTCACCACCGGTTTCGG
>Ga0116181_1000870_pt1 | contig 27126 bp, 30 predicted proteins | sample AD_UKC075_MetaG_FD_89752 | JGI IMG/M metagenome (GOLD analysis project Ga0116181, IMG submission 89752) | Active sludge microbial communities of municipal wastewater-treating anaerobic digesters from USA - AD_UKC075_MetaG | ecosystem: Engineered > Bioreactor > Anaerobic > Digestate | place: USA... | reverse complement strand
GATCACCGTCGTCGCTGAAGGTGCCGACGTGCACGCAGCACTGGGTGAGCCGCTCCTCCAGCATGGTCGAGATGTCCTGGAACGGCTTGATCGTGATCCGCTTCACCCGGTCGGCGAGCAGGTCGCGCATCCGCTCCTCACCGCCGGGCAGCTTGCTGGAGGCGAGCGTGGCCAGGGTGCCGATGCCCAGGTCGCACTGGGTGCAGATGTTCTGCCACAACTGGCCGGTGGCCGGATTGGTGAGCGCGGCCTGCTCGCTCAGCAGGTCGAGCATCGAGTTCTTCATCAGGTCGCGCAGTTGCTGCGGCAGGTCGCGGTCGGCCACCCGGTTGGCCAGGCTTTCAGGGTCGAGTTCGAGCCAGCGCAGCAGTTCGTCGTGGCCGACCAGCGCAACCAGCGAGCGCCAGACGCCGGCGTCGTCCTTGAGCAGGTAGCCCACCGACGAGCAGTGCGGGTGCGAGCACGGCAGCGCGGTCAGGTCGTGCCACTGCACCACATTGTTGGTCTGCGGGCCGAGCCGGGCGAGCACGCCGGTGTGGGTGAGCCGGTTCATCGGGTCGATGCCCTGGCCGCGTCCGGAACCGAACACCGGCTGAATCGCCACCCCGCCAATGAACGGCGTAGCCAGCGCCTTCAGCACCACCGCGCCGATGTCGCCGTCGTTGACGCCGAGCGCTGCGGTCATCACCAGGGTGGTGAACACCCCGGCCGCCGACAGCCGGGCGATCGCCGCTTCCTTGAACCGGGTCAGGTCGGCCCCGCGATGATGCCGGGACGCCTCTGCGGACGGCCCGTCGTACTGCAGGTACACCTCCAGCCGGTCGCGGTGCGACTTCAGGAGTTCCACCAGCGCATCGTCGGACGCGATCAGCAGACCGTTCGTGTTCAGCATGATTCGGACGATCGGACGCGCCACCAACTCGTCGAGCAACTCGGCCAGCTGCGGGTAGAGGGTGGGCTCGCCGCCCGACAGCATCAGCACGTCGAGCCGTCCCTCCTCGCGGGAGAGTTTCGCGTCCACGTTCGCCAGCACGTCCGCCAGCGGGGCGACCCCGGTCAACGCCGGCCCGGACGCGGTGAAGCAGGTCGGGCACTTCAGGTTGCAGTGCTCGGTGACGTCCTGGATCAGGATGCAGGTGTGCTGGGTGTGGAAGGCCGGCAGCCCGTGAGCGAACGCTTCGGGCATCGGCCGGAAGTTGTCGGCGTGGTCAGGAATGTGCACCTTGGTCGGTGCCTGCCACTGCTCCAGGTAGCGCAGGATGTTCGCGTGCTCGTCGTAGAGGGTGGTGATCATCCCGTGCGTGGGGCAGGCGCGTTGCAGCCAGACCCGCTCGTCGCGGACGACCAGGATGCCGGAGAGCCGCTGCACGCTGCTGAGTTCAGCGTCCGGGTCGTGGCACTCGGGACAGTAGGCCGTGACGTACTTGTGGATCCGGTCGCCGCGCAACGGCTGGCCCGGACCGAGCGAGGGACGCGTCCGCGGGGTCACGTTGAGCAGATTGGTCAAGGCTTGCCTTTCGTCAGACGCTGGCCAGCAGCGCGATGCAGATGCCGCCGAGGATCAGGACCCCCGCGCCGAGCCCGAGCAGGATGCCCCCACCGGTGCGACTCGTTCTCGGGATGGCCGCCAGCACCAGCCCGCCCAGCAGCAGCACGAACGGCCAGTCGAACAAGAGCCAGAAGATGTCGAAACCACCGCTGCCAGAGAGCGCGGCGACTCCGAACCAGATCAGCGCCATCGACCCCACCGCGATGGCCAGGCCGAGCCACAGCGAACCCCCGCGCGGCGGCTGTGGTGGCAGGTGGTACGGCGGACCGGGCGGCGGTGTCGGTCCCCACCCGGGGGTTGACTCACTCATGGCTGCCTCCGTTCAGAGCGGGTATCGGAGTGGCGGTTTTGGGAGTGCGTCGCCAGATTCGGCTCGTCCGCCAGCCGAGCAGCGGCAGGGTGCAGAGCAGGAACCATTGCGGACGGGTCAGGCCGCCCCAAACCTGGTCGTTCGCGCGGACGAATTCCACGCCGAACCGGAACAGCGCATAGGCGGTGACATAGGCCACGAACAGGTCGCCGGACCTCGGCAGCCGATCCCGGTACCGCAAGAGCCACCAGAACGCGAGGCCCTGGAAGACGAGCTCGTAGGCGAAGCTCGGGTGCAGGCCGACGCCTGCCGGGCCGTCCAGCAGCCGGGCCTGCTCGGGAGTGAGCACGATCCCCCAGCCGCCACCGGTGGGCTGTCCGGGCAGCTCGGTGAGCAGGCAGCCAACCCGTCCGATCAGCATGGCCAGGGCCACCGAAGGCGCGAACAGGTCGCCGGTCGAAGCCTGGTACCCGGTGATCAGCTTGCCGACATGGACGCCGATCCAGGCGCCAACGAGCCCGGCCAGCACGCTGCGGTTCCCGTCCATCCACCACTCCAGCACCGGACGGTTCTGGCTGAGGTCGAGGAACTGGAACCAGGTGCCCAGCCGGGAACCGATCGCGCCGAACGCGAGGCAGGTGCCCGCGACGATCCACAGCCGGTCATCCTTCAGCCCACGCCTGCGCAACTCGTGGGCGAACAGCAGCACGCCCACGAGGATGCCCAGCCCCATGAACAGGCCGTGCACCAATCCGCTGCCTGCGAACGGAAGGCCGACCATGACGTCACCCTAGGGGGTGATTCACCGTTTGGGACCTAACTGTGGCTCTACCCACCGTCCGTGGTGCGCTCAGTCACAGTCAAAGGCGGTCGAGGCGGGTTACGCCTTCCAGAAGCCGGAAAAGGTGATCCGCGACTTGTGCCTGGGCGCCCTTCCCGCGGCAACCAGCGGACATCGACCCCGGCCGGGGCCGCCACCTGAACTCGATGGCGCTCACCCTGACCATGGCCCTGGTCGGCGCGGGCGAGATCAACCTGGAGACGATCGCCCAGGCGCAGCCCGACCTGATCGTCACGGCGATCTATCCGACCGACCGCGCGGGCACGCTGGACAGCACCCAGCCGTACTACGGCTTCAAGGATCTGGAGCAGCAGGAGAAGCTGGCCGCGATCGCCCCGATCGTCGCGATCAAAGTGGGCGGCATGGGCATCGAGGTGATCGAAAGCAACACCAAGCTCGCTCTCGCGCTCGGCGCCGACCAGGCCAAGGTGGACGCGGACGCGGACGGGATCTATCTGGTGAAGCCCGAGGACGAGCCGGAGACCCAACTGCACAAGAGCCTGGGCCTGAAGTACACCGAACTGAACCCCGATGGCGACTACTACTGGGACATCTACAGCTGGGAGAACGCCGGCAAGGTGAAGTCCGGTGATGTGATCCTGCTCTCGAACGAGGGCTTCCAGCAGGCCGACCTACTCAAGCAGGCCACGTTCGCCGACGACCCGGCCCTGGTCGCGGGCCAGGTGCATGAGCGCCGGGTCACCCCGCTGGGCTACTCCTCCCAGGCCAAGAGCCTCGATCACATCGCCGGCATCCTAAGTTCCTCGAAGGACGTGTAGTCGGAAGCGTGATCTCGACAGGCTCGATCAGCCGAACGGTCGCGCCTGTCGAGACCGCACGCTCTCTCCAGATCGGCCCCTGAGGAACGAGCGCCAGCGAGTGTCATCCCTCCACAGCGGTCCCTGAGGAACGAGCGCCAGCGAGTGTCACGAAGGGCCGAACCCCCGGCCCGGGAACAGCTTGAGGGGGCTCTAGTTTGGAGACTCCGGGCAAGACTCCACGACCACGGACGCACGATCCACCAGCCCGTCCACGGTCAGGGCCTGCCCACCGGGAATTGCACTGAGCACTCCCGCAAGCTGACCGCCCGGGTTGGATCCGCGCACATAGAAGCCGATCAGAACCCGTTGAGTCGGCACGGGTGCCGGCAGTCCGGTATAGCCAACGTTCGATTCGAACAGTGTAATGCTGCGTTGTTCCGCATCCTTGTCGGCGGACCCCTCCCAGAGTGTGGTCATGCCCTCGTAGTACTCGCCGGTGGCAGGGTCCTTCACCTCCACCTTCACGATGCCAGAGCAGCCGATCGCACTGAGCTGAAGCACCGTCTCGCTCTCGGCGATGAATGCGCGTGGAGGTTCAGGCCCACAACCAGAGCTCACGCCGACCAATATGCCGATCACCGCCACGGCCCATAGTCTGAGCAAGGCGTGCCGCGCGATCCGCGCCCTCATTGGAGGCTTCAGCACGTGTAGCTGCCCTTCTTGAGATCAGCCATGATCTCGAAGATGTTGCCACAGCCGGAAGCGCCGGTCGATGAGTTGCGATGAAACACCAGCCCCCACGACGATGCGATCAGGCCCGCAGTCAGACGGTTACGACGCCGGTCATTCGATGGTGAGCCAGTCATAGCGCCCTCTCCCGGCCCCGAACCGGACGAGCGCACAAGACTCGGCCTTGGCGGCCGCGAGGAACACCAGTCCGAACACCGCGAGGATCACGGCCAGCATGAGCCCGCGGAAGATGATCACAAAGCCTCCGACTCCAACAGCTGGCATGCTAGGTCAACTTCTCGCTCAATCGGGTCCGGGCTGGTGGTCATCCCCGCGAGCATCGAGTCTCCATCGAACCACCATTGCGACGATCACCGGCACTGCGATGTACGAGAGGTTGCGAAGCCAACCATCGGTCGGCAGTCCGCCCGGGAGCGCAACATAGGGAATTCCCGCCAGCGCGAAGACAACCGACACTCGCCGCGCGACATCAAGGTCTTTGCTCGAGCCGTTTCTCGGACGAAGTACCGGCGCCATGTTGAGCATAACCGCGAAAAACACCATCGACGCCACCAGCAGTCCCAGCAGCGTGAATCCGAAGACTGCCATCCTGTTAACCCCGCAGAATCCTCTTGAAAATCCCCCAACATGTGTCGATCCCAATCACGACCATGAGCGCCTCACCACCCCGCCGGAAGATCTCCTCGACGGCCGCCGCCTGGGCCTTGCTTAGTGCCACAGCCGGCAGCGCTGGTCGATGGGTTGCGATCACCACCTCACTTCGCTCGCGGTGCAGCCTTCCTGGGCCAGACCGACCGGACGCGCGCTGGCGGGCTGCCGATAGGAAAGAAGCCGTCGAACTCCAAGTCCGGGTGCTCCCGATACGCCCGGGCCATGGCGCGCGCAATGCCGTACGCGATGGCCAAAGCGGCCGGAACTCCGATCGCCGCAGCCCACATAGCGGTGTCCACCAGATTGAGCACGCTCAGCACGGACAACACCGCGAGCAAGCCATAGCCCAACCAGTCGGTCAGCCGGAGCCCAACCAACACGAACACCAACGGCACAATCAAGCTGCCAGCCAGAGCCAGCACGCGGCAAACCGTCCAGAACAGGTCGAAAGTCGACAAAGTCTCCATGACTACCATGCTGCCTCCTCAGGCCATAGCAGTGACTCTTCCTAGTCCTTCCCAGTCATCAGGCTCACGCACGAGCTCAACCCCAGAACATCCATGATTGTGTCGAGCGCGTTGTAGAGCACGGCCGCAGCCACCCCGGCGGTTCCTAGCTTGGAGAGCATAATGGTCCGAGCCCTGACGAATCCGTAATCCTTGACGAGCGATATCACCGTTGACATCTGTGACATCAAGTTACCGAGCCTAATCCCATCGGTGCTGCCGAGCCTCTGCCAAGCGTCATAGGCCTTCTTCAGCGAGCTACCCGACTTTGCGGCCTTGAGCAGCTTGATCACTTTCGCCGCCATGGCGACGACCTTGGGTGCAGCAGCGAGAGTAATGGACGCCACCCCAACGGAGCACTCCAGCGCCTTGCGAAGAACCCAAGTCCAGTCTGGGTCAGCTATCACCGGAAAAGCGGTGTCGCCGTTGGTCTTGATGACCTGACGAACACGATCACCAGTGATCTCATAGTGCGTATCCAGGGCAGCGCCGTTGGCGTCCACGGCCCACGCGACCCCAATTGTGGCGATCTGGACTGTCTCGGTGACCCGGGTCGTTGCAGCATCAGGGATCGCTTCGAGTGCCGCCTTCTGCTCCTCGGTGAGAGCGGTGGTTCTTTCTCCACTTGCAAGCGCCTCAATGTCAACGATCTGGTCAACCGCCGCGGCAACTCGCTCCGCCTCACCTCCATAAATTCCTCCTTCTGGGGCGGGCAGGCTGGCGAGAACTTAGCGGCAATGAATCTTGCGGTCAACCAAGCCCATCTTTGCTCCGGTCAACTCCTACGCAGCTCCAGTTGATCAAGCGCAACGACTAGAGGATTGCCCTTGCGAAGACGCGACGTGAGTGAGGGCCTTCGCTCAATCGCGGCGGACCTCATCGCACTATCAAGGAATTCTCTATTTCCTCCCAGCGCAGAGATCGCTTGACCCTGTGGCCAAGCGCAGGGCCCACTAGAGAGGCAGCTGGGCGCAACCGGACATTTCATCGATCTTGCGACTCCGACCTCGGTTCAAGCACGGCATCCCGGCGTCTCGGCCGATTTCGCCCAGGAAATGTACGAACTTGCGGACGCAGTTCTGGGCTGCCCTGAGAATGAAGATGGTCTCGACAAGCTCGACCAGCCGGATCAGGGGTCTCGACAAGTTGACCAGCCGGATCGGTGGCCAGCATCGGAGGGCTTGATCAGGCGGTGCGGTAGCTCCAGCTCGCGGGGTGGCCGTCCACGTAGGGCATCACGCCGTGGAACGCCGGTCCGTCGCCGAAGACCAGCGGGAGCCAGTGGCGATCGCCGGGCCACATCGGCAGCTCGTCCAGCCGCGTGATCTCGTGCCAGACCAAGGGTCCGTCGTCGTTTCGCTCCGGCACCGCGCCGCTATAGCCGTCCACCACGAAGATGAAGCCGAGCCAGTCCTCACCGCTGGTGCCGAAGCCGGGCCACGACACCGTCCCGCGCAGTCGGGCCGAGGTCACCTCGATGCCGGCCTCCTCGCGCAGTTCGCGAACCAGGCAGGAGTACACGTCCTCGTCCGGTTCGAGCTTGCCGCCCAATCCGTTCCATTTTCCGGCGTGCTGGTCGCCGTCGCGGGTGCGGTGCACCAGCAGCACGCGCGTGCCGTCCGCGGAGAGCACGTAGCCGAGCGTGCCGACGATCGGGGTGAACATCAGACCAGGACGGTGCTCACCGGCAGCCCGGAGTTGGCCCCGATCGCCAGCGACGACGGACGCAGCCCCGCGCTCACCACATCAGCGCCGAGCACCGCGATCATCGCGCCGTTATCGGTGCACAAGGCCGGACGCGGCCGCCGCAGCGTGATGCCCGCGGCTGCCGTCCGCTCCTCCAGCAGGCCTCGCAGCCGCGAGTTCGCGGCCACTCCCCCACCGAGCAGGATCGTGTCCACGCCCAGGTGCTCACAGGCGTCCACGGCCTTGGCGGTGAGCACGTCGCAGACCGCCTCCTGGAAGGACGCGGCCACATCGGCCACCGGCACGTCGAGCCCGTCCCGGCGCCGGGTCTCGACCCAGCGCGACACCGCCGTCTTCAACCCCGAGAACGAGTAGTCGAAGCGGTGCTTCTCCAGATCCTTGCGGGCGGTCAGGCCGCGCGGGAAAGCGATCGCCTTCGGGTCGCCCTCGGCAGCCAACTTGTCGATGATCGGCCCACCCGGGTAGGCCAGCCCGAGCAGCCGGGCCACCTTGTCGTACGCCTCGCCGGCCGCATCGTCGATGGTCGAACCGAGTTCGACAATGTCGCCGGTGATGTCGTTCACCGCCAGCAGGGACGTGTGCCCGCCCGAGACCAGCAGCGCCGCGCACGGCTGCGGCAGCGGGCCATGGTCCAGCAGGTCGACGGCCACGTGGCCCACCAGATGGTTCAGCCCGTAGAGCGGCTTGTTCAGCGCCACCGCCAGCGACTTGGCCGCGGCCAGGCCGACCACCAGCGCGCCCATCAGACCAGGGCCCGCGGTGACCGCGATCGCGTCCACTTCGGCCAGGTCGATGTCCGCCTTCGCGCACGCGCGCTGCAGAGTCGGCACCATCGCCTGCAGGTGCGCGCGGCTGGCCACCTCGGGCACCACTCCACCGAAGCGGACGTGTTCCTCGACCGAGGACGCCACCTCGTTCGCCAGCAGCTCGTGCCCGCGGACGATGCCGACGCCGGTCTCGTCGCAGGAAGACTCGATGCCCAGGATCAGCGGACCTTCGCCGGTCATGCCACCGCCCACTCGTCGTGCTCACCGATCGGCCGCAGCATGACCATGGCGTCTCGACCGGCACCGTAGTAGTCGCGGCGGACACTCACCTGCGCGAACCCGAGGCTGCGGTAAAGCCCGACCGCCGGCGGGTTGTCCGGTCGCACCTCCAGCAGCATCCGCCGGGCACCGACCGCGCCCGCCCACTCCAAACCGGCCCTGACCAGGGAAGATGCGATGCCCTGCCCACGCGCGTCCGGATGCACGATCACGCGGTGCAGATCGGCCATGTCCTCGACGCAACTGAAGGTTGCGACCGCGACGATCCGGGCGTCACGGTCTAACCGGGCCAGCACGTACCGATCGGAAGCGGCCAGCTCCTCGGCCCAAGCGGCCTCCGACCACTGCTCGGCCGGTTCGAAACCGGCGCGTTCCAGCGCCATGATGTCGTTGAGGTCGGTTTCGCGGGCGTGGGTAATGATCATTGCTTCTCCATCTTCGCCAGTCGCGGCAGCAGCAACGTCGACTTGCGTTTCGTGGGGACCTCGGCGTCCGGACGCCGCAGGTAGAGCGGTTCGTGGCCGGCATCAGGCAGCTGGTTGCCGAATGCCGCGAGTAGTGCCGGGTCAAGCTCGGCGGGACCCGAGCACACACCGGCCAGAGCGGCCCCGGCACCGGCCAGCGGGATCGCCGGCACCTGATCAGGGGAGGTGACGAACGGTCCGGCGACGCGGGCGCCGTCGGCGCCGTAGCGCGCCCAGTAGACCTCCTTGCGGCGGGCGTCCGCCACCACGGCGAAGTCCGCCGGGGCGCCCTGCCGGGCCCAGTCTTGCGCGACCGGATCCAGGCTGCACACTCCGCGCACTTCGACGCCGAGCGCTTCCCCGAGCGTAAGCGCGGCCACCACGCCGACCCGCAGGCCGGTGAACGGGCCGGGCCCGACACCCACCACGATTTCGGTCAGGTCGGACGGGGTCGCGTCCGCTTCGGCCAACAACTGCTGCACCAGAGGGAGCAACTGCTCGGCATGCGCGCGCCGATCGGCGACCACTGCGCGGCTCAGCGGGACTCCGTCGCGAGCGAGGCCCGCGCGGACGTCCGCAGCCGTGTCGATGGCCAGGGTGAGGGTCATAGCTTCTCCAGTTCTGGGCGGGCAGCGCTCCAGCGGTCGCCGACCGGGGTGAAGAACACCCACCGGGTCTCGTCGGCGTCCAGGCTGCGCCGGATATCGACCTCCAGGTAGCCGTCGGCTAGCCCCTCCGCGACCCCGGCGCCCCACTCGACGAGGGTCACCGAGTCGTCCAGGGACACGTCCAGGTCGAGGTCTTCGAGCTCGGCCGCGGAGCCGAGGCGGTAGGCGTCCACGTGCACCAGCCCGGGCCCGCCGACCAGGGAAGGGTGGACGCGGGACAGCACGAACGTGGGCGAGATGATGGCGCCGGCCACACCCAGGCCGGCGCCGAGGCCCTGGGTGAAGGTGGTCTTGCCGGAACCCAGGTCGCCGGTGGCGATCAGCACATCGCCGGCCTTGACGATCGCGGCGAGCCGGCGGCCAAGTTCCTGGGTGTCCTCGGCGGTCGTCGCCGTCCGGCAGACCGGGAGCTGGCGGGACAGGGTGAGGCTGGTGCCCTTGCGTCCGATCTCGCGGAAGCCGTGCCGCTGCCACCAGGCGACCACCTGCGGGAATTCCTCGCGAGCGACCAGCTCGACGCTCCTGGTGCCCAGCAGCGCGAGTTCCTCGAGCGCAACTTCCACCATTGCGGACGCGATTCCCAGGCGCTGGAAGCGGGGCGACACCGACACCCGGTGGATGCCGGCCGCATCGGCGTCCGTGCTCACGATGACCACGCCGGCGGGCTCTTCGTCGACCAACGCCTGTACCCCGAAGCCGGACGCGAGCGCGGCCGCGACCCTTTCTGGAGTTTCGGATAGCGCCGGTGGCGGCGGGCTCACCACCGGACGATTGCCGAAGGCATCGACGATCAAACCGGCGATGGCCAGGGCGTCTGCTGGAGTCGGCCGCACCAGGCGGAGCGTGCGACCGTCCGCGAGCACGGTCTCGGCCAATTCCATTCGAGATCCTCCGTAGGGCCGGTCAGCAAACCCGAGCGATCTTACCAGCGGACGGTCTACAGGCCCTCGTCGACTGGGGCGAAGATAGCCATCACCTCAGCCACCGAGGTGGCTGCGGTCAGGGTCGCCACCGATGCAGAGTCGAGGAAGATGCCGGCGATGCCGCTGAGAATGCGGACGTGCTGGTCGTCGGCGCCGGCGATGCCCACCACGAATTTGGCCGAGTTGCCGTTCCAGTCGATCCCGTCCGGGTAGCGCACCACCGCGATCGCCGAACGTCGGATCAGGTTCTGGGCAGCGTTGGTGCCATGCGGGATGGCCAGCAGGTTGCCCATGTACGTCGAGACGGACCGCTCGCGTGCCAGCATCGAGTCGACGTAGCCGGGCTCGACCGCGCCGACCTTGACCAGGAGCTCGCCAACCTCGGCGATCGCTGCTTCCTTTGTGGTCGCAGTGCCGGACAGCCGGACCGCGTCCGGGCTCAGGACACCGATGGGGGTCTCTTCCGCGACCGGCTCAGCCACCGCGTCGGGGTCAGGCGCGGGCTCAGGCTCAACCACCACCGGTTCAGGCTCGGGCTCGGGCACAGCTGCCGGAGCCGGCGTCGGCTCTACTGCTCGGCGGGCCGGCTCGTTGGCCGAGCGGCGCACCAAGAGGTACCAGACGCCAGCGATGACGAGTGCTGCGACCACTACCGACAAGATGATTAGTTCGACCACGTTTCCGCCCTTCTATCCAGGCGGGAGTTTACCGAACACCGTCCGCGAGCCCGCGTCCAGACCCCGCGCGCCGAGCCGTCGCTTACGAAGTCGGCACAACCAAGCGGGCGGCCAGGTCCTGGGGCGGCAACGGTCCCGGGTACGCGGACGCGGTCAGCGCCTGCACGCTTGCCGCTGCCAGCGCAGCATCGACCGGGGCCAACCCAGCGGCGAGCAAAGTGCCGCAGATCCCGGCCAGCACATCCCCCGAACCTGCCTGCGCGGTCCAGGCCACGCCGGGCAAAGCCACCCAGATCCGATCATCGTCCGGGGTGGCCAAGTACTGCGTCGCACCCTTCAGCAGCACTGTGCAGTTGGTACGCCCCACCGCGGCCCGAACCGCAGCCACCGGATCGGCGGCAACCTGTTCCCGCCGCCAACCGAGCAGTCCGGCCAGCTCACCAGCGTGGGGTGTGAGCACAACCTCGGGCCGGCCACGACCGCTGAGCTGGCGGATCGCGTCCGCGTCCAGCACCACCGGAACCTCACCGGCAACCGCGCGCGCCACCTCGCCCAGATCAGCACGATCGCCCCAGCCAGATCCCAGCACCAGCGCCTGCACCCGGCCGTCGCCGACCACAACGTTGGGAAAGCGGTCGAGCACACGAGCGGCCGCCTCCGGCGAACCCAGGTAGCGAACCATGCCCGCGCCGGCGCCCACCGCGCCGGCCACCCCGAGCACCGCCGCCCCGGGGTAGCTGGGCGAGCCGGTGTCGAAGCCGACCACGCCGCGCGAGTACTTGTCCGAGCTTGCGTCGGGCACCGGCCAGGCCGCGGCGAGATCGGAAGCCTCCCAGCGCACGAACGCAGGTTCGGGAAGCTCAAGACCGATATCCACCAATTCGACTTCGCCGCAGGCCGACTGCGCCGGCTCCATCAGGTGGCACGCTTTCAGTCCGCCAAAGGTCACGGTGAGTGCGGCTTCGAAGTGGGGCTCGGCAGCGAACGGCGGTTCCGGAGCCAACCCGGACGGCAGGTCGACCGCCACCACCGGCACGTTGCTGCGGGCAACCGCACCAGCGAACTCCGCCACCGCCCCGTCCAGTCCCGGACGCGAACCGATGCCCGCGACCCCGTCAACCACCAACGCGTAGCCACCCAAACCGTCGAGCGCGGCGGCGGAGTGCACCTCACGGCCACCAGCGGCGAGGTAGTCGGCCCAGGCCGCGGCGTGCACAGCCGAACCGGTGCGCCACGCCTCGACCCGGACGCCGCGGCGCAGTAGCCGTACGCCCGCGTAAAGGGCGTCGCCGCCGTTGTTGCCGGATCCGACCACCAGCAGCACCCGACGCCCGTAGGCGCGGATCGGCCGGGTCGGTTTGGGGATCCCGGCCTTCGCCGGGATGACGGTCGGGCCAGAGCCGGTCGGGATGACGGTGGGAAGCGCAGGAATGACGGAAGCGCGCAATCGGCGCAGGATGGCTGTGGCCAACCCCGCGGCAGCACGCTGCATCAACTCGCCCGGAGCCACCACCTCGAACGCTCGCGCTTCGGCTTCGCGGATCTGCGCGACCGTGTAGCCGCGTTCCATCAGGACTCGCAGACCACCATCGCGGCCGCCACCCCGGCGTCGTGGGTGATCGAGAGGTGAACGTTGGCGATGCCGAGGGCAGCCACCCGCTCAGCCACCGTGCCGTAGAACACGAAGTAGGGCTTGCCCAGGTCGTCGCGCAGCACCTCGACGTCGGTCCACACCAGGCCGTGGGGCGCTCCCAGCGACTTGGCTAGGGCTTCCTTGGCCGCGAACCGGCCGGCCAGCCGCTCGGTGGGCGCATCCTCGCGCTCGGCGGTCGTGAACAACCGCTCCAACACCCCGGGCCGCTCCACCGCCCGGGAGAACCTGAAGACCTCGGTGAGGTCGAGCCCGATGCCGACGATCATTCGACTGTCACGCTCTTGGCCAGATTGCGCGGCTGGTCGACGTCGTAGCCCTTCAGCGTCGCCAGCTCGCAGGCGAACATCTGCAGCGGGGCCATCGCCACCGGCGGCTGCAACAACGTGGACACCTTCGGCAACCGGATCAGCACGTCCGCGTACGGCTCGACCTCGTGGTCCCCGTCCTCGGCGAGCACGATCGTCAGGGCGCCGCGCGCACGCACTTCCTGGATGTTGGAAACCACCTTGTCGTGCAGCTGGTCGCGACCCTGCGGCGGCACCGCGATGAAGATCGGGATGCCGTCCTCGACCAGGGCGATCGGGCCGTGCTTGAGCTCGCCGGCCGGGAAGCCCTCGGCGTGCAGGTAGGCGATCTCCTTCAGCTTCAACGCACCCTCAAGCGCCACCGGGTAGCCGACGTGACGACCGAGGAACAGCACCGACTTCTGGTCGACGAAGCGGGCGGCCAACTCCTTGACCGAATCCAGGCCGTCCAGCACCTGCTGGATGAGCTTCGGCGTGCCGGCGAGCTCGGACATCACCACACGGATCTCGTCGTCGAACATCGTGCCGCGCACCTGCGCCAGGTACAGGCCGAGCAGGTAGCAGGCCGCCACCTGGGTGAGGAAGCCCTTCGTGGACGCGACCCCGATCTCCGGCCCGGCGTGGGTGTAGATGACGGCGTCCGATTCGCGCGGGATGGTGGCGCCGTTGGTGTTGCAGATCGCGATCACCTTGGCCCGCTGCGCACGCGCGTGCCGGATGGCCATCAGGGTGTCCGCGGTTTCGCCCGACTGGCTGATCGTCACCACGAGCGTGGAGCCGGTGATGATCGGGTCGCGGTAACGGAACTCGCTGGCGATCTCGACCTCGCAGGCCACCCGGGTCCAATGCTCGATCGCGTACTTGGCCACCAGGCCTGCGTAGTAGGCGCTGCCACAAGCAACGATGATGATCTTGTCGACCAGCTGCAGTTCGGCTTCGGGAATGTGCAGTTCGTCCAGCTTCAGCGCTCCGTCTGGGGTGAACCGGCCCAGCAGCGTGTCGGCGACCGCCTGCGGCTGCTCGTAGATCTCCTTGCGCATGAACCAGTCGTAGCCGGCCTTCTCCGCGGCCGAGAGATCCCAGGTCACCTCGAACGGGTGGCTCTCCGCCGGGGCGCCGTTGAAGTCGGTCACCTCGATCGAGTCGGCGGTGACGTCGACCACCTGGTCCTGGCCGAGCTCGATCGCCGAGCGGGTGAACTCGATGAACGCCGAGACATCGGACGCAACGAAGTTCTCGCCCTCCCCAACGCCCACCATCAACGGCGAGTTGCGGCGCGCGGCCACCAGGCGCCCAGGCTGGTCGCGGTCGATCGCAACCAGGGTGAACGCTCCTTGCAGCCGTCGGCAGACCGCGCGCATCGCGTCCGCCAGGTCGGCGCCGCCGGCCACCTCCAGACCCAGCAGCTGGGCCGCGGTCTCGGTGTCGGTCTGGGACTTGAACTCGACCCCCGTTGCCTCCAGCTCGGCTCGCAGCGCGGCGAAGTTCTCGATGATGCCGTTGTGGATCAGCGCCACCCGGCCGTTCGCCGACACGTGCGGGTGCGCGTTCGCGTCCGTCGGCCCGCCGTGGGTGGCCCAGCGGCTGTGCCCGATGCCCGTCCCACTGTCTGGCAGGGGGCGCTGCGCGAGTTCGGCATCCAGATTGGAGATCTTGCCCGCCTTCTTGCGGATCTCGATGCCGTCGTCGCCCAGCACGGCCACGCCAGCCGAGTCGTAGCCGCGGTACTCCATGCGCCGCAGGCCGGAGACCACCACCTCGCGCGCGACCCGAGGGCCCGTGTATCCGATGATTCCGCACATGGTGGTCACTGTACTGGTGCGTTTGCCAGACTAGAGCGCGTTGCCCAACCGGGTACCCGACCAGCAGTGAGGTGCGAAAATGTCCCAACCCGCAGTGGCGGCCCAGCCCGCCGCCCCGGAGGACCATCCCTACGGGCCGTACCTCACCCTCGACCGGCAGCATTGGGCGGCGCTGGCCGCGGCTCGCCCGGACAACCTGGACGCGGTGACGCTACGCCGGCTTCGCGGCATCGGCGACCCGACCGACGCGGCCGAGGTGCGCGAGGTCTACCTGCCGCTGACCGACCTGCTCAGCCTCTATACAGAGCGGACGGGCGCCCTGTTCGCCAGCAGCCACGACTTCCTCGGCCTGACCGGCCAGCGGACGCCGTTCGTGATCGGCGTGGCCGGGTCGGTTGCGGTCGGCAAGTCCACCACTTCCCGGCTGCTGAAGGAGCTGTTGTCCCGGCTGCCGTCGAAGCCGCGGGTCGACCTGGTGACCACCGACGGCTTCCTGTTCCCCAACGCCCAGCTGGCCGAACTCGGCCTGCTGGAGCGAAAGGGCTACCCGGAGTCGTACGACCGGCACCGGTTGCTGCGCTTCGTCATGGACGTGAAGTCGGGCGCGCCGACCGTGACCGCACCGGTGTACTCGCACCTGATCTACGACATCGTGCCCGACCAGGTGGTCACGGTGAGCCAGCCGGACATCCTGATCGTTGAGGGCCTGAACGTGCTGCAGCCCGCGCGCCGCCGGGCCAACGGCAGCACCGGGCTCGCGGTCAGCGACTTCTTCGACTTCTCGGTGTACGTGGACGCGGCCGACGACGACATCCGGTCCTGGTACATCGCCCGGTTCCTGCAACTGTGGGAGACCGCATTCCGCGATCCGTTGTCGTACTTCGTCCGCTTCTCGGAGCTGAGCCGCGAGGAGGCGACCGCACAGGCCGGCTCGATCTGGGACGCGATCAACGGCCCCAACCTCGACCTGAACATCCGGCCCACCAGGGGACGGGCGACCGCGATCCTGCGCAAGGGTACCGACCACCAGGTCAGCTGGGTGCGAATTCGGAAGGTCTGACGTGGCGGTCCTGCCGCTGGTGGCCGCGGACGCGGCGGACGCGGTTGCGCTCTGGCACGACGCCGGCCTCACCCGTCCCTGGAACGACGCGACCGCGGACTTCCTGCGGGCGGTGCGCGGGCCGTCCTCGGCCGTGCTGGGCGTCCGCGAGCAGGAAGCCCTGATCGGCGCGGCAATGGTCGGCCACGACGGCCACCGGGGCTGGGTCTACTACCTTGCGGTGGCGGACGCGGCGCGCGGGCGCGGCCTAGGCCGCGAGTTGATGCTGGCCGCCGAGGACTGGCTGGTTTCCAGGGACATCCCCAAGCTGCAGTTCATGGTGCGCACCGACAACGCCGCTGTGCTGGACTTCTACGCGCACCTGGGCTACGCCCAGCAGGAGGTCCTCGTGCTCGGCCGCCGCCTGGATACGGCGTACGCTTGAGGAATTGGGCCTCGGGCTTGACCTAAGCCAAGTTGCGAGTTCCAGCAGCGGGCATCGCCCGGCATAGTTGTTCGCTCGATCACCCACTCGCCTGATTGGATCTCGATGCAGATCAAGGAAGTCCCAGCCGCCTCCCTCCGGCACCCCCGGATGGCGATCGAGACGATCGCCGGCGTGGAGCTTCCCGAGTGGGACCTTGTGGCCGAGCAGATGGACCGGGTGGAGGTGGCCGCGGGTGAACGGCTGGTGACCCCGGGCAAGTCTGACCCCTACGTCTATTTCGTCACCGCCGGCCTGGTCAAGGTTCAGCTCAACCCATCGCCGAGCGATCCGGCGCAGGGCGTAACCCTTTTCCCGATGGAGGAGGGCGACCTCTTCGCCGCACCGACTGTGCTGCAACTACCTGGGATACAGCGGGCCGTGCAGCGCGGGTTGCACCCGAGATCGAGCTACCTGGCCGAGGTCGATCGCGATATCGCGATGCACACCCTGATCGCGCTGGAGCCGTCAGTGGTGCTGCGCTGCCCCGGCTCCGTGATCGCCGAACTCGCCGAGCGACATCAGCCCTGGGCGCAACTGCTGGCGACCATCGCGCTGCTGAACAACGCCGCGCTCGCTCAGGACCTGGCTTCACAGAAGTTCCCGGCCGAGCAGCGCTACCGCACGCTGGCCACCAACCGTCCCGATTTGGTGCGCCGCCTGCCGCAGCGCGAGATCGCCTCGCTGCTGAACATCACCGATTCGGCGCTCAGCCGGATCGCGAAGCGCGTCCGTAGCGCCGCCGAGTAGGGCTACGCCGGCTCGAGCGAGAGCCGCTCCTTGACCACTCCGGCCAGTCGCCGGGCGATCTCGTCCGCCTGGGTTTCGGTGCCGGCTTCGACCATCACCCGAACCAGCGGTTCGGTGCCGGACGGACGCAGCAGCACCCGTCCCGCCCGGCCGAGTTCGCGGGCGGCGGCCGAAACGGCGGCGTTCACCACCGGATCGATGCCGGCGCGCACCTTGTTGACGTTCGGGACGTTGATCATCACCTGCGGCAGCCGGACCATCACCGCGGCGAGTTCACGCAGCGGCTTGCCGGTGCGGACCATGCGCGCGGCCAGGTGCAGCGCCGTCAGCACGCCGTCGCCGGTCGTGGCGAACTCGCTCATGATCACGTGCCCGGACTGCTCGCCACCCAGCGTGAAGCCGTTGGCGTTCATCGCCTCAAGCACGTAGCGGTCGCCCACCTTGGTCTGGTCGACGGCGATGCCCTCGGCCCGCATGGCGTTGATGAAGCCGAGGTTGCTCATCACCGTGGCCACCACGGTGTCGCTGTGCAGGGTCTGGTTCTCGCGCATCGCCAGGGCAAGAACCGCCAGGATCTGGTCACCGTCCACGATCTCGCCGGTGGCGTCCACGGCCAGGCAGCGGTCCGCGTCCCCGTCCAGCGCGATGCCGAGATCGGCACCGTGCTCGACCACGGCGGCCTGCAGCGCACCCATGTGGGTGGACCCGCAGGCGTCGTTGATGTTCAGGCCGTCCGGGGAAGCGTGCAGCGCCACCACTTCCGCGCCTTGGGCCTCGAATGCGGCCAGGCCGGTGACGTGGGCGGCTCCGTGGGCACAGTCGACCACGACCTTCAACCCTTGCAGGCTGGCGTCCGGACCGAGGCTGGCGACCAGGTGCGCGATGTAGGACTCGATCGCGCCCGGATCGTCCGCGACCCGGCCGACGCCGGCTCCGGTGGGCCGCAGCCACACCTCGGCCATGCGCTCCTCGATGGCATCCTCGATGTCGTCGTCGAGCTTCACGCCTCCGCGGGCGAAGAATTTGATGCCATTGTCGGGCATCGGATTGTGGCTGGCCGAGAGCATCACGCCCAGATCGGCGTCCAGTTGACCCACCAGATGCGCGACGCCCGGGGTCGGGATCACGCCGAGGCGAACCACGTCCACGCCCGCGGACGCGAGCCCGGCTACCACCGCGGCCTCAAGGAACTCGCCGCTTGCCCTGGTGTCCCGGCCCACCAGGGCAACGGGACGCCGGGAGCGCTGGAACGCGCCCGCCTCGCCCAGCACGTGGGCAGCAGCGACCGACAATTCCAGCGCTATCTCCGCGGTCAGTTCGAGGTTCGCGGTGCCGCGCACCCCATCGGTGCCGAACAGTCGAGCCATCGCCCGACCGAAATCAGCGCTTGCTGTACTGCGGCGCCTTGCGGGCCTTCTTCAGGCCAGCCTTCTTGCGTTCCTTGACGCGGGCGTCGCGGGTCAGCAGGCCGGCCTTCTTCAGCGCCGGACGGCTGGCTTCGACGTCCACTGCGTTCAGCGCACGGGCAATGCCCAGACGCAGCGCACCGGCCTGGCCGGTCACACCGCCGCCGACAATCGTGGCGATCACGTCGTAGGAACCCATCACCGCTGCGGTCACGAAGGGCTCGTTGACCGTCTGCTGGTGCAGCTTGTTCGGGAAGTAGTCCTCAAGGGTGCGACCGTTGATCGAGAACTGGCCGGTGCCGGGGAGGATCCGCACCCGGGCGATCGCCTCCTTGCGGCGACCGGTGGCAGCACCCGGGGCGACGACCGCCGGACGGCCGCCCGGCAGCGGAGCGCTGGCCACGGCCTCGGCGCGGTAGGCGATCTCACGATCGTCCTCAACGAAGGGGACGACCTCGTCGACGGTGGTCTCTTCCACGGTTTCGGTCACGTTGATTCCTTGACTCACTGAGCGATCTGGGTGATCTGGTACGGCTGCGGCTTCTGCGCGCTGTGGGGATGCTCAGGGCCCGAGTAGACCTTGAGTTTCTTGATCAGCTGACGGCTCAGCTTGTTCTTGGGCAGCATGCCCCAGACCGCACGCTCGACCGCCTTGCGCGGGTCGGACGCGAGCAGCTCGCCGTAGGGCACCGCCTTCAGGCCGCCCGGACGACCCGAGTGGCGGTAGGCCATCTTGTCGGTGGCCTTGTTGCCGGTGAGGGCGATCTTGGACGCGTTCACCACGATGACGAAGTCGCCGGTGTCCACGTGCGGAGCGAACTGCGGCTTGTGCTTGCCGCGCAGCAGGGTTGCCGCGGTGACGGCCAGCCGGCCGAGGACGATGTCCTCAGCATCAATGACGTGCCAGTCCCTGGTGATCTCACCAGGCTTGGGGCTGTACGTAGACACGGGTCGGTTCCCTGCTTCCATAAGTTGTCTCAAACGGCTAGTGCGGGATCCACCACCGGCGGGGCAGACCACAGCGCAACAGCGGTTTAGATTACCCTGCCCCTGCTGGGGGGTCAAAACGCGGGTTCGCGCGAGTCGTGGACGGCGAGACGGGCCAACCGACTTGGTGAGTTGTACCTAGGGTTTGGCCATGGCAGACATCCTCCAGATCCGACACGCCGCCAGTGGTACCGAGGCGGAGTTGGCCATCACCGATGCCACCATCCGGGCGCCGGAACTGCGCCAGTTCAACATCGGCGGCGAGCCGCTGGCCACCTACGACCCGGGGTTCATGAACACCGCGTCCTGCCGCTCGGCGATCACCTACATCGATGGCGAAGCCGGCATCCTGGAGTACCGCGGCTACCCGATCGCGGAGCTGGCCGAGAAGTCCACCTACCTGGAGGTGGCCTGGCTGCTGCTGAACGGCGAGCTGCCCACCGCGTCCCAGCTTTCGGGCTGGGAGCAACTGATCACCGAGCACCGGATGCTGCCCGACAAGCTGAAGACCGTGCTGGCCGGCTTCCCGTACGACGCGCATCCGATGACGATCCTGATGGCGTCAACTGCCGCGTTCTACTCCTTCTACCCGGACGCGCAGAACTTCACCGATACGGAGGCGCGGGCCCTGAACATCGCCCGGCTGATCGGCAAGATGCCCACCCTGGCCGCCTTCGCCTATCGCAAGGGCAAGGCCAAGCCGTACATCAACCCGGACGACTCCTACGGCTACTGCCACAACTTCCTGCAGATGCTGTTCAAGCAGGCCGAGCGTCGCTACCAGGCCGACGAGCGGCTGATCCGGGCGGTCGAGGTGCTGTTCATCCTGCACGCCGACCACGAACAGAACTGCTCCACTAACGCCGTCCGTTCGGTGGCCTCGTCCGGCAACGACCTCTACACCTGCTGCTCGGCCGGCATCGGCGCGCTGCACGGGCCGTTGCACGGCGGCGCGAACGAGGCCGTGCTGAAGATGCTGCGCGAGATCGGGTCGGTGGACCGCGTCCCTGAGTTCATCGAGGGCGTCAAGGCCGGCAAGGTGCGGATGATGGGTTTCGGCCACCGCGTCTACAAGAACTACGACCCGCGGGCGAAGATCATCAAGAAGTCGGTCGAGGACGTGTTCGAGGTGACCGGCGTGAACCCGCTGCTGGAGATCGCGCTCGAACTGGAGAAGTACGGCCTCACCGACGAGTACTTCGTGAAGCGCCGGCTCTACCCGAACGTGGACTTCTACTCCGGGCTCATCTACGAGGCCCTCGGCTTCCCGCCGGAGATGTTCACCGTGCTCTTCGCGATTCCGCGGACGTCGGGCTGGGCCGCCCAGTACCAGGAGTTCATCACCGACCCGGAGAACAAGATCGCCCGTCCCAAGCAGATCTACACCGGTCATCGGACGCGCGAGTACGTCCCGATGGAGGCTCGCGGCTGAGACCCAGCGCTCACGACCAGCGGGCCCCACGCCCGCCGCAGGATTCCCGGGGGCAATCCGGTGAAGTCGGTTGCAGGCCCTAGTCGGCCGTAGTTAGGTAGTCCCCATGAGTTCAAAGTTGAGCGCAGCATCGGCGCAGGTGACCAGTCCCGACGACGTCCGCAACGTAGTTCTGATCGGAAACGCCGGATCGGGAAAGACGTCCTTGTTCGAGCAACTGCTCAAGGCCCGGCTCGCCGGCTACCGCGGCGAGAAGGAGGACGCCGAGCGCGCCGCCCAGCTCTACCTGGCCTCCATGGTCACCGGCGACGTGCTGGTGAACCTGCTGGACGCCCCCGGCCACCCCGACTTCGTCGGTGAACTCCGCGCCGGGATTCGCGCAGCGGACGCAGCCATTTTCGTGATCTCGGCCGCGGACGGGATCGATGGCGCCGCGGTAACCCTCTGGGATGAATGCGCCGCGGCCAGGCTGCCGCGCATCATCGCCTTGACCAAGCTGGACGCGGGCCACGCCGACTTCGACTCCTCCGTTGCCGAAGCCCAGGACAAGTTCGGCGAGGGCGTCCTGCCCACCCACGTGCCCACGCTGAGCGCGCCGGGCGTGGTCGCCGGCAACATCGGCCTGCTCAGCCTCGAGGAGCATGATTACTCCGGCGGCGAGGTGGTCAACCGCAAGCTCACCGCCGACGACTCGCACGTCGAGACCTACCGCGGGCCGCTGATCGAGGCGATCATCCAGGAGGCCGAGGACGACACCCTGATGGACCGCTACCTCAGCGGCGAGGAGCTCGACACCGACTACCTGCTGGACGACCTGCGCAAGGCCGTCGCCACCGCCAACCTGTACCCGGTGGTGCCGGTGGCGTCCAACACCGGCGTCGGTGTGGAGGAGCTGCTGCGGCTGATCGAGCACGGCTTCCCGACCCCGTCCCTGCACCCGAACCCGGACGCGACCACCCCGTCCGGCGACCCGCTGCCGAACCCGGCCACGGATCCGTCCGCGCCGCTGGTGGCGCAGGTGATCCGCACCACGACCGACCCCTTCGCCGGCCGGCTTTCGATGGTGCGCATCTTCTCCGGCACGCTCACCACCGAAAGCGTGGTGCACGTCTCCGGTCACCGGCCGAAGCCAGACAACGCCCATCCCGACCACGACAACGACGAGCGCGTGGGCATGATCCAGGCCGCGGTGGGCACCGAGTTGAAGCCCCGTCCGTCCGCGATGGCCGGCGAGATCGTGATGGTGCCCAAGCTGACCACCGCGGAGACCGGCGACACCCTTTCGGCGAAGGACCGGCCGGCTTTGGTCGTGCCGTGGAACCTGCCCGAGCCGCTGCTGCCGCTGGCGATTCGCGCGGCCACCCGCAATGACGAGGACAAGCTCGCCGGCGCGCTGCAGCGGCTGGCGGTCGAGGACACCACCGTCCGGCTGGATCGCGGCGGCAGCGACCAGTTGGTGCTGTGGACCACCGGTCAGGCGCACGCCGACCTGCTGACCGCCCGACTGGTCGACCGCTACGGCGTGAAGGTCGAGCAGGAGGAGCTGAAGATCCCGCTGCGCGAGACCTTCGTGGCGAAGGCCACCGCGCTCGGACGCCACGTCAAGCAGTCCGGCGGCCACGGCCAGTACGCGGTTTGCAACATCGAGGTGGAGCCGCTGCCCCGCGGCGCCGGCTTCGAGTTCGTGGACAAGGTCGTCGGCGGTGCGGTGCCCCGGCAGTTCATCCCATCCGTGGAGAAGGGCATTCGCAACCAGCTCGACAAGGGTGTCTTCAGCGGCTACCCGATGGTCGACGTTCGGGTGACCCTGTTCGATGGCAAGGCGCACTCGGTGGACTCCTCCGACATGGCCTTCCAGATGGCCGGGTCACTGGCCATCAAGGAGGCCGCGACCCCGAAGTCCGTGGCGCTGCTGGAGCCGCTCGACCTGGTCACGGTGACCGTCGGCGAGGAGTACCTCGGCGCCGCGATGACCGACCTGACCGGACGCCGCGGGCAACTGCTCGGCTCGGACTCGGAGAACCACAAGGCGATCATCCGCGCGCTGGTGCCCCAGACCGAGTTGGCCCGCTACGCCATCGACCTGCGCGGTATCGCCCATGGCTCCGGCACGTTCACCCGCGAGTTCCATGGCTACGAACTGCTGCCGGCCAACCTCATGGAGAAGTACACCAAGGCGAACTGACCGAAGACCCGTTGCGGGTCAGTGCACGTCGATGAAGCCGAAGACGCCGTCCGCGACCATCTGGACGGCAATTGCGCTCAGCAGCAAACCGGCGATCCGGGACGCGAGCACGGTGCCCGACTCCCGCAGCACTGAGCGGATCAGTCCGGCGTAGCGCAGGAACACCCAGACCAGCGCCATCACCACGACCAGGGCGGCTGCCACAGTCAGGTAGCCGCCCAGGTAGGGCGCGCGCTGCACCGCCAGCATCGTGGCGACGATCGCGCCCGGGCCGGCCATCAACGGCGTCCCCAGGGGCACGATCGCCACGTTCACCCCGGCGTGGCTGACCGGGTCCTCGGTGCGTCCCATCAGCAGGTCGAGGGCGACCAGCAGGAGCAGCAGCCCACCGGACACCTGCATGGCCGGCACTGAGACCTCCAGGTAGTCGAGGATCTGCCGGCCGAACAGCGCGAAGCCGGCGATCACGCCGAACGCCACCGCCGAAGCCCGGTTGGCCGCGCGGCGGCGCAGCTTCTCGTCAAGGGAGTTGGTGAGACCGAGGAACACCGGCAGCAGACCGGGCGGATCGACGATGACGAAAAGGGTTACCGCGGTGGAGATGAAGAGGTTCGGATCGAAGAACTGGCCCACCGGCCCAGCCTATGGCCTCACAGGCTGTGCAGCGGACGGGCGCCCGGCGGCATGGTGCGAGCGTCCACGATCTCCTTGCCGAACGGGAAGCAGGTCACCGGGATCATCTTCAGGTTGGCGATCGCCAGCGGAATGCCGACGATCGTCACCGCCTGCGCCACCGCGGTGGTCACGTGGCCGATGGCCAGCCAGAGACCGCCGATCAGGAACCAGATCACATTGCCGATGCCCGAGCCGATGCCTGCGCTCGGCTTGGCGATCACCGCGCGTCCGAACGGCCACAGCGCGTAGCCGGCCATCCGGAAGGACGCGATCCCGAAGGGGATGGTCACGATCAGAATGCAGGCCAGGATGCCCGCGAAGAAGTAGCCGACAGCCAACCAGAAGCCGCCGAACAAGAGCCAGATGAGGTTCAGAATCGTTCGCACGGTTCAATGAAAGCGGGCTCGCGTCCATTTCCGGAGGGGGCTGCACCCTGATCTCACCCTTAAGACTGACCGCTAAAGTGACGCCCATGCCTGCCGCCGAACGGATCCACCGCGATGTGGTCTCGTACGTGCGGCGCAGCGCTCGGATGAACGAGTCGCAGCAGCGGGCCTGGGACGCCCACCACGACGCCTGGGTGGTGCCGCTATCCACCGGCGCCCGCAGCACTTCGGTGGCGGCGGACGCCAGCGTCGACTGGGCGCGGGTGTTCGGACGCGAGGCCCGGCTCTGCGTGGAGATCGGCTCGGGAACCGGCCACGCGATCACCGCGCTCGCTGAAGCGATGCCGGACGCGAACCTGGTGGCATTCGAGGTGTTCGCGCCCGCGGTCGCGTCCACGCTGGGACGGCTGGCTCGCCACGGCGTGACCAATGTCCGCGTGGTGCTGGCCGACGGTGCCCAGGCTTTGGCCACGGTGTTCGCCTCGGCTTCGATCAGCGAACTGTGGACGTTCTTCCCTGACCCGTGGCACAAGGCCCGGCACCACAAGCGCCGGCTGGTCAGTCCGGAGTTCGCCGAGGTGGTCGCGTCCCGGCTGACTGCGGACGGGGCCTGGCGGCTGGCCACCGACTGGGCCGACTATGCCGAGGCAATGCGTGAAGTGCTGGACGCCGCCCCCGGGCTGGCCAACTGCTGCGACGGCTGGGCGCCACGCTATGAATTACGTCCTACAACGAAGTACGAACAGCGTGGGTTGGACGCCGGCCGGCGGATCTATGACCTCGCCTACCGTCGGGCTGGCGTATGACCCGGTATCGGCTCGACCTCGGCTACGACGGCGCGGCCTTCCACGGCTGGGCCGGCCAGACCGGTTTGCGCACGGTCCAGGGCGAGCTGGAGACCTGGATCGGCCGGGTGCTGCGGTTACCGGCTCCCCCGGTGTTGACCTGCGCCGGACGCACCGACGCCGGCGTGCACGCTCGTGGCCAGGTGGCGCACCTCGATCTGGACCTGCCCGAACCCGAACTGGTTGCGGCCACCCTGGCCAGACGATTGCGCCGGGCACTGCCCGAGGATGTCGCGGTCTATCGCGTCCGCCTGGCTCCGGAGGGGTTCGACGCGCGGTTCTCGGCGATCTGGCGACGGTACGCCTATCGGTTGAGTGACATTGGGCCGCTGGATCCGCTGCTGCGGGGCACCACCGCGGCGGTGCGGGCAGAACTCGACCTCACGCTGATCAACGCGGGCGCCCAGCAACTGCTCGGGCTGCATGACTTCGCGGCTTTCTGCCGGGCCCGGGAGGGCGCGACGACCGTCCGCGAACTGCAATGGCTGGAGGGCGTGCGCTTGGCGGACGGCCGGATCGAGATCGGCGTCCGCGCGGACGCGTTCTGCCACTCGATGGTGCGCTCGCTGGTTGGTGCGCTGGTAGAGGTGGGCAGCGGCCGTCGCGACCTGTCCTGGCTGAGCGGCCTGCTGCACAGCCCGAACCGAGTCGGCGACATCCCGGTGATGCCGGCCGCGGGGCTGGTGCTCGAAGAGGTCGGCTACCCGCCCGATGACCAGCTGGCTGCCCGCGCTCAGGCCGCGCGCGCCGTCCGTACCTTGGGAGAGGAATGCCCATGAGCCACTACTTCCACACCCCGGACGGCCCCGCGAACTTCCGTGAAGTACAACTGCGCTTCTGGGACACCGACTGGGCCTTCACCACCGCGGCCGGAGTCTTCTCCGCGGACGGCCTCGACCTCGGCACGGCCGTGCTGCTACGCGAGTCGACCCCGCCGGCGCATGCCAGACGACTGCTCGACCTCGGCTGCGGCTACGGCGTGATTGCGGTCGGGCTCGCGTCCGCCTGCCCGGACGCGGTGGTGGACGCGGTCGATACCAACGAGCGCGCGCTGGAACTGTGCGCCACCAATGCCGGCCGCGCCGGGGTTGCCGACCGGGTGCGGCCGATGCTGCCCGAACAGGCCGATCCGGACGCGCGCTACGACGAGATCTGGTCGAATCCACCGATCCGCATCGGTAAGGCCGCACTGCACGAGTTGCTGCTCACCTGGCTGCCCCGATTGGCGCCCGGCGGCGTCGCCCGGCTCGTGGTGGGTCGCAACCTCGGCGCCGACTCGTTGCAGGCGTGGCTGAACACCCAGGGCTACCGCTGCGAACGCCGGGCCAGCGCCAAGGGATTCCGGGTGTTTTCAGTGGTCATTGAAACTCAGTGAGACTCCCGCAGACCGGGGGCTGGGGCCTAAGCTGATCGTGATCGTTCCATCGCACAGAATGAGGATCCCGATGACCGAAGAGAACATCACGCCCGAGCCCGAGGGCGGCTTCTTCAGCGACCTGCTCGACAAGGCCAAGGACTTCGGCGAGAAGGCCAAGGACTTCGCCGAGGACGCCTTCGATGCGGCCAAGGACTTCACCGAGGACGCGGTCGAGGCAGTGAAGGACTTCGCCGAAGACCTCCCCGAGAACGCCAAGAAGCTCGCCGACGACACCACCGCGGCCGTGAAGGACTTCGCCGAAGACCTCCCCGAGAACGCCAAGAAGCTCGCCGACGAGGCCAAGTCAGCCGTTTCACACCTGGTTGACGACAAGCCGGCCGATCCGCAGGCCTGATCTTCCAACTGCAAACAGTGGGACGCCCACCCGGGCGTCCCACTTGTTTTTTTGGGTGGGCGGACGCATCCGGATGCCTTAGGCTGATCCCACCTGAACCTTTGCAGGGGAAGCCGGTGAGAGTCCGGCACTGACCCGCAACCGTAACGGCGAGTAGATCGCCCAAGTCGGAATGCCTGCACAAGTTCTGGCTCAACACACCCGTCGAGGCATGCGGGGAGCCGGACCCGCGCAGTTGGCCCGGATTCCAGCGGCCCGCGCGAAAGGATCTTCATGTCGGTCGTCCTGCGACGAGCGCTGGCTGTCGGGACTGCAGCCACGCTGTCACTGCTCACTCTCCTACCCGCCACCCCTGCTCAGGCCGCGCCGCAGGCTTGCGACGGCGTCTGGGTCGTCGTCCAGCCAACGGACGCAGCGAGCGCCACCATCAAGTGCGCAGCGACCCACACCGACGCCGTGGTGGCCACGCAGAGCGCGGGCTACACCGTGGCAGGCTCGGACAGCGGCTTCGGCTTCTTCGTGGAACAGATCAACGGTGCTCCCGAGCCCTT
>Ga0116181_1000867_pt1 | contig 27179 bp, 23 predicted proteins | sample AD_UKC075_MetaG_FD_89752 | JGI IMG/M metagenome (GOLD analysis project Ga0116181, IMG submission 89752) | Active sludge microbial communities of municipal wastewater-treating anaerobic digesters from USA - AD_UKC075_MetaG | ecosystem: Engineered > Bioreactor > Anaerobic > Digestate | place: USA... | reverse complement strand
GCCTCCGGGTGGTACTGCACCGAGAAGGCCGGGATGTCCAGGCACTCCAGGCCCTCGACGACGTCGTCGTTGAGGCACACGTGACTGACCCGCACTCGACCGTAGGGGGTCTGCGAGTCGTGCTTGGTCGGCGCGTCGACGGCGAACCCGTGGTTGTGCGCGGTCACCTCGACCTTGCCGGTGGTGCGGTCCATGACCGGCTGGTTGATCCCGCGATGGCCGTACTTCAGCTTATACGTGCCGAATCCGAGCGCCCGCCCGAGCAATTGGTTGCCGAAGCAGATCCCGAAGAACGGAATCCGCCGCGCCAGCACCGCCTGCAGCACGGACACATCGGCCGTCGCCGGGTCGCCCGGGCCATTGGAGAAGAAGACCCCATCGGGCGCCTCCTGGCCGATCGACCGACCCACCTCGAGCACGTCGTCCAGGGTCGCGGAAGCCGGCAGCACGTGCACCTCGATGCCCTCTTTGGCCATCAGCGTCGGCGTCATCCCCTTGATGCCCAGGTCGACGGCCGCCACGACGAACCGCCGCTCCCCCGCCGCCGGCACGACGTATGCCGTGTCGGTGCTCACCTCGCGGGCGAGGTCGGCCCCGGCCATGTGCGGGGCCGCGTGCACCCGTTCCAGGAGCTGCTCGGGTCGGGCGTCGGCCGCCGTGCCGGAGAAGATGCCCACCCGCATCGCGCCACGTTCACGCAGGTGCCGGGTCAGGGCCCGGGTGTCGATGTCGCAGATCCCGACGATCCCCTGCGTCTCCAGTTGCGCCTCCAGCGAGCCCGACGAGCGCCAGTTGGAGGGGCGCAACCCGGCCTCGCGGACGGCATACCCAGCGACCCAGATCCGCCGGGACTCGTCGTCCTCGTCGTTCCAGCCGGTGTTGCCGACGTGCGGCGCGGTCATGACGACGACTTGGCGGTGATAGCTCGGGTCGGTGAGGGTCTCCTGGTAGCCGGTCATCCCGGTCGAGAAGACCGCTTCCCCGACCGTCTGCCCCACGGCGCCATAGGCCCGGCCGGCGAAGCTGCGCCCGTCCTCGAGGACGAGGACGGCCGGGTCGCGCTGGGTGAGCAGGGATGTCACGAAAGCTCCTCGAGAGTGAGGGCGCCACCAGCAGGTGCCACCCGTCCGCGGTATGCCGTCAACGCTCCGCGCAGGAAGGTCGCTTCGACCTTGCTGTGGACCGTGCGACCGTGCCACGGGTTGTTGCGAGATCGCGAGCGCGAAGCGTCACGCTCGACGGTCCAGGATGCGTTGGGGTCGACCAGCACGAGGTTGGCCGGCTCCCCCACGGCGATCGGCCGACCCTGATCGGTCAGGCCGGCGATCCGCGCCGGCGCGGATGACATCCGATCGGCGAGGTCGGCCCAGGACAGCAACCCGGGTCGCACCAGGAGGTCGGCGACGACGCCGAGCGCAGTTTCCAGACCGAGCATGCCGAAGGCCGCGTCGGGAAAGGCGTGCTCCTTGTCGTGTCGGGCATGCGGGGCGTGGTCGGTGGCGACGGCGTCGATCGTGCCGTCGAGCAACGCCTCGCGGATCGCCTCCTGGTCCTCGCTCGGGCGCAGCGGCGGGTTGACCTTGAAGACCGGGTCGTAGCCCGCCAGCAGGTCGGTGCCGAGCGCCAGGTGGTGAGGGGTCACTTCGGCGGTCACGGCGATCCCGCGGGACTTGGCCCAGCGCAGCACCTCGACCGACCCCGCGGTGGAGACGTGGGCGACATGCACCCGAGAGCCGGTATGCCGGGCCAGCATGACGTCGCGCGCGACGATGACGTCCTCGGCGACTCCAGGCCAGCCGGGCAGCCCCAACCGGCCGGACCACTCACCCTCGTGGCAGCACGCCTGCCCATCGGCCAGCCGCGGGTCCTGGGAGTGCTGGGAGATGACGCCGCCGAACGCCTTGACGTAGTCGAGGGCGCGCCGCATGAGTCGCGCGTCGGCGACGCACCGACCGTCGTCCGAGAAGACCCGGACGGCCGCGCGGGAGCGGGCCATCAGGCCGATCTCGGCGAGCTCGGCGCCCTCTAGCCCTTTGCTCACCGCTCCGACCGGGACGACGTCGACCAAGCCGGCGGCTCGGCCGAGATCGAGAACGCGCTCGGCGGCCTCGGCGGTGTCGGTGACCGGCGAGGTGTTGGCCATCGCGAGCACCGAGGTAAACCCGCCGGCGGCAGCGGCTGCCGACCCGGTGGCCACCGTCTCGGCATCTTCACGGCCGGGCTCCCGCAAATGGGTGTGCAGGTCAACCAGCCCCGGGAGCAGCACGAGACCATCGGCGTCGACGGTCCTGACGTCGGATGGCGTTCCGAGAGAACCGATCTCGGCGATGACTCCGTCGCGCACGAGAATGTCGGCGCCCGACTCCCCCAGGACTCGCGCACCGCGGATCAACACATCGGTCATCGTGGGCTCTCCCCCGGATCGAGCGCTCATGACTGGGCCCCCTGGTCGCCGGCCAGCAGGTGGTAGAGGACGGCCATCCGGACCGCGACACCCGCCGACACCTGGTCGAGGATCGCCGAGCTGCCGGCGTCGGCGGCCTCGGCGGCGATCTCCAGACCTCGGTTCATCGGGCCCGGGTGCAGGATCGGGATCTGGGGGTTGACGGCATACAGTCGCTCCAAGCGCTCGGCGGTAAGCCCATAGCCAACGGTGTACTCCCGCGCGGTGGGGAAGAAGCCGCCGCTCATCCGCTCCTTCTGGACCCGCAGCATCATCACGGCGTCTGGTGGGTCACCGGCATACAGGATCTCGTCGAGATCCCAGCTCGTCGCGAAACCGTCGCGGGCCGACCACGCGCCGATGCCACTCGGCATGAGGGTCGGCGGGGCGACGACGGTGACCCGGGCGCCGAGGGTGGCCAGGGTGATGACATTGGAGCGGAAGACCCGGGAGTACGCGAGGTCGCCGACGATGACGACGTGTTTGCCGGTCAGATCGCCGAGCCGGTGGCGCAGCGTGTAGGCGTCGAGCAGCGCCTGGGTGGGGTGCTCGTGGGTGCCGTCGCCCGCGTTGATGACGCTCGCGTCGACCCACTGCGAGACCTGGCGACAGGCCCCGGAGGCGTTGTGCCGGATGACCAGGGCGTCGACCGACATCGCGGCGATGGTCTTGACCGTGTCACGCAACGACTCGCCCTTGGACGTCGAGGAACCCTTGGCCGAGATGTTGATGGTGTCGGCCGACATCCACTTGCCGGCGATCTCGAACGAGCTGCGAGTGCGGGTGGAGTCCTCGAAGAAGAGGTTGATGACGGTGCGCCCGCGCAGGGTGGGCAGCTTCTTGACCTCGCGCCGTTGCACGTCGTGCATCGAGGCCGCGGTGGTGAGGATCGTCTCGATGTCCTCGCGCTCCAGGTCGGCGCTGGAGAGCAGGTGCTTGCCGATCATCGATCTCCCCCCGAGATTCGCACGTCTTCCACGCCTCCATCGGACTCGGCGAGCGCGACATGCACACGCTCGGCGGAGGAGGTCGGCAGGTTCTTGCCGACATGGTCGGCGCGGATCGGCAGCTCGCGGTGCCCACGGTCGACCAGAACGGCGAGGCGGACCGCGCGCGGGCGCCCGAGGTCGTTGATCGCCTCCAGCGCGGCGCGAATGGTGCGCCCGGAGTAGAGCACATCGTCGACGAGGACGACGACCTTGTCGTCGATACCCCCTGCGGGTACGACGGTGCGACCGGGCGCCCGGGTCGGCTGGCGGCGCAGGTCGTCGCGGAACATCGTCACGTCGAGCGTGCCGACCGGGATGTCGACCCCTTCGACGTCATGCAGCACCGAAGCCAGCCGCCGAGCGAGCGGCACACCGCGGGAGGGGATGCCGAGCAAGACCAGGTCAGCCGGACCTTTGTTGCGTTCGAGGATCTCGTGAGCCACTCGGCGCAGGGCCCGGGAAATGTCACCGGAACTCATCACCACACGTGCGGCCGGGGGTGGCGGCGTAGCGCTGCCCACACGGACCTCCTTCCCCGCCTCACGGGACGGTGATTAAAGGACGTTGACTTCCGGGCCACCCTACTCCCGCGGAGGAGATGCCCCGGACCGGGTCCAGGTGTCGGGCGTCGTGGTTCATGTCACGCCGCTACAGTCATCGTCAATACCGACTCTTCGTTCTGCAATGACGCCGAAGGAGCCCCCGTGGAGCCAGTGCACGTCGCCCCAGTCGACGCTGGGTACCTGTCGATGGATGCGTCCAACACGACCGGCAATGTCACCCTTGTGCTCTCGCTCGCCGGTGATCTCACTCTCCCGGCGCTGCGCGCCCACGTCCAGGACCGGCTCCCCCTGCTGCCCGAGTTGCGGCGAGTGCTGCACGAGGTGGCTTGGGGCATGGACCGCCCCTGGTGGGTCGACGATTCCTCGTTCGACCTCGGCCAGCATCTGGCCGAGCATCGCCTCCCGAATGCCCGCGGCCGCGAGGCGGACGACGCGATCGACGGTCATATCCCCGATGCCGTGCGCGAGGCGGCCGCCCGCGTGCTCATGACGCCGCTGGATCGCAGCCGTCCGTTGTGGCGGCTGGACCTGGTCCGCGCGGGCCGCACCGGATCCCGCCGGGCGTTCCTCTGCGTCACCATCCACCACGCGATGGCCGACGGCACCCAGTTTCTGCATGTGCTGCGCACCCTCTTCGACGCGCACTCCCACCCTGCGCCACAGGGCGACACCTGGGTCGCCACCCCCGCCCCAGCCGACGCCGAACTGCTGCGCCGCAGCGCGGCCGAGTCCATCGACTGGATCTGGCGCAACACGGTCGCCGCCGCGGGATCGATCGCCGGCACGGTCGGCCACCAGGCCTGGCAGAACCTCGTCACCGCCTCGACCCAGAGCGCGCCCGTCACACCGTTCAACAAGACGCTCAGCGCAGACCGCGCGTGGGGGGTGGCCTCGGTCTCGATCGCCGCCAGCCAGGCGGTGCGGCGACGCCTGGGAGTCACCCTCAACGACCTGCTCCATGCCATGGTCGCCGAGGCGCTCCGGGATTGGATGCTCGCCCGACGCGCCCTGCCCGCCGCGCCCCTGGTCGTGCTCGTGCCCAAGGTGGCCGCGGGCACCGGGCCAGACCCAGCCGCCCTCAACCGCATCGAGATGGGCGTGAGCACCCTGCCGACGCACGTCTCGGACCCCGTCGCCCGACTGAAGACCATTCACTCCGCGATGCGCCAGGCCAAGGACGCCCCGCTGTTCACCGAGACTGTCATGGACCTGGCAGCGCGGATGTCCAGCGCCTCCACCTCACCGCTCACCCGGTATGCCGCGGACCTCGCCGTGCAGTTCCGCGTCATGGACTACGTCCCCACCGGCACCAACCTGGTCATCTCCAATGTCAGCATGGGCACCGACCGCTATGAGATCGCCGGCGTCGAGGTCACCCACGTCCACCCGCTCTCGCCCTTGTCCAACGGCCAGGGCATGTTCGTCACGACCCAGGGCTACCGCGGCCACCTCGACATGGGGGTCACCAGTTGCCCCGCACTCATGCCCGACGTCCAAGAGGTCGTCGACGCCATGGTTGGCTGCTATGACCGGCTGTGCGCACTGGGGTGACCTCCGACCCGTGACGCGGCCACTTGTTGCGGTCTAGGGTCACCTCGGGCCTGCCTACCGCCGGTATGCCGTGCGGTCACCCGGGCGGCACCTGACAGCAGCTCCCCAGCGCACCGGAGGTGGGCACATGCAGGCCGAACAACTGCGGCCCCTCGACGCGGCATACCTGGCTTTGGACGGGCCCCGCACGGTCGGGCACGTCTGCCTCATGTTGCCGCTCGACGGTCCGGTGACCTTCACGGAGTTGCTGGCGCAGGTGAAGACCCGGGTAGGACGTCTGCCGGAGTTGCGGCGTCGGCTGCGGCTGATGCCCTTCGGGGTGGACCGGCCCTGGTGGGTCGATGACACCGAGTTCGACGTGCGTCACCATGTCTTCGAGGACCGAGCGGGCGAGTCCGGGATGGCCGGTGCCGTCGCCCGGATCGCGATGGGGCCCCTGGACCGCTCCCGGCCGCTGTGGGAGGCCCACCTGGTCACCGCTCTCGACGGCAGCTGCGCGGTGGTCACCAAGGTGCATCACGCCATCGCCGACGGCTCTCGGATGCGTGACATCCTGCATGCCCTGCTCGGCATCGGCGACGAGGTCGGTGAGGATCGCGACCCCGAGGACCCCGAGTGGGAGCCCGAGCCGTCTCCCTCGCTCACGTCGCTGCTCACTCGGGGCGCGCTGGGTCTGATGAGCTGGTCGGTCGAGGCTGGCGTCTCTGCCATGCGGCAAAGCGTCACCGACCCGAGCGGTCTGACGCGGGCCGTCGACTTCTCCGGCTGGCCCGGCGCACCCGCCACGATCCTCAACAAGCCAGTCAGCGGCAAGCGCTCCTGGGCCTTCGGCACGTGGGACCTGCAGGCCAGCAAGCCGGCCCGCGCCAAGCTCGCCGCGACGGTCAACGATCTACTGCATGCCACCGCCGCAGCCGGCCTGCGGACCTGGCTGCTGGAGCGCGACGCCCTGCCCGCCGCGCCGCTGGTCGCCATGGTGCCGATCTCGGTGCGCCACCTAGCCGTTGACCAATCTGGAGCCAATCGGATCGCGCTCACCTTGTGCACCCTGCCGACCGACGTCGGTGATCCGGCCGAGCGCGTCGTCGCGGCCCGAGAGTCGATGGCGGTGGCCAAGTCGCACCCGGCGATGAGCGAGGAGGCCCTGGCCGTCGTCTTCCGGGCGTTCGCTCCGGTGCTCTCCCCGGGCAGCACGCTCGCGACCGCACTACGGCTGCCTGACTACGTCCACCTGCCGTTCAACACGGTCATCTCGAACGTCCCCATGGGCGGCGACCTCTTCGGCGTCGGCGAGCGCCGGGTCACCGCCGTCTACCCCTTCCCTCCGATCGGAGAAGGGATGGGGGTCAACGTCACCGTTCAGGGCTATCAAGGACGGCTGGATGTCGGGGTCAGCGCCTGCGCCGAGATCGTGCCCGATATCGACGAACTCTTCGCGGCGATGACCCGCGAGTGGGACACCCTCTGCGCGCTCTGACAAGCGTCTGCACGCGCCAAAAGGGCTAGGGAGTGGTTCCCCAGCCCGGGGGCGGCGGCGGAGGCGGCGGGACGCTCGGCTGCGCGGACGGCATACCAGCACCGGGGTATGCCGTGGGAGTCGCCTGAGCCGGTGGAGGAGGCGGCGCGGCAGCCGCGCCCGGAGGGGGCGGGGGTGCGGCCGCAGGTGGCGGCGGGGTGCCATAGCCGGACGGAGGCGGCGGGACGGCATACCCTGCGGCGACCGCCCCGGGAGGCGGCGGTGGCGCTGTCTGCAGCGCGAAACCGGGGATCGCCCCTTGGGTCTCGAACCCCTGCAGCGCCGTCATGAGTCGGGCTCGCTCGGACTCGTCGACCGGGCGTCCGGTGGCCTGTAGATAGGCCAGCACGCCGAGGTCGCGGAAGTGCCGATCGGCGGCCTTGGCGGCGACGCCCGGACCTGCCGCTCCGGCTGTGGTGAGCGCTTCGTCAGCCCTGGCTGCGAGCTCGGTCGCTGCTGCGCGGGCCTTGTCGAGGAATCCCATTGTCAGTGCCTTTCAGTCGAGACGCACTGCGCCACGGGCAGCGGTGGCGGTGCCTCTCCCATCGTGTCCCTTCGCCGCGTCTTTCGAGGCAAAACGCACCAACCGCCCGGCAACGAGGACTAGCGTCAGAGGTGGCCCGCCGGAGGCGGCAGGCCCTGGGTCGCGCCCATCAGCAGGAGGCACAGCTCATGCCCATTCATGGCTCGCTATTTGCCGAGTACCAGGAGAACCCCTCCGTCGATCCGTTCGTGCTGCAGAACAAAAAGATGCTGAAGATCTCCATGCAGTACGGACCAGTGTGGGCGCGGACGGGATCGATGGTCGCCTACCAGGGCGATGTGCGCTTCGAGAACACTGGGGCCGGTGGGCTCAACAAGATGCTCAAGTCGGCGGTCACGGGCGAAGGCGTCAAGGTGATGCGCTGCACGGGGTCGGGCGAGCTGTTCGTCGCCGATATGGCCAGCGAGATCCAGCTCTTCTACCTCGAGAACGACATGGTCTCGGTCAACGGCAACAACGTGCTGGCGTTCTCCGGTTCGGTGGAATGGGACATCCACCGGCTGCAGGCCCGCGGCGGGATGATGGCCGGCGGGATGTACAACGTCGCGCTGCGCGGCACCGGCTATGTCGCCGTGACGACCAAGGGCGACCCGGTCGCGCTCGATGTCGCGGGGGCCCCGACCTTCGCCGACGCTCAGGCGGTCGTGCTGTGGACCAGCGGGGTCTCGATGGACATCCGGGTGGACACCGGCGGACTCGGGTCGATGCTTCGCGGTGGCACCGGAGAGACCTTCCAGATGGCCTTCGGCGGCCAGGGTTACGTCCTCGTGCAACCCAGCGAGTCGGTGGTTGACGGCGGGCACCAGGGCGCGACGGGGTCCGGGGGCAGCGGCGCAGGCGGGTTGCTCGGCGGCCTCATCCGCTAGCAGCGGCATCCCGGGCGTCCGCGCGTCACCGGCGCCACCGGCGTCACCGGACGAGAAGACAGAACGGATGGCCCGCAGGGTCGGCGAGCACGTAGAGCGGCTCGTCAGCATTGGCCGAGCGGTCGTGCAGCAGCCGGGCGCCGAGGCCCTCGGCGCGTTGGCGGTGGTGCTCCAGCGCCTCGAACGACGGCACGGTGAAGTCAAGGTGCATTTGCATGGGCACCTGCTCCGAGGGCCAGGTCGGAGCGCGGGTGTCCAGCTTGCGCTGGATCGCGAGCACGCGGGCCCCCTGGCTGTCGAGCAGGACCAACCAGTCGGCGTCATCGGGTGAGCCATCGGTCGGCGGCTCGTCACCCGGGCGATAGTGAAGCCCTAACAACTCGCGATAGAACTCCGCCAGCCCGCGACAGTCACGCGCGTCGATGGCCGTGTGGAGCACCACCGGGTATGCCGTCCCCGCCCCGCCTCCGTCGGCAGGGATCCCATCGTCCGTCACGAGGACATCGTGGCGCGAACCGCTAGAGGGTGTGGCGGATCTCCGCGATCCGGCCCAGCAACCCGTTGACGAACGCCGGCGAGTCGTCGGTGGACAACTCCTTGGCCATAGCAACCGCCTCGGAGATCGCCACCGCCACCGGCACCTCGTCGCTGTGCACGATCTCCCAGGTGGCCAGCCGCAAGATCGCGCGATCCACGGCCGGCATCCGCTCGACCGTCCACCCCTGGGAGTAGGTCGCGAGCAGGTCGTTGATCTCCGACCAGTTGCGCACGACCCCCTCGACGAGCGTCACGGCATACTCGGGCAGCGCGGTCTGAGCCATCGGACGGGCCAGCCGCTCGACGAGCAGTCCTTGCACGTTGACGCCGCGCTGGTCGGCCTCAAAGAGGATGTCCAGCGCGCGCTTGCGTGACTTGGTACGTGCACCCATGGGGTATGCCGTTCGGTTGAGGGAGGGTGCGCCGCGGCGAGCGGCGCGTCAGTGCCTCAGCGCGTCAGTTGACACGGCCGAGGTAGGAGCCGTCGCGGGTGTCGACCTTGACCTTGGTGCCGGACTCGAGAAAGAGCGGCACCTGGATCGACGCGCCGGTCTCCAGGGTGGCCGGCTTGGTGCCGCCGGTGGAGCGGTCGCCCTGCAGGCCCGGCTCGGTGTGCGAGATGACGAGCACGACGGACGCCGGGAGCTCGATGTAGAGCGGCACGCCCTCGTGGGTCGCAACGATGGCGTTCTGGTTCTCCAGCAGGTAGTTGGCCGCCGTGCCGACCACCGTCTCGGAGACATGCAACTGGTCGTAGGTGTCGATGTCCATGAAGACGAAGTCAGACCCGTCCTTGTAGAGGTACTGCATGGTGCGCTTGTCGACATTGGACGTCTCGACCTTGACGCCGGCGTTGAAGGTCTTGTCGACGACCTTGCCGGACATGACGTTCTTCAGCTTGGTGCGCACGAACGCGGGGCCCTTGCCGGGCTTGACGTGCTGGAACTCGACGACGGTCCACAGCTGCCCGTCGATGTTGAGAACGAGCCCGTTCTTGAGGTCATTGGTGGTTGCCACGGGGGTGTCGCTTTCTTGCTCGCTGGTATGCCGGGCGCGCAGCACCCGTCGAAGGCCTGGTGGGATTCCGGTCGAGTCTACCGTGCATGGGCTGCTACCCCGATTCGCCGATGCGCCGCGCGTAGTCGGAGGTCAGATCACCCGGTCGAAGGCTGCTCGCAGTAGGTCGTCGCTCGGTCCGGCCAGTCGCTGGGGCTGTCCCAGCCCCGCCAGGACGACGAAGCGCAGGGTGCTCCCCCGCGCCTTCTTGTCTCGCCCCATGGCGGTAGCCAGAGCCGCCCAGCGCGCCTCCCGATCCACTTCGGGCCCGATCCGGTATGCCGTGGGCAGCCCGACCGCGGCGAGGATCCGCCGGTGCTCGGCGACCTCGGCCTCGGTCAACAGCCCTGCTAGGCAAGCCAATTCAGCCGCATAGACCATCCCGACCGACACGGCCTCACCATGCCGCCAGCGGTAATCCTCGACTTGCTCGATGGCGTGTCCGAAGGTGTGGCCGTAGTTGAGGATTTCGCGCAGCCCGGCCTCGCGCAGGTCCTCGGTGACCACCGCCGCCTTGACCTCGATCGATCGCGTCACGAGCTCGGCCAGCACCGGGCCACTGGGATCGCAGGCGGTCGTGGGGTCGGCGGCGATGAGGTCGAGGGTGCGCTGGTCGCGGATGAACCCGTGCTTGACCACCTCGGCCATCCCAGCCACGAGATCGGCGCGGGGCAGGGTGGTCAGCGTGTCGAGGTCGCAGATGACCCCGACCGGCGGATGGAAGGCCCCGACGAGATTCTTGCCCTCGGCGGTGTTGATGCCGGTCTTGCCGCCCACGGCAGCATCGACCATCGCGAGAAGCGTCGTCGGCACCTGCACCACGGCGACCCCACGCAGCCACGTGGCCGCGACGAAGCCGGCCAGGTCGGTCACGGTGCCACCACCCAGCCCGATGACGGCGTCACTTCGGGTGAAGCCCGCCAGACCGAGCTGCTGCCAGAGCTGCGCTGCCACGGTGGCGGTCTTGGCCGCCTCGGCGTCGGGGACCAGGCCCAGGTGCACGGTGAGGCCACGCTCGCGCAACCCGGCGGCGAGCACGGCTGCCCGCTGCTCCATCGACTCAGGATGGACGATGAGCACCCGCGCCACCCCGGGCGGGAGCAGGCCATGGACGGCCGACCCGCCATCGGCGAGCAGCCCGCGACCCACGAGCACGGCATACCGGGGGGAGGCAGGAGAACCGTCGCCGACCTCGATGCGCGCGGTCATGAGCCTTCCTCCAGCAGCGCGGCGATCTCGACGGCAATGTCGGCCGGCGTGCGGCCGGCGGTGTCGACCCGCCAGGTCGCCACCCGCTCGTAGGTAGGGCGGCGCTGGGCCATCATCGTGACCCAAGACGCGCGCGGATTGACCGCCAAGAGCGGCCGGGACTGGTCGAAGCCGACCCGTCGCGCGGCATCTGCGATCCCCACGTCGAGAAAGACCACCCGATGCCCGACAAGGGCGGCCTGCGTCGCGGAGTCCATCACCGCGCCACCACCGAGCGCGACAACGCCGGCTTCCTCGCGCAGCGCCCGCGCCACCTCGTCGCGCTCCAAAGCCCGGAAGGCGGGCTCGCCATCGTCGAGGAAAATGTCGGAGATCGTGCGCCCGGTCGCCGCGACAATCGCCGCATCCGTGTCGTGCAGCGCCACCCCGAGGAGACTCGCAAGCGCGGTGCCGACGGTTGTCTTGCCCGACCCGGGGGGGCCGGCCAGGACGACCACCGGTCGGGCGGCAGCACTCACCACGACCGCATCCGCTCGGGAACAGCAGCCAGGTATGCCGTGTGGTTGCGTGCCGTCTCGGCCACGCTGTCGCCGCCGAACTTCTCCAGGCAGGCCTCGGCCAACACGAGAGCGACCATCGCCTCGGCGACGACGCCGGCTGCGGGCACGGCGCAGACATCGCTGCGCTGGTGGATCGCCTTGGCGGGCTCATCGCCAGCGATGTCGACGGTGTCCAAGGCACGGGGCACGGTCGAGATGGGTTTCATCGCGGCCCGGACTCGCAGCGGCTGGCCGGTCGACATGCCGCCCTCGGTGCCCCCGGCCCGGCCGGAACGGCGCCGGATGGTGCCGTCGGCGTCACGCTCCATCTCGTCGTGAGCGGCCGACCCCCGCCGGCGGGCGGTCTCGAAGCCGTCGCCGACCTCGACTCCCTTGATCGCCTGGATTCCCATCAGGGCTGCGGCCAGCCGGGCGTCGAGCCGACGGTCCCAGTGGACATGGGAGCCCAAGCCCGGCGGCAGACCGTAGGCCAGCACCTCGACGACGCCGCCGAGGGTGTCGCCGTCTTTACGCGCCGCCTCGACCTCCGCGACCATGGCCGCGGATCCGTCGGTGTCGAGGGTGCGCACTGGGTCGGCGTCGAGCCGGGCGACGTCATCAGGGGTGGGCAACTCGGCTTGATCGGTCACACCGGCGGCGCCAATGGCCACCGTGTGCGACACGAGCCGGATGCCATAAGCCTGGTGGAGGAACCGCGCAGCGACCTCACCGAGGGCCACCCGCGCCGCAGTCTCGCGAGCCGAGGCCCGCTCCAGCACTGGGCGGGCGTCGTCGAAACCGTACTTCTGCATTCCGGCCAGGTCGGCGTGACCGGGACGGGGCCGGGTCAACGGCTTGTTGCGGGCGATCTCCTTCTCGGCGTTGACGTCGTCGGCTGCGGCATACGCATCCGGGTCGACCGGGTCGGGGCTCATGACGGTCTGCCACTTGGGCCATTCCGAGTTGCCGATCCGGATCGCCACCGGGGAGCCAAGGCTGCGCCCATGCCGCACCCCGCCCAGGAACTCGACCTCGTCACGTTCGAAGGCCATCCGCGCTCCGCGGCCGAAGCCCAGCCGACGCCGGGCCAGGGCCGCCCCCAGGTCAGCGGAGGTGACCTCTACCCCGGCAGGGAGGCCCTCCATGATCGCCACGAGCGCAGGTCCGTGTGATTCCCCCGCGGTGAGCCAGCGCAACATGCCCGAATCTTCCCACGCTCCCTTCCCTCATCCCGCGCGGCCACCGGATGGCAAGACGCCGTGGCGGCCGGCTCAGGAGGCACTCCAGGCCAGCAGAGCCAGCAGCGCCCCGAGCAGCAGAAAGGGCCCGAAGGCGATGTGACCGCGCAGCGTGACGCGGCGACGCACGAGCTGCACCACCGTCCACATCCCCGCCAGGACAACCGCAACGAGCACTGCTGCGGCCGGGAGCCAGGGATGCAGATAGCCCAGCGCCACCCCGAGGATCGTGCCCAGGGGCGCGTCGCCGAGTCCGAAGCCGCCGCCAGGGAGCACCGCCAGTAGCAGGAACACGACGCCGACGAGAAGCCCGATGACCAACGCCCACCCCAGCGCCGCCCAGCGTCCAGTCGCCACCGTCGAGACGGCGAGCAACCCCGGCACGAGCACCGCCGTGGGATGGGTCAGGCCCTGCGGCAGGCGGTGCACGTCCGCGTCGATGCGAGCCAGAGCCACCCCCACCAGCCCCAGGAGCAGGTATGCCGGTAGCTCCAGTCCGCTGGCCCGCCCGCCGATCGCCCAGGCCAGCAGTCCCCACGCGGCGGCCACGACCACGGGCACCGTCCAGAGCTTGCCGGGCAGCGGATGGGTCTCGTCCTCGACGATCCGGTATGCCGCCACGGCGAGCCGACGCGCGAGGAAGGACCCCACGGCATACCCGAGCAGGGTGGCCCCGAGGACCAGCCAGGCGGGCCCGTGCATCGGCCTACTGCCCCGGCAAGGCCGCCTGCAGGGCAGCTCGCATTTCGGCAACCGGCGGCTCATGACCAGTCATCAGACGCACCTGCGCTGCCGCCTGGTGCAACAGCATCTCGGTGCCCGGCACGGCGGCATACCCGGCCAAGACCGCGGCGGCAAGCAACGGGCTGGGACCGCCGCCGTAGACGCAGTCGAGCACGACCCCGCCCTCGCCCGGAGCAAGCTGGAAATCGGCGGGGTAAGCGGCCGGAGGGACAGTCCCGATGACGACGTCGACGGCATCGGCCAGCGCCGTGAGCGGCGCGGCCTGGACGGAGATCCCAAGCTGCTGCGCGACCGCCTCGGTCTTGTGGCGGATCTCACGCCGCACCAGCAGGACCGCCTCGGTCACGCCGATCTCGGCAAGGGCCGCCAGCGCAGATCGCGCAGTGGCGCCGCCGCCGACGACAACAGCTCGACCGCCACGACCCACGCTGGCTTCGGACAGCGCCGCGACGATGCCATGGACATCGGTGTTGTCACCCGCCCACGACCCGTCGGCAGCGCTGCGCACCAGGGTGTTGATCGCTCCGACGACCCGCGCCAGGTCGCTCACCTGCGCGCACGCCTGGAAAGCGACCTCCTTAAGCGGCATGGTCAGCGAGAGCCCACGCCACGACTCGTCCAAGCTCGCGACATGGGGCAGGAACGAGTCCTCGTCGACCTCCGCCCGGTCATAGCTCCAGTCGGTCAGCCCCAGGGCCTGGTATGCCGTTCCGTGCAGCACCGGCGACAGCGAGTGGGCAATCGGCTTGCCACACACGCCGGCGCGATGGTGGATCACCGGGTGCACTTGCCCTGGTTCTCCGGCTTCTGACACTACGCCTGGAACTCCGCGACGTTTTTGTCGTGCTCGGCCTGCGACGCGGTGAACTTGGTCTCGCCGTACTCCGGGTTGACCGCCACGAAGAAGAGCCAGTTGCCGGCAGCTGGGCTGAGCGCGGCCTGGATCGAGGCCACGCCAGGGTTGCTGATCGGACCGATCGGCAGGCCGTCGTTGACGTAGGTGTTCCACTTGTTCGGGTCGGCCCGCTCGGCGTCGGTCGTCGTGATGGCCCGCTGTTTCACCCCGTAACTGACCGTCGAGTCCAACTGCAGCCGCATCGGGACCGCCAAGCGGTTATCGATGACCCGGGCCACCTTGGGACGGTCCTCGGCCCGGCTGGCCTCGGCTTCGACGATGCTGGCGATAGTCAGCACCCGGGGCGCCTGCTCGGCCGTCACACCCAGCTTGGCCAACTCGCTCACTGTCTTGGCGACCATGGCGCGCAACTGCTCGGCGGCGCTGTTCTTGCTGGAGAACTCGTAGGTCGCCGGGAAGAGCCAGCCCTCGATGTTGCCCTTCGCCGTGCTCGGTAACCCCAGTGCGGCCGCGTCCTTGGCTGCGGCCTCGTAGTCGGCCACCGGCTTGCCGGTCGCCTTGGCTAGCAGCGCGTAGATCTCCGTGGCCCACAAACCTTCTCGCACGGTCACCTTGGGAACCTGGCGGTTCTTGGAGTCGATGAGGAAGGCCACGACGTCGGTAGCCTTCATCTCCTTCTTCAGCGCATAGTCGCCCGGCTGGATGGCTGCCGACTTCGGCTCGGCCGTGAATGCCTCGACGAAGGCCTTGGCCGTCTTGACGACGCCGGCCTTCTCCAGGTTGGCGCCCATGGTGCGTCCGGTATCGCCGCTGTTGACGGTGAAGCTCACCGCTTCGGTGCCAGGCCCGGGGTAGTCGTTGGCCGACCCGGTGAACATCGGGCGGACAACAGAGACGCCGACGTACGCCGCTGCTGCCAGGAGCGCGAGGGTGATCAGCAGCACCAGCCCACGGCGACCCTTGCGCCGGCCGCGGTGCGCCTTGAGTTCACGTCGACTGGTGGCCGCGACAGCAGCCGCGGGAGCGCTGGCGAGGAACTCGTCATGGTGCTCGGCGGACCCGTCCACATCGTCGGAGTCGTCCGCCCATTGCCCGTGGATGTCCCCGTCCCACCCCTCCGGGTCATGGGCATCGGAAAACTCAACGGTGTCCTCCCAGGGAGCTTCCTGGTCGTACGGCACCGAGGCCGGGTCGGTGGGCTGGCCTCCACCGCCGCTGGCGTGGTCGCTCATGAACGTTCCTTCGTTCGGGGCTTCCGGCCCACTGCTGTCACGACATCGCCGGGCAGCGCCCCTGTACTGCGTTCGGCGTCTAGCGCACCCTGCAGGATCAGGACGGCAGCGACCTGGTCCACGACGGCTCGGTGCTGCCGACCAGCCCGGCCACTGGCATACAACTGCCGGTGGGACTGGACGGTGGTGAGCCGTTCGTCGACCAACCGTACGCTGCCAGGCGCCAGCAGCACCGCAAGCTCGCGGGCGTAGCCGCGAGCTCGTCGCGCCGCTTCGCCCTCCGTGCCGGACATCGACCGGGGCAGCCCGACGTAAACGACCCGCGCGCCGCGCTCGGCGGCCAGCCGCGCGACGGCATACACGTCGGTCTTGGTGGGTTCGTGGTCGCGAGGCAGGGTGTCCACGGGGGTGGCGAGGATGCCGTCGGGGTCGCTTTCCGCGACCCCGACGCGGACCTCCCCCACGTCCACGCCGAGGCAGCGGCCCACGGGCAAGGGTCAGGCCTGCCCGCGGAGGAACTCTTCGATCGCACCCAGCGCCGGGCCCATCCGGGAAGCGTCGGTGCCTCCGCCTTGGGCGAGGTCGTCCTTGCCGCCACCGCCTCCACCGAGCACCTGGGCCGCCAGGCGAACCAGCTGACCTGCCTTGACACCAGCTGCGCGCGCGGACTCATTGGTCGCCACGACGACCACTGGCTTGTCCCCGGGCGCCGCTGTCATCGCGACAACCGTGCCCTGGTCGTTGCCGAGACGGGCCCGCACGTCGAGCACCAGGGTGCGCAGGTCATCGGCCGTGATCGAGCCGCCCGCGTCGTGAGTGACCAGGCGGACCGGGCCGATCTGCCGGGCCCCGGCCACCAATCCCGGCGCGACGGCGAGAGCTTGCTGTTGGCGGATCGTCGCGATCTCCCGTTCGGCGTCCCGCAGTCGGGTGAGGATGCCGTTGATTCGCTCGGGCAGCTCCTCCGGGCGGCCCTTGAGGACATCGGTGAGCTGGCCGACGATGGCGTGCTCGCGCGCGAGGAACGAGTAGGCGTCGGCACCGACCAGCGCCTCCACGCGCCGGACCCCGGACCCGATCGACGCCTCGCCAAGCAGCTTGACGACGCCGAGCTGGCTGGAGCGCTGGGCGTGCGTGCCGCCGCAGAGCTCGCGGGCCCAGTCACCGACGGACACGACCCGCACGGCGGAACCGTACTTCTCGCCGAACAGCGCCATCGCCCCGGAGTCGAGGGCCTGCTGTTGGGACATCACCTCAGCGTGGACCGGCAGGTCTTCCAGGAGGACGGCATTGACCCGCGCTTCGATGTCGCGCAGCAGAGACAGCGGTACCGCGTGCTGAGCATTGAAGTCGAACCGGAATCGGCCGGGCGCGTTCTCGGAACCGGCCTGCGTCGCGGTGTCCCCGAGGGCCTCACGAATGGCCTTGTGGACCATGTGCGTGGCGGTGTGGGCCCGGGAGATCGACCGACGGCGCTCGATGTCGACCAGCGCATGGGCACTCTCCCCCACCGAGACCTCGCCGAGCACGACAGTCGCCCGGTGGACCGGCAGGCCGGTGATCGGGCTCTGCACGTCGCGGACCTCGATGACCGCACCGTTCTCGAGCTCGATGCGGCCGCCATCGGCGAGTTGGCCACCGCCTTCGGCATAGAAGGGCGTGCGGTCCAGCACCAGTTCGATCTGCTCACCCGGCCCAGCCGAAGCCACCGATACGCCGTCGCGGAGGATGCCCGAGACTCTGGCCTCCGAGACGACCTCGTCGTACCCGGTGAATTCGACGGCGTGGCCGAGAGCGTCGGCCAGTTCGCGGTACATCCCGGTGTCCCCGTGCGCCGACTTCTTCGCCTTGGCGTCGGCCTTGGCGCGGTCACGCTGCTGCGCCATGAGCCGCCGGAATCCGGCCTCGTCGACCTCGACACCCTGCTCTGCCGCCATCTCCAGGGTGAGGTCGATGGGGAAACCGTAGGTGTCGTGCAGGGCGAACGCCTGAGCCCCCGAGAGAGAGGTCGACCCTGCGCTCTTGAGCCGCGCGACCGCCGTGTCGAGGATCGTCGTGCCCGAAACGAGGGTGCGCCGGAATGCCTCTTCCTCGGCATACGCGATCGAGGAGATTCGCTCCCAGTCGGTGCGCAGCACGGGGTAGGACTTGCTCATCCGCTCCATGCTCACCGGCAGCAGCTCGGGCAGCGCGGGGCGGTCGTAGCCCAGCAGCCGCATCGAGCGCACTGCCCGGCGCAGCATCCGACGCAGCACATAGCCGCGCCCCTCGTTACCCGGAGTGACACCGTCACCGATGAGCATGAGCGAGGAGCGCACGTGGTCGGCCACGACTCGCAGGCCTACGTCGTCGGGGTGGCTCGTCGCGGCATCCTTGCCGGACTGCTCGCCGTAGACCTTGCCGGTCATCTGGGCGGCCTTGGCCAACACCGGGAAGACCTCGTCGATCTCGTAGAGGTTGTCGACGCCCTGCAATAGCGAGGCCATCCGTTCCAGGCCCATGCCGGTGTCGACGTTCTTGGCGGGCAGGTCCCCGAGGATGGGGTAGCCCTCCTTGCCGCCACCCTCACCGCGGATGTTCTGCATGAAGACGAGGTTCCAGACCTCGAGGTAGCGATCCTCGTCGACGGCCGGGCCACCCTCGCGGCCGTACTCCGGCCCGCGGTCGTAGTAGATCTCGCTGCACGGCCCACACGGCCCGGGCACGCCCATCGACCAGAAGTTGTCGGCCATCCCACGGCGCACGACCCGCTCGGCCGGTATGCCGGTCAGCTGCACCCAGAGGTCGGCCGCCTCGTCGTCATCGTGGTAGACGGTGGCCCAGAGCTTGTCACCGTCCAGTCCATAGCCGCCAGACTCGAGCGAACTGGTGAGCAAGTCCCAGGCGAACTCGATGGCCCCGGCCTTGAAGTAGTCGCCGAACGAGAAGTTGCCGTTCATCTGGAAGAAGGTGCCGTGCCGGGAGGTCTTCCCGACCTCCTCGATGTCGCCGGTGCGCAGGCACTTCTGGACGCTGGTGGCCCGGTCGTAGGGCGGGGTCTCCTGCCCGAGGAAGTACGGCTTGAACGGCACCATGCCGGCATTGACGAACAGCAGGTTGGGGTCGTCGTAGAGCAGCGGGGCGCTAGGGACGACGGTGTGCCCCTTGCCCTCGAAGTACGACAACCAGCGGCGCCTGATCTCGGCGGTTTCCATGAGATGTCCTCGGGTCGGTCTCGCAGCGCCTAGAGCCCGGAGGGGCACGGCGCGGGTGGTCGGCGGTCAGGTATGCCGTGCAGCGGCACCCGGCCTCGGGTCGGGGGTGTCGGGGGCGGGCCGGAGGCTCACCCCGTGGGAGCTCGCCACCGGGCGGGGTCGTCGAGCAGGGCGCGGGTGGCATCGGGGTCCAACCTGGTGCCCTCGGGGGCTGCGTCAAGCCCCAGAGCGACCCGCAACTGTTCTTCGCGTTCGGCCATGCCCTCGGCCACGTCATGGGCGAAGTCGCGCAGATCGGCGCGGGCAGCCTCGAACGGGGTGGGCAGGCCGCCTTCCTGCTCGTAGCGGGCCAGCACCGCGCGGCCGACGAGGACCGCGCCGAAGCCCACCGCAGCACCTGCAGCGAAAGCCACTGCCTTAGCGAACATCGCCCGATCCCTTCCGCTCCCCTGAGGCCCGATCGGCGGCCCGCGCCGAGCGCCCACCCATGGCGCTTCGAACCCCGTAACTGAAGGCTGCCACCTTGACCAGGGGCCCACCGAGGGTCGCGGCGAACAACGAGGTCAACGCGTTGACGTTGCTGGACATGTGGGCCAAGTTGGTGGTGACGGTGTCGATCCGCGCCAGCTGCTCATTGGTCGTGGCGACCGTCGTCGTGACCTCACCGAGCAACGGCATACTCCCGTCCGAGAGGCCCTTGACGCCCAGCCGGGTCTCGTCGAGGATCTCGCCGGCCTTGCCGATCACCGAGCCGAGCCGCCACACCAGATAGGCGAAGGCCAGCGCGGCAATGGCACCGGCGATATCGCCCAGGGTGATTGGCGCAAGGGTCACGCGGTCACCATAGCCGACCGCGCTCGGTGACCGAGGGTTGCTCGCCTGAGGACGACCGGTCAGGACGGTGGCGCCGCGCTGCCTCCGCGGCCCCGGATCCGGTCGCGCAGCCACGCCCACCGAGTCTGTAGCCGAGCCTCGAAGCCCCGATCGGTGGGGTGGTAATAGTCGGCGGTCGTCAGGCCCTCAGGCAGGTAATCCTGCGTGGCCACGGCATCGGGTTCGTCATGGGCATAGCGATAGACCGGGGCGGACGGACGACCCGCCGCGGCCGCCGCCGCTGACGCGACGCGCGACGCACCGGCATACCCACTCCCCCGCAGATGCAACGGCACTGGCCCGCCCAACCCGGCCCGGACGTCGGCGATCGCCGCGTTGATGGCGAGATAGGAGGCATTGGATTTGGGCGCGAGCGCGACGTGGACGACCGCCTGACCGAGGATGATGCGGGCCTCGGGCATCCCGATCTGGGCCACGGCGTGCAGCGCGGCGACGGCGGTCTGCAGCGCGGTCGGGTCGGCCATGCCGACGTCTTCGCTGGCCGCGATGACGATCCGCCGGGCGACGAACCGCGGGTCCTCCCCTGCTTCGAGCATCCTCGCCAGATAGTGCAATGCGGCATCCACGTCCGAGCCGCGCATCGACTTGATGAGGGCGCTGGCCACGTCGTAGTGCTGGTCCCCCGCCCGGTCATAACGCACCGAGGCGACGGCGACAGCCCGCTCGACGTCGGCCAGCGAGATCTCGATCGGCCCATCGTCAGCGGCTCCGACCGGCCGGTCGTCCAGAGCTACGCCGGCCGCGGCCTCCAGCGAGGTCAGCGCCCGGCGAGCGTCGCCGCCGGCGATCCGCACAAGGTAGTCGCGGGCCTGCTCTTGGAGGGCGAACTCCCCGGCCAGACCGTCGTCGTGAGCCAGCGCCCGCTCGATGACCTCGCCGACGTCGGCGTCGCCCAGCGGCACGAGGGTGACGAGCACCGACCGGGACAGCAGCGGAGCGATGACGCTGAACGACGGGTTCTCCGTGGTCGCCGCCACGAGGATGACCAGGCGGTTTTCGACGGCCGGCAGCAGCGCATCCTGCTGGGCCTTGCTGAACCGATGGATCTCGTCAAGGAAGAGCACGGTATGCCGTCCGTACAGGTCCCGCTCCCGGGTCGCCGCCGCGACGACCTCCCTGACGTCCTTGACCCCGGCGGTGACGGCTGACAACTCGACGAAGCGCCGGTCGGCCGCTGTGGCGACGAGGTGGGCCAGGGTGGTCTTTCCTGTGCCGGGCGGCCCCCAGAGGATCGCCGACACCGGACCCGCCGCGCCGGCAGATCCCTCGACCAGGCGCCGCAAGGGGCTGCCCGGTCGGAGCACGGCTTCCTGTCCCCTCACCTCGCCCAGGGTGCGAGGACGCATCCGCACCGCGAGCGGGGGCCGCACGGCATACCCGTCGGTGGAGTCGGTGCCCGCGCCGGAAGCCGACGGGCGGGAGTGCGCCGCCGCGAAGAGGTCCTCGCCGGTCATCTCACACTCCTTCCGTGCAGGAGCCGTCCTGCCTCGGTGGCAGGCTATCGGGGTGAGCAAGAAGCCCCCGACCCTGCACACCACCCGGCTGGCGACCCTCGGTCGCGCGAGCGCTCGGCACCCCTGGCGCTTCCTGCTGGTGTGGGCGCTCATCTCGGGGATCACCTTCGCGGTTGCCGTGCTCGGGGTGGCGGGCGGCTCGCTCTTCTCGCGGCTGGGCTCCGGCGAGCCTGGGGTGGGCGGTGAGGCGCACGACGGGCGCGCCATCGTCGAGCGCGTCGAACCGTCCTCCAGCAGCCTCATGCTGCAACTCACCGGGATCGATCTCACCTCGCCTCAGGTGGCGAGCGTCGCCACGAAGGCGGTCGCCGACATCATGGCGATCGACGGGGTGAAGTCGGCTGTCAACCCGTTCGTCTTCGCCGGCGGTCCGACCGACCCGCAGGCCGCGCCCTTCGTGCGGGCCGGGAGCGACCGCAGCGGCATGCTCACCGTCACCACCTTCGATCCGGGGTTGAGTAAGGCCGACACCAAGGTGGCCGAGGCGGCCGTGAGCGCGGTCTACGACCGAATGACGCGCGAGCTGCCCTCTGGTGCCCAGGGTGCAGTCGGTGGCGGCAACCTGCTGCTCGGCGAGATCCTCCACCAGATCGAGGTCGACCTGCGGGCCGGCGAGGGCATCGCCCTACCGCTGAGCTTCATCGTCATGGTGCTCGTCTTCGGCGGGTTCATCGCGGCGGGGATGCCGATCGTCGGGGCGATTGCATCGATCTTCGCCGCGCTCGGCGCGCTCTACGGCTTCTCCTACGTCATGGACCTGGACGCGAGCGTCGTCAATGTCGTCACCCTGCTCGGGTTGGCGCTCTGTATCGACTACGGCCTGCTCATCGTCAGCCGGGCCCGCGAGGAACTGCGCGCACAGGCGGCGGGCCGACCGGCCGCCGAGCTCACCCCGGCCGAGATTCAGGCCGCCATCGGCCAGGCGGTCGCGACGGCCGGTCGCACGGTGTTCTTCTCCGGGCTGACCGTCGCCATCGCCCTCTCGGGTCTGCTCATCTTCGACGCCCATGTCATCCGCGCCATCGGCGCGGCTGGGGTGTCGGTCGTGCTCATCGCGATGATCGTCGGGCTCACCCTGGTGCCACCGCTGTGTGCCCTCGGCGCCCACCGGCTGCTGGCCAAGGGCACCGAGACCGCCCCCGAGGACGGCGTCTTCTCCAGCCTGGCCCGCGGGGTGCACCGGGTGCCCTGGCTGGTCATTGCCGGGTGCCTAGCCCTGTTGGTGGCCCTCGCCATCCCCACCCTGTCGATGCGGCTCACCTCCTCCGGCGCCGAACTCATGCCGGTGGGCACCAGCCAGCGCGACTTCTTCGACCGGCTCGCCGCCGACTACCCGCTGATGTCGGCGCCCGCCGCGACCGTCGTGGGCCGCACCAGCGTTGCCGCGGCCACGGCATACGCGCAGGAGGTCAGAGCCCTGCCGGGGGTCACCGGCGTCTCGGTGCGCCCGCTCGGCTCGGAGTATGCCGCGGTGTCGGTCCGCACCACGGGGCCTGCCCTGGGCGACCCAGCGCGCGATGTGGTCACCCAGTTGCGGGAACATCGGCCGCTCTACCAGTCCTGGGTGACCGGTCAGGCGGCCGGCCTGATCGACTTCACCGCGTCACTCGCTGCCCGCGCCCCCTATGCCGCCGCGCTCATCGTCATCGGCACCTTCGTACTTCTCTTCCTCATGACCGGGTCGGTCGTCATTCCCACCAAAGCGCTCCTGCTCAATGTGCTGTCGCTCGGTGCCTCACTCGGCGTGGCGACATGGATCTTCCAGGAGGGTCACCTGCAAGGTTTGCTCGGGTTCACCTCCACCGGGGCCCTGGAGTCGATGATCCCGCCGCTGGCCCTCACCTTCGGATTCGGGCTGTCGATGGACTACGAGCTATTCCTCATCTCCCGCATCGCCGAGCTTTACCACCACAACGGCCACGACAACGACCGCGCGGTCGAACTCGGGCTGCAGCGCTCCGGACGGATCATCACGTCGGCGGCCCTGCTGGTGGTCATCGTCTTCGCCGGATTCATCGCGGGGAAGATGCTCGTCATCAAGCAGATGGGGGTCGCGCTCACTGTGGCGGTGCTGCTCGACGCGACGATCGTGCGGATGCTGCTCGTGCCCGCGACGATGTCGATCCTCGGCCGGTGGAACTGGTGGGCTCCGGCGCCGTTGCGGCGCTGGCACGCCTTGCACGGCACCGAGGAGTAGGTCCCACCCGCCCCCGAACGGAAGCGGGACGGCATACCGAGCTGGTATGCCGTCCCGCTTCCGTCGCGTGGTACTCGCCGGTCAGCCGGCCGGGGCAGTCTCAGTCGCTGGCGCCGCCGATGCCGGTTTGGCGTCGACTCCGGCCTCCTTGCGCTGCGCGGCGGTGATCGGCGCCGGGGCCGAGGTGAGCGGGTCGAACCCGCCGCCGGACTTGGGGAAGGCGATGACATCGCGGATCGACTCGGTGTGCGCGAGCAGCGAGACGATCCGGTCCCAACCGAAGGCAATGCCGCCATGCGGCGGGGCGCCGTACTTGAAGGCGTCGAGCAGGAAGCCGAACTTCTCCTGAGCCTCGTCCTCGGACAACCCCATGACCGCAAACACGCGCTCCTGGATGTCGCAACGGTGGATACGGATGGAGCCGCCGCCGATCTCGTTGCCGTTGCACACCATGTCGTAGGCGTACGCGAGCGCCGAGCCCGGGTCGGTGTCGAAGCTGTCGAGGAACTCCCGCTTGGGTGAGGTGAAGGCGTGGTGGACGGCGGTCCAGGCGCCGCCGCCGACGGCGACGTCGCCGGCCGCGACCGCGTCACCGGCCGGCTCGAACAGCGGCGCGTCGACGACCCAGAGGAAGGACCAGGCCGACTCGTCGATGAGCCCGACCCGGCGCCCGATCTCCAGGCGAGCCGCCCCGAGCAGCGCGCGCGAGGTCTTGGCCGGGCCCGCCGCGAAGAAGATGCAGTCGCCAGCTTCGGCTCCGACGTGGGCGGCCAGGCCGGCCTTCTCTGCATCGGAGATGTTCTTGGCCACCGGTCCGCCGAGCTCGCCGTCCTCGCCGACCGTGACGTAGGCCAGCCCCCGAGCGCCGCGCTGCTTGGCCCACTCCTGCCAGGCGTCGAAAGCACGCCGCGGCTGCGACCCGCCACCCGGCATGACGACCGCGCCGACGTAGTCCGCCTGGAACACCCGGAACGGCGTCTCGGCGAAGAAGGCCGTGCAGTCGGTCAACTCCAGCTCGAAGCGTAGGTCGGGCTTGTCCGAGCCGTACCGAGCCATCGCCTCGGCGTAGGACATCCGCGGGAACGGCGTGGGCAGGTCGACGCCGATGAGCTTCCAGATGTTGGCGACGATGGCCTCACCGAGCTCGATGATGTCGTCCTGCTCGACGAAGGACATCTCGATGTCGAGCTGGGTGAACTCCGGCTGCCGGTCGGCGCGGAAGTCCTCGTCGCGGTAGCAGCGGGCGATCTGGAAGTAGCGCTCCATCCCCGCGACCATCAACAGCTGCTTGAACAGCTGCGGGCTCTGCGGCAGCGCGTACCAGGCACCCGGTGACAGCCGCGCGGGCACAAGGAAGTCGCGCGCGCCCTCAGGCGTGGAGCGGGTCAGCGTCGGGGTCTCGATCTCGACGAAATCACGGGCGCCGAGCACCTCACGGGCGGCGGCGTTGACCTTGGACCGCAGCCGGATGGCGGCCCCGGCCGAGCTGGCCCCCGGACGGCGCAGGTCGAGATAGCGATACTTCAGGCGAGCCTCTTCACCGACCGTGACCCGCTCATCGATCTGGAAGGGCAACGGGGCGCTCGCGTTGAGCACCTCGATGCCCGAGGCGACGACTTCGATCTGGCCGGTCGGCAGGTCCGGGTTGACGTTCTCGGCAGTGCGGGCGACGACCTCGCCGATGACCTTGACGCAGTACTCGTTGCGCAGATCATGAGCGGCCCCGGTCAGGACCTCGTCGCGAGCGACGACCTGGGCAATGCCGCTGGCGTCGCGCAGATCCACGAAAGCAACCCCACCGTGATCGCGCCGCTTGGCCACCCAGCCGGTGAGGGTGACGGTCTGGCCGACATGGTCGGCGCGCAGGGCGCCGGCCTGGTGGGTGCGCAACACGGTGGTTCCTTCGGTTCGGATCGATCGGTATGCCGTCCGCTCACCCTCGTGGGGCCGCGCGGCCACCCAATCCTAGGGCGGCACGGCATACCGGCTCGACTCGGTAACCGTCGCGCTGACGGACGACTAGGGGCGCTGGATGCTCTCCCGTTCGCCACTCTCCGGTCTTGGCAGGTCTTCCCACCCCGTCAGCGGAGAGTGGAACCGCACGAAGAGGTCCGGCCTGGCTGCGGCCACTTGGCCCGCGAGGGCCCGCCCGCGAGCATAAAAGGCGGCCTCGTCGGCGGCACTGGGAAACGCGGCAGAGCCGGGATCGTCGACAGGGACGATCGAATCGAAATCGTCCGACCACTCATTCAGCCGTTCCGCCAGGTCGACGGGCAGCCCCAACGTCGAAGGGTCAGGGTTGTCCTCGCCACCGTCCGCCAGCCTGACCCAGGTCGGGTAGCACAGGTATTCGGCGTTGATCCGCAAAGACTCGATGTTCGGGGTCATCTGATGTTTGCTCCGACGATGTAACCGTTCGAGCCGACTGTGATCGCGACCCGGACGATGGTGTTGTTGAACGGGACTTCGTATATGGGGCGACCGAATCCCTTCCCTTGGTATCCGATCTGCTTGCCCTTGGTCAAGGCTTCCTCCAACAGCGTCGGGATCTGCTCACGAGGTATCCCTTTCGCGAGGAACTCGCCCTCGTGCGACAAAATGTGCTGGAATCCAGTGTTGTTCGAACCCCGTTCGAGGAACACGATCTTGCCGTCAGCAGAGCGGAAGATTGTCATCACGGCGTTCGGGTCGTGCTTGATCCCCGCTGCCGCCAACTCATCAAGAAGAGCGCGGCGCTCTGATCGCGCAGCCCCCTGGCCGGCCGCAAGGGCAGCTCGGCGGATGGGCGCGCTGACAAAGGTCTTCAGTCGGCCTAGACGCGCTGCCACCCGTAGCTTCGCACTCTTGACGGCCGTGACCGCAACGCGGGCCAGTGCCCGTAGGCGGCGCAAGACCTCGATGATCCGCACGGCATACCGGGCCATGATCCCGGCCTCCACCAGTTGGGCTGCCACTTCGGCCGCCCCGAAGGTGAAGAAGCTCAGCACCACACCTGCGACCTGATCGACCACCGTCCACGCCAGCAACTCCACCAGGATGGACACCACTTCGTCACGATGGGCGTCGACGTGGGTGCCGTAGTCGGTGCACGCCGCGCCGACCTCTCGGTAGGCGGCGGCGATCTCCTCCACATGCTCCCGAAGGTCGAGACAGGCACCGACGGCATCGGCCACCTCGGGCCCGTGGTTCATCCCGATCGCGTCGGCGGCTGAACTGCAGTTACTGGCATAGCTGGCCAGCGTGTCTGCCGCCGTTGTCCAGGCCGTTCCCGCCCGGCGCAGGCGGTCGGTGTCGGCATCGGGCCAGACGAACTCTTCGAGATGCTCGGCGATCCAATGCCACCAATCTGGCTCGGCTGCGTTCCCCCCGAAGGCCGACGTGGGCGCCGGCAGAGAGACGTCGTAGGTCCGCGTGCTCGCGCCGGCACCTGGCTCCGTTGACCCGGACCGGTGCGCACCATCCAGACGCGCCCCGCCATCGGCGGCCTCGTGGTTGGC
>Ga0116181_1000864_pt1 | contig 27243 bp, 31 predicted proteins | sample AD_UKC075_MetaG_FD_89752 | JGI IMG/M metagenome (GOLD analysis project Ga0116181, IMG submission 89752) | Active sludge microbial communities of municipal wastewater-treating anaerobic digesters from USA - AD_UKC075_MetaG | ecosystem: Engineered > Bioreactor > Anaerobic > Digestate | place: USA... | reverse complement strand
TAAAACAAATTGGACATATTGTATTAAACTCCAAGGCTGCATTAATAAAACTTTATGCGAACGATATGAAGCAAAAGACCAGCCACTACAAGCATTTATGCTTGTCTGTGACTGGTCTTTTTTGCCCCGCTTGAAGCTGTTCATTTAAGTTTTTCTTCAATCCCTAAGTGAACGCTTCTTTGGGGGCTATTCTTCTTTTGCAGCGGCAGCCTGTAATTTACTTTCCAAATCATCGAGTATAACCTGTAATGCCGTATTAAAAACGGCTGTTTTAAACCCTTTTCCCTTTCCTTGTGCCAAAATCTCCAACCTGTCAAGCAATTCATTTCGGATCAATACCGTTGTACGCCGGTGAGTCTGTTCTACAGTGAGTTTCTTTCGTGGCATTAAGAGTACACTGGTATCTACCGCCGTTCTCACTAAATGTTCAGTTGAGTTACTGATTTCAGTATTAATATTTAATTGTTCTGAATCTATAACATCATCAATATTCATATTAACTGAATATTGTTCATGTTCAGTATTATTATCAGTAGTATTAACAGTATCAGTATTCTCATTGATTGAATCATCTGATGCAATCTTAATGTTCTTTTTTGATCCTTTTTTTGATTCCTTTTTCTGAACACTTGTACTGGTCAGTTTACTGATTACGTCATCAAAATTTCTATTCATGAAAATACCTCCTTTGCAAGTCGGGTATAAGATTTTACAATTGGATTCTTTCGCATCGACCACACAGCTGGTTTCCCGTGAACGGCCACGGATTCAGAAAATTTTACTGATTTAGGTATTGCTGTAAAGAGTCTAATACCATTGACCTGGCAGTATGTTTCAAGACTGAGCAGCATACCACCATGAATTTTGGTGCTTTTTTCAACCCTCATAGGAATCACCCCGGCCAACTCCAAAGAGGGATGGTGTTTATTAGTAAAGCTGTCAATAGCCTTAACGACCTGCATAATTCCTTGAACTGAAAAAACGTCGGCCTCAGAAGGTATCAATACTCGGTCGCAAGCCATTAGTACATTACCTACAATAAGGCCAAAAGAAGGCGGCGTATCGATAATAATATAATCATAGTCATTTTTGATTTCATCAATTAGAGGCTTCAACAGGTTAAAAGGGTTTTTGAAATTTCTTTCAGTCAAAATATCAAACTCAAACCAATTCATTTCCGTACTTGAAGGCAATAGAGATAGATATTTAGTCAGTTTCACAATGGCCTCGTCTATAGTAGCCTTCCCCAGCAAAACATCATGAATTGAACGCTCATGTTGATATGGCATCATACCGAACGCCAGGCTGCAATTACACTGCCCATCGACATCAATTAATAAGGTCTTTTTCTTCCGATCTGAAAGAACAGCTGCAAGATTTGTACAAAGACTGGTTTTTCCTACGCCGCCTTTGTTATTTACTACACCATATACCACATATTCACCTCCCCTGTTTATGAAATATTTTATTAATATATAAACATATTACGGCAAAACAAACAACAAAAAATAACTGAATATTTAATATATTCAGTTTGTTTAAAAATTTCCTGGCGGGATATGCACATCGACGATCTCATGGCCTATCTGGACAGTCTGGTGGGAAAGGAAGGCCGCGAAGTATCCGATGAGTATATCGAGCCGGAAGATGTACTGACATTTGAGTATTCCTCCGGGGAATTTGGCAGCCTGGCTTATTGGGAAACAGTGAAGGTGTTCATATTAATGCCTTTAAAAAGCATTTTCACGAAAATCTCCTAAATAGCTTGCATACAGCCGTCAAATCAGTTAAAATCTATTTTGTAAAGTTAACACATTTAGAGGCAACAAATTTGTCACAAAATTTGTGTCGCTATCCCTATGTCCCTAGAGAGGTTTAAAGCCTCTTTTTTTATTTCTCCTTTTTTCCTCTTGAATAAAGCCGGATCTTGGTACATGAATAAATCAAGGTTCGGCTTTATTTTTTAAAAGGAGTTTTAAAAAAATCCTGCGAATCACGCAGGGAAAGGAGTGTTTAAATGTTTGCACAAAACTTGAGATCGGCAAGTATGGCTGGAGTCCCTGCTGTGGCCGTGACCACTACAGAGTGGGAACGGATAGTTGAGGACATCCGGTATGTAGCAGCTAACGTAAATCAGAACATGATGTTATGGAATCATATTGATGGCCTTATGGACGAGAGAGGCGAAAGCGTTGTCGGTCCTGCTGATGTTATAGGCACATTGGAATACATACAGCAAACGGAGGATACCTTTGTTGTTTTCTTGAATTTCAATGTGTCCTTGAAGTCACCGGCAGTAATCCAAAAAGTAAGGGAAGCTGCCAATGTAATTAAGACCACAGGCAGCACAATGGTATTTGTGTCTGCTTCGGGCAGTATTCCCCCGGAACTGGAAAAAGAGATCATACTGCTCGACTATGACCTGCCTGACAAAGCGGGAATAGCGGAAGTAGTAAGCTCTCTTGTGGAGGTTAACCCTGCGGACGAATCGGTAGAAGCCTTGATTAATGCGGCTGTAGGGTTGACTAAAAACGAGGCCGAGAACGTAATTGCGCTGGCCTTGGCGAAGAACGACAGGCTGATCACCGAAAAAACCATAGAGGACGTTAAGAGACAAAAAGCCCAGGCTCTCAAGAAATCGGGCGTACTTGAGTTGTACGAGCCTGAAAACTTACCCAAAGTGGGCGGCTTAGATGTCCTTAAATTATGGTTATGGGAACGTGGCAAGGCATTTTCCCCAGAAGCCCGCGAATTTGGATTACCCTTCCCGAAAGGGATACTGGTTTTTGGTATTCCCGGAACCGGGAAATCCTTAATTGCCAAGACGATTGCAAAGCAGTGGAATATGCCGCTGTTGGTCATGCAGAATGTTTTGGACAAATATGTCGGCGAATCCGAAAAGCGGATGAAGGAAGCCTTGAAGCAGGCCGAAGCTATGGCACCGTGCGTATTGTTCATCGATGAAATCGAGAAGTTTTTTGCAGGTGTTGGCGGCACCGGCGATTCTGGTGTTTCATCGAGAATCTTTGGGCAATTCCTATCCTGGATGCAGGAAAGCAAAGCACCGGTATTCACAGTTGCCACAGCAAACAATATTGCGGCCATGCCCCCGGAGCTGATGCGCAAAGGGAGGTTCGATGAGTTGTTCTTCGTGGACCTGCCAGGGAGCAAAGAGCGCGAGGAAATCTTTAAGATTCATTTAACCCACAAAGGCAGGGATGCGAATAACTTCGATTTGAAGCAGTTAACCGATGCAACACCTGGTTATACTGGTTCTGAAATTGAGCAGATCGTGATAGCAGGGTTATACAGAGCCTTTGCAAAAGGCCAGGATATAACCACTAAGATACTGCTGGAAGTAGCCAAGGAAACCCCGCCTCTATCGGTGACTATGGAAGAAGTTATCCAAGATATGAGGGAATGGGGCAACAAAAGAGCCCGGGCTGCTTCATCATTCGCGGAAGAACCCGAGAAAAAACTGTCTGCCTTTAAGGTGGCAAGGAAAATCAGAGGTTAAAAATTAATTTTAAAGCTCAATGCTAAAGAGGTACGCGCGTACCTTATTCAACAGCAGATCAAAAGTCTGGGTTAACCCAGGCTTTTGGTTTGCGGGTTGGTTGCAGGGTCCACCCATATCCGAGGGGAGGGAATAAAACGAAATCCAGTACACAGTGTTCTTGTGAAGATAAAAATAGGAGGAAGCTGAATCATGGCTGTCTTGGACACTGATATGGTTAGATTAGCTTTCAAGAAAGCAAAAGGTCAACTACCCCGGAATAAATTCCGAGGCTTGAGCCTCTAGTTGACTAGCCTAAGCCCGTTAGGGCTACGTTAGACAGGTCAAGATACCCTGGGATGCGTGCCCAAGTTTCAGGCTCTATCGTCAGTGGTTAAACAGTTCTGAGGGGCAGGAACAGTGCTGCTGGCATAACAAGCCTGTCTAACATTGGCGATGGGCACGAAAATTGATTCCGCGTTTATGTGCGGAACTGGATAATGCACGAATAGATGTTGTAAAAGCCTTGAGGAAATCCCCCAGGGTATCTTGAAAACCAATGTAGACAGTTTGTAACCAATATCCGGTTTCAACCGGGAAGGGAAGGAGCTGTAAAAATGCCAGCGATTCGAGACTTTTATTTAGTTAAAAAAGCTGAAATAAGAACCGCAAATAACGGTTCCCCATATCTGACCCTTACCTTACATAACGGGCAGAAGGAATTATCAGCTAAGAAGTGGGACTTTTCAGGGAACCCGCCCAAGACAGGCGATGTAATCTTTATAGACGACGCCACAATGGGCGAGTACCGGGGAAATCCCCAGGTCACTATAAACAGCTACCGGGTGGCGGCAAAAAATGACGCACCCATAGAACGGTTTGTGCCCACAACCAAAGGTGATGTGAACCTTATGTTCCTGTTAGTGCAGGAATCCGCAAAATCAATTTTAAACACAAATCTGCAACAATTGGTGGTATCTATACTGGAATTACACAAGAAAAAATTTAAAAAGGCACCTGCTGCTGTCACGAATCACCACGCTTATCTGGGTGGTCTTATCGAGCATACGCTTGATGTTACCAAAACTGCAATCATGATGGCTAGATGGTCACCTGAAAACCTGAATAAAGATTTAGTGAAAGCTGGTGCCATACTGCACGACATAGGTAAAATTGAAACCTATACCTGGGAACGTGGCTTTATAGAAAGGTCAAATCTGGGTCGGCTGGTAGATCATATAGTTGTAGGCAGTATGATTGTTCAAAATGCAGCTGCTGAAATGGGCTTGGAATTGGCTGACATACAGGAATTGATGCACATTATAGTGTCACATCATGGTAAGCAGGAATGGGGCTCACCGGTTGAGCCAGCCACCAAAGAGGCCATGATAGTGCACCGTGCTGATGAACTGAATTTTAAGATGGCTATGGTTGATGAAGCGTTAGCCAATAAAGAAAATCAGGAATCCTGGATTTATCTTAAACCAGGCAATATTCCGTTCTTTGCAGGGTAACGCATCATTCATACAAACACCTCACCCTACCAAAAGCGAGGCTAAACGGTCACAAATATTTGCTGTGGCCGTTTGGCCACGGCTTTAAGGAGGGAATGCTTTGCAATCAGTTGTGTCCTATCCCGAAAGAGGGCAAGGCGGCCAAAATTCCTATCGAGGCAACTGTTCACCCTTTTTGTTAAAAGACCTTTTTGAGTTTTACAAGCCAAAAAAGGTTTTTGATCCGATGGTAGGAGGGGGAACGACCAAAGATGTCTGCCTTGAAATGGGAATAGAGCATGATGTCCTTGATCTTAATCCCGCCTGGGGTGGTTGGGACGCATTAGTCGATGAGATCCCCGGGGTATATGACTTTATCTTCTTTCACCCGCCATACGCCGATATTATCAAGTATTCAGGCAATATGTGGGGCAAAAGAGATTTACGGGATTTGTCACAGATTCCGCTAAGTCAGTATCCCGAGTTCATTAAAAAGCTCAATATTATTCAAATGAGGTTGTTTGCCGCTTTATCCCGCAAGGGGCGGCTGGCAATTCTCATTGGCGATGTAAAGAAAAACGGCCGGCTCTACAGCATACAACGAGACATAGCCTGGTTTGGGACACCCGAACAAGTAGTTATCAAAAAGCAGCACAACTGCACAAGCGATAGGACGGCATACAGTGGGAAATTCATCCCTATAGTCCACGAGTATTTGCTGATATTTCGCAAAGATGCCGTATATATGCTGCCTACAGCCATAACAGTAACCAGAGAAATCAACTGGAAGTCTGTAAAAGGCTTATCGTGGCGTAGTGCTGTCAGGATGGCTCTTGAAGAATTGGGAGGCAAAGCCAGCCTGTGTCAGCTATATAAGGAGCTGGACAGTTTTGCAATAACCAAAAAGCACCGTGATCCGAAGGCGAAGATCCGGCAGGTATTACAGAGCAAGCCGGAATTTTATTCTATTGATCGCGGATTATGGGGCTTAAAGAAAGTAGCATAAAAACAGGTAGCCGCTCAGAAAATGGGCGGCTATTTTTGTTTATGCAGTTTAAGAAAATCCCGCGACTAACGCGGGGAAAGGAGTGAGGGAATGAAGCAAAACCAAGTAAATCCAAAGCAATTGGAGGAATTGCGGGAAAAAGCCAAGGCTATCAGGGAGAAGAACGAAAAAACTATAGAGTCAATCCCTGAGAAGTACCGGCACTTCATCGAGACCTTGAGTAAAACGTCCAGGGTAAGCAACAAAATGTTGCAGCTCACCCCCGAGTTAACAGAACTCGGGTACTTTGCCACCGAAAGGGGGACATTCTTAAAAGTCGATCAGCCCTATCTCACCGTAGCTGGAAAAAGAGCCAACTTGGTGGATTGGACTGAGGAAAAACAGTACCGTTTTTCCATAGAAAATGAAATCGTGCTTATAAAGGATCAACCCTTTATTAAGTCGGTGGTAACAGTATTGGACGAAAGCGGCAACGCAATTCGCAAAGGTACGTCAACTGTCCCTGTGAATATCGGCGGCAGCGGGGTTGACAGCACCAACCCGTATGAGAATGCTGAGACTTCAGCAGTAGGCCGCGCCTTAACATTTATAGGCATGGGCCATCAAATGCCTGACATTGCTTCATATGAAGAAGTATTGAATGCCCTGCGCAGGCAAGCAGAAGCGCCAGATGCGGCTTCTGCAGTTGAAGATGATCCGGTAGACGACTGTTATTTGGTCAACGCTTTTGAAGTATCAGACCAAAACAGAAAAGCCGGAAAGGTTCAACTGGTTGACCCAGAGGGCGAAGTTCATAGCGTTTTCATATGGGGTAAGGTGTTTGAAAACTTCACAAAAGAGGTTCAGCCCGGCAGCCGGGTAAGGGTTAAAACCGACATCATTAAAACCACAAGCGGGGAAGATGCCCAAAGGTTAATTGACTACGAGGTAGTCGCATAGGAGGGCAGTATTATGGACGACCTTTTAAAAGCAATTTCTGCCGCCCCTAAAGCCATAGCCGAGCTTGAAACAAAGAGCCTTGTTATCAAGCAGCAAATAGGCGAAGTACGGGAAGCGATAGAAGGGATCAAAAAGTCCACCTGGGCAGAGGTCGCCAGTCAGAAAGATGAAAGTGGGAAGAAAGCGTACCCGAACTCGGAACTGCGTAATATTGAGGTTGAAAAAAGGCTGCAACAGAATGAACGGTATCAAAAATGGATTTCAAGCCTAAAGGTACTGGAAGAATCCAAAGCTAAAACCGACATAGAAATCCAGCAGTTCACCAACCAATTCTCGGCAGACCGGTATCGGTTACGCCTTTACACCGCTGAAAAAATGGAGCGGGCAGCCAGCTCGTTCAGCCAGGGCATAGAAACCCTGTACCATCTGGCAAAACTGTTATCTGCAGCACAGGCAATGCCGAAGCCGAGCTTTGTGCCAGAGGACTGCCCCCTTCTAATACCCTGCAGGGTAACTTAAAAAATCTCCATAAAGGAGGAATGAAAGTGTTAAATGACTATATCAACCATTTGTCATTCTCTAATCTCAGCACGTACGAGAAGTGCCCGTATCGTTGGTATCTGAAGTACATTGAGAAAAGAGAAGACAAAGCCGGTGATTCGGCTAATGTAGGCAAATTAGGCCACCTGTTTATTAAGGCGGCCATCGCCGTAAAAATGAGGCCGGATCGTGAGGCCTTTGATTGTTTGGTAACAGACATAGCCAGCGGGGAACACCCCAAGCTGACGCCCAAAGAAAGGAAAGAAGCCCAAGCGCTGTATGACGAGTACGGTTCGGCAAACTTAAACGCCCTTTATGAGTGGGTTATTTACGCCTTAGAAGTGCTGCAAACCTACAAGAAGGGCAAGGTGGAGTTAGAAAAGAAAATCGACTGCATTATACCGGGGATACCGATCCCGATAGAAATGCACATTGATTTTCTGAGCCCGACAGCCATTATAGACTGGAAAACGGGGCAGAACACTGAACCGATAACTTCGCACCAGCTGGGGCTTTATGCTTACGGAGCTGGCAAAGCAAAAGGAGTGGACCCGGCCACATATAAAAAAGTATATGCGTTCACGGGGCTAAAAAAGGTTTTTGAGGATAACAAGCCCGTCCAGGATGCCCTAGATTGGGCAGTAAACATCTATGAAAGCTTAGAAGATGACCTGGCAGGGTATTCCCTGATAGGGAAAGGTGCATTTAGAAAGTGCCCGGGCACAGCCTGCCGGTACTGCGCTTTCAAAGGGCTATGTTATGAAGAAATGATGGGGCCGGTAGAGCTTATCACTATACCGGATCAGATTTTCTCTCATAGCGATGCTGAAAACACCGCCTATACCATATTGCTTCTTGAGGAACGGCTGAAACAAGCCAAAGAAGCACTGGAGAAATATTGCGAGGACAACGCGGTGATTGTTCAGGCTGGTGGTGAGTATTTTGGGCTTTACCCTGGATCGGTGTCACGAACCTGGGACAAGCTGAGGATCTTTGAAGCGGTCAGAAATATGCCGTCAGAAGATGTTATCCAAATTTTCAATATTGATTTAAGGGGTATCAATAAACTGGCCAAAGACAATGAGGCTATCAGGGTATTGATACAAGAAGCGGTAACTGAGGAAAGAGGCAAACCGGTTTTTAAACACGCCTCTAAGCCGCCAAAAGTCAGCTAAGGAAATCTCGCTGTACTTAGTATACGATAAACTCGAAGCTGGCGATAACACGATATAAGGAGTCCCCTATAAAACTCAATAATCTCCGAATAGCCACTCAAAATGAGTGGCTATTTTTGTGAGGTAGTTTAAGAAAATCCCGCGATAAACGCGGGGAAAGGGGTGAAGAATTGGAAAAACCAGATTTCTTTACGCAGAAAGATGGGAAAATGGTTTACCTGGAACCGCGCCCGGACATATCGGATCAAGAGGAATCCAGGCTGTATGGAATCCTCTTGTTACAGGCATGGCGAGAAAATCCTGAGTTAGCCATGTTGCTGCACTATTTCAGGTGCATGGGGACGAAGCTGGCAGTAGAAAACAACTCTATAAAGCTACAGCCAGTGATTGACCCAAAGGCAGGGTGGCCTACTCAGGGGGATTACAACAAGGAACGGGTTAAACTAATGCCCTACCTTGAAGTAATCAAAACCATTCTCGAAAAGCTGGGGGTGTATGCAAATGGCAAGACTTGCTGCGCAAGCTAACCTAGAGTATGTCCCTACTCAAAGAAGGATTCGGGAGCTAATCAAAACCTGGTTAAGTTTTCCCGAAAAAGGAACCACTTGTTTTGACCCGTGTTGCGGCCCTGGAGATGCCTTATTAGAAATATGCCCCGATGGGAATTTTCTGTTTGGCATAGAGCTGCACACTGGCCGGGCACTGGAAGCTAAAGCAAAGCCCTTCGTACAGGTGCTTGCGGGACCATTTGAAAACTCGATTATATCCAACCGGGTTTTCGGCTTTGTCCTTTTAAATCCTCCGTACGATTGGGTTGCCGAAGGGGGCCCCCGGTGGGAAGAAGTATTCCTCGGTCGAGTAGTACAGTACATGGCACCTAAAGGGGTGTTATGCTACATCGTACCCATTACCCTGTTTAACTATCGCGGTCAGGAAGTTTTAAAAACGCTTTTAGAGAACTTCACGGACATCAGGATATATAAATATCCTGAACCTGAGTTCCAGGAGTATAAACAGTTAGTCATATATGGGGTTAAAAAGCCTATTGAGAGGGTAACGGCCTCGGCAGAGTGGTGGGCAGAGAAAGTAGCCGAAATCACCACAGGCCAGATACCCGAGCTAACGGCTCAAACTGAACCGGTTTACACTGTTCCGTATATCAACCCGGGGAGTGTAAAGACGTTCAGAGTGACCCATTATGATAGTCTGTTGGCCGAAAGCGAAAGCAAAACGATGGACTTCCTGGAAAAGCTAAGGCCTAAAAACGCCGTAAAGCACCTTACAGCTCCATATTACATGGATAAAGCGTTATTGGCTTTGTTGGCTGTAGGTGGGTATATAGACGGCAGGATGCCTGGGCACTATTTATCGGGCAGGTATGAGAACTACGAGGTATCCAGAACGGAAATCGACCCGGATACCAACGAAGAAATGCACATTACCCGAAAAAAATCCTCATCCGTTTTCTATGTGCTTACAAAAGAGCTGGACGAAAATGGAAACAGGATACGAGAGATCCGTTAAACAGGGAAGGGGCTGGTGAATTGCGAATTGTAGCGATCCCTAACGACAAAATCCAGAACTTGCCGCAGGGTTCCAGGGTGTTAGTCAACATCCTGGAAGAAAACCGGTGGGCGATGTGTACCGTAACAGCCGATCAACGCGGCAAGGGCTTAGTTGAGGAAGGCAGTCATTGGGTTTTGGCTTACCTTGACAACACCGAAGGCTATTTGGCAGCCTACGGATGCTTTGAAGAGGATAAAATCAGCGAACTTAAAAATGTTGCTGTCCATGCCAGGATGCTGTACGAGATGTGTGCAGATTTCATAGTAGACTTTGCCCGCGCAGATCGCTTCGTTTGGGCTATGGGCGAATTAGAGTATGCGCTGGTAAAAGCCGGCTATTAAGAACTCAGGAGCGGAGATCGCACTAATGATCTACATCGTTATAATCACCGCGTTAATCTTGGTATGCCTGTCGCCTTTCATTGGTATATGGATAGGCATACGTTATAACGAACCCGCACTCGATGTAGCCTTGTACGGCATGGTATCAACAATAATAGTGGGTTTGCTGGTAATAGCAGTAATAGGCCTGATGGCAGCTAATAGTTGGATATAATCCGTGTCACGGGAAAGGAGGGATAACCCTTTGTCAAAGGTGGTGCAATCTGCAATAAGAAGCAGTCACTATGGGAACTGCAAATATTGCAGAAACAAAAGCACTTCGTATTGTGAAGAATGCGAGCATTACGACCATAAATACTACGATTATTGGGAATCAATTGCCCCAGAAGAAATGGCACAAATGGAAAAAGAAGAAGAGCTTGAAAGTGCAGTCAAAAATGCAGTCACAAAGTATATTCTGGTGCATATTCCCGATGATTTTAACTTCCCCGCCGGGAAGTCCCCACCCGTGAAGGTGGGGATGACCGTACCTAAAGAATTATCGGAACGGGTACACTGCTGCCCTTACTGCGGCCTCACGTTTGACCGGGACGTGAACGCTGCCCGGAATATTCTGAAGAGAGTACTGGCTCTGGAAGCGGCCTAAATGCTTCCCTACCGTGGGGACCACGGAAAGTTACGCCTGTCAACTACCCCCGACTGAAGTCGGAGGCATATAAGCCTCGGAGTTGACCAGCCTCAGCCACCGGGCGCAAGCCCGATGGGGCTACGTTGTCCCGGTCACGACACCCTGGGGTGCGAGGCCAGCCCTAGGCTCTGTCGCTTGTCGTTATGCTGGGCTGACGGGGTTAGGCCCGAAGGCGGCGGGCATGGTAAGCCGGGATGACATTGGCGAGGCCAACATTACCTCCGAAAGGAGAGACTGCAGAAGTGCATGTTTTTGTGCTTGACACCGAGAAAAAACCGCTTGCACCGTGCCATCCGGCAGTTGCGAGGAAACTACTCAAACAAGGGCGCGCAGCAGTACTGAGAAGATACCCATTCACGATAATACTTAAAGAAGCAAAAGAAGCTACTCCTCAGGACATCAGGCTTAAAATCGACCCGGGTTCCAGGGTAACTGGAATGGCGATACTACATAAGAACAAGGTCATCTGGGCTGCAGAGATTGGGCACAAAGGAAAGCAAGTCAGAGCAAAAATGCTACAGCGCAGGCAACTCCGCAGGGGTAGGAGATACCGCAAGACCCGCTACCGCAAACCGAGATTCTTGAACCGCAGAAAACCGGAAGGGTGGCTCCCTCCAAGCCTTGAAAGCAGAATTGCCAATATTGTCACCTGGGTAAACCGGCTGATAAAGCTGTGCCCCATTTCGGCGATATCTATTGAACTTGTCAAGTTCGACACTCAGAAACTGCAGAATCCGGAGATAAGCGGGGTTGAATACCAGCAAGGCGAGCTTTTCGGTTACGAAGTGCGGGAGTACCTGCTGGAGAAGTGGGGGCGGAAGTGTGCCTACTGTGGGAGGGAAAATGTACCACTGGAAATTGAACACATCGTCCCCAGGTCTAGAGGTGGGACGGATAGGATATCGAATTTGACTCTAGCTTGTCGGAAGTGCAACCAAAAGAAAGGGAACCTAACAGCAGAGGAGTTCGGATTTTCTGAGATTCAAAAGCGGGCCAGGAGACCGCTGAAAGATGCTGCTGCAGTCAACACGACACGGTGGGCGGTATACAGGAAGCTGAGCGAGACAGTGGTTCCGGTAGAGTCCGGCACTGGTGGAATGACGAAGTACAACCGAACAAAGCTCGGTTTAAAGAAAGAACACTGGCTGGATGCAGCCTGTGTCGGGGAAAGCACGCCTGATGACCTGACGATATGCGCTAAGTCCGTACTGAAAATCAAAGCGGTCGGACACGGAAGCAGGCAGAGATGTATTACTGATAGGTACGGGTTCCCTAAGGCATACTTGACCAAGAAGAAAACCTACATGGGGTTTGCTACTGGCGACATTGTAAAAGCTGTTGTGCCGAGAGGGAAGTACGCCGGAATTTATATCGGCAGGATAGCGATAAGGCAGAGACCGTCGTTCCGGCTGAACGGCGTCGATGTTCACCCGAAGTATTTGACGATTCTTCAGAGAGGCGATGGGTACGAATACGAATACATGGCGGCGCATTCCCCCTCCCAATGAATTGGGAGGCACCCTGCGCCGAAGCCTTGTGGAAAACATATAAGTTAAAACTCCGAGAACTTACCCGGAATCGGGCAGAAAAACCAACCTGCCCGACAACGGGCAGGTTTAAGGAGGTAGAAAATTGATATATCGTTTCTATGAGTCGGGTATGCCCGAAGTCTTTTCGGATTTCATTGTGAGATGCAACAATGAGATTAGGGCAATTTCCCTGATAGGAACAGAAATAGCCGTAAAAAGCTATCGAGCCAAGTTTTTAGACAATAACATGGCTCGGAGATCCCTGCCGTTTTATATGATGGCAGAGGAAGAAACATATCCCAGAACAATATACAAGCCAGCTGACAGATTTATAAATATGCCAGCCCAAAAGACAGGGCAGGGGTATCAAATCTTCATGTATAGCGAAAATTTGCTTTTTGGGCTATGCCATGAAGATTTGCTGTCAATGCTGTACAAACACCTGTATGACCTCAATATCCCGTGCCCTACGCCGGGAGAGGAAATTTTTGCAGAGTGTTTGGAGTTAATTCTGGAAAACGCCCTGGAAATCTCTTATCTTGTTCCATGCAAATGTCTGGGCAGCCTACCTGAAAGTGCGGTATTTTATTATATCAATCAGGTATGGTTATCCGACTTTCGGGACACCGCGGCAGAAATAATCAGCAGGTTTATTACTGAAGAAATCAGCAGTAATGAAATACTGGATAGTGTAGAAGGCATAGCCGACTACATCGAAAAATACTCTGCCGAGATAGGGGAAAAGGTAGGTAAATGCGTAACCTATCTGCACACTCCTGGCGATTACGATGATGAAATATTCAATAAAATGAGCCGCAAGCTGTTTCCTCAGCAAAAGGACATTGCTGTAGCAGTCGCAAAGCGGTTAAAAACCGGCAAAAACGCGCTGGTAAGCGGCCAGATGGGTGTCGGGAAAACGTCAATCGGAATAGCGGCGTGTCAATACCATGCTGACGGGGAGCCGTACAGGGCTATAGTCACTTGCCCGGGACACCTGGTAGAAAAGTGGGCAAGAGAAGTTTTGACAATACTCCCCGATGCGGTGGTTCATACTATAGGCACCCACGAAAAGTTGAAGCCCTGGCAGGAGTTTTATGCCACCTACAGGTATAGCACTACTCCGGCCGGGCCGGAATACTGGATTGTTTCAAACGAAGCCTTGCGTGGCGGTTATATAACCAGGCCTGGCTACACGATAAAGAAGAAAAAGGCTTTTGATGTGGAGGCGCAGGAACACGTTTTTATTGAAGTCTGCACCTGTCCTAAATGCGGGCACGAACTAGATTATCCTCAAAAGAACGAAAACGGGGACGAGGTAATCGTCACCCTGCATCCGGGGGATTTTGAGACTCACAACAGTCTTAACCACAAGTGCCGGCATTGTAGCGAACCACTGTGGCAGGCCGACAACAACAGGAAGGGATACCGCAAGGTATCTATTGCAGACCTGATTAAAAAGCGTATTCCTAAAAACTATTTTAAATATTACATCGCTGATGAAAGCCACAAGTACAAGGGTTCAACCGCACAAGGGCTGGCCTTTGGCGCTTTAATCAGCAAGTGTAAACACACCATCGGTATGACCGGGACTCTCGCTGATGGGTATGCCAATGGGCTTTATTATCTCTTGTGGAGGTTAAACCCCACAAAATTCAAAGAGCAGAAGTTTTACCATGACGAAGAATCCCGTTCCAGGTTCCAGATGGAATACGGTTTTTGGGAGAAAATCGTCAAAACCAGGGGTAGTGTTTATGGCAAGACCAGTAAGGCAAGGAACACCCGAACACAGGTTAAGCTGTTGCCAGGGTACACCATTAACACATTCCCTGAATGGCTGTTAGAAACAACAGTCTTTTTGAAATTAAGCGATGTAGCCCCTCATCTGCCGCCCAAACATGAATTTGTAAATGTAGTAGAAATGGACGAAGAATTGAGGGAAAGTTACAAAGAGATCGAGAACAGCTTATTGGCAAGTATCAAAGAAGGCGGCAGCCAAATGGCTTCCATAATGCTGCATACTTGCCTGAGCTATCCTGATCTGGCTAACGGCCCCGATGCGATTAATGTGGTAAAACCGGATTTTCAATTTTATCTGCCTTTACCTGAACTAGATACGACAAAGCTATACAACAAAGAAAGAGAGCTGCAGAAGATCATAAAGGCAGAGTTAGCCCTAGGCAGGAAGTGTCTCGTATTCACTACCTATACCAACAAACGTGACTGTTTGCCGAGGTTGGAGTGGGTAGCGAGCCAAATACCAGGTGCTAAAGTGCAAGTAATCCGGTCAACCACTGTTAACACCCGCAAGAGGGAGGCGTATGTCAAAGAAAAACTCAACCAAGAAGGCAAGAATGTGCTGATATGCCATCCTGAGCTGGTTGAAACAGGGTTAGATCTGTTAGAGTGTCCTACAGTAATATGGGTACAGACAGGCTATATCCCCTCAACGGTAAGGCAAGCCTCAGCTCGCAGTTGGCGCATAGGGCAGGATGCCGAAGTAAAGGTTATATTCCTTTGTTACGGGGATACCTTGCAAGAAAAATGCTTCCAGTTAGTTGGGAGCAAGCTGAACGCAGCAGGTATTCTCGAAGGCCATTTATCAAACGAAGGTTTGCGTTCGTTCGGTGACAACGGTGATATGGTCGATATATTGTCCTTATTGAAAGACAATATAGTTACCGTAAACTCCAACGATATTTTCCAGGAATACAAAGCGGAGGTTGCGGCACTACTCAGTAAGGACACTTTGAGTGCGGAAGAAACCCATAGACTAAAAACATTATCTGATATTCTGGCGACTCAAGAAATAGACCTTTCCCACTTGTCACCAAGAAAGCGCAAGAAGTTAATGCAGCAGGCAGATAGTCAATTACTACTATTTGCTTAAATACGGGTTGCACAAAAAGCATTATAGAGATATAATAAGAGGCAACAAATTTGTCACAAAATTTGTGTTGCTACCCGTGTGCCCTCATATAAGCCGCTCTAAAGAGCGGCTTTTTTATTATTACACCTATTACCCCCAACCTCTCATTCCCGGCCGTGGTCAACAGATCACGGTCTTTTTTTGTATCATTATTTATAAGAGATTTTCTAAAAAATCCTGCGATCTACGCAGGAAAAGGGGTACGCGCGTACCGAAAGGAGGTAAAGAATGAGTCATTGGTTTACGTTAAAAACCAAACTTAATAGCGAATCAGCTATTAAAGCTGGCGCAAGGCGGTTAGGGTACATGGTAGTCCATAACCGTATGTGCAGGGGTTACAATGGCAACGAAACCCTATGCGACCTGGTTATGAAGTTGCCCGGGCAGTATGATATAGGATTCCAGAAGCAGATGGATGGCAGTTACGAAGTTGTTGCCGACTTTTGGTCTGACTATATCAGCAAATACCTGGCAAATCCGGAAATCCTGGAACGTGCCCAAAAACTTTATGAAAAGTTCAAAATTGGTACCCAGGAAGAATGGGAAGAAATCCAGAGTGCAGTAAATGAAGCCAAAATAAGTAAATTCCTACAAGCCTATAACCTGGCCGCAGTAGAGGAACTGATCCAAAGGCAGGGTTTACACTATGTTGCCAGCACCCTACCGGATGGTTCGGTGGTTTACGAAACCATAAGCCCCTCTGACGCGACGGATCATCGGGTAAAAACTACTGTTGACCCGGCTGGTAACTTAAAGGTGGAGGCCGAAGGCTTTGCAGGTTCATCTTGTACCGAGGCCACCGCTTTCCTAAAGAGTCTTGGCATAGTAGAACATAACGAATATAAGCCCGAATACTACGCCGAGGAAGAACTCTTGAAAGAGAGGGAGTTTTGATGGCTAAAATTTTCGTCAGGCCTGATGGTCGAATAGAAGGGCTGTATACAGATACAGTACCTTTAAAAGACTTGGGCCACTTAAATGTAAGGCGTGCAACTCATGTGGAGTTTTGCGAAAAACGCCAGGAATGGGTTGTGACGCTGCCTGATGGGACAGAAGTACACCATGATCCCAGCCGAGAAAAGGCTTTAGAGTGGGAACGGACATACTGCGAGAAAAAGCTACTTGAGGGATACCGAGTAATCTAAAAATCCCTTTTGGAATCGCGGGGAGGCTCCCGACTGCGTTCTAGCAGAAGGGAGTTGGTTTGCATGAATCAATACGAAATCATGCTTTGCATTGTTTTGGTATTGTTCGTGTTAGCTCTCATAACGAAATAGAGCTGCCTAAACACTAATTAATAGTGGGTAGCAGCTCTCTACGCGATATATTCGCTAGGATCGTTGTCGGGAGAACCACAACTCCCACGATTCCTATACTTAATATAACCAAAAAACAATCGCAGAATCAACCTTTTGTCGGCTATAAGCTGGAAATCAAATGCCCGGCTTAAAGCCGGGCGAAAGGAGGTATATCCATGTCAGCATGGGAAAACCTGACTGGCGTTGAAGGTGCCCAGACAGGGTATTTAGGCAAGAGATTTTCTTATGCCCGGAAAGAAAGTAAAAAAGGCATCCGTTGGGATTTTATAGTGCCCTTAATGGAGGAGATAGGACTAGAAAGGTATATCCCACAACGGCCAGTTGCCGCAGACGCATTTAGACGGGCTTGTCAGGATATAGGTAAGAAATACCATTATGACGCTGATGGCAAAAAATACAAGGTTACAGTGGTCATGATCGACGAATCTGCCGATCCTATAATCCGCAATATTCAAGTTACCGAAATCGACCGGAAGAATAAGACTTCTACCGAGGGTAAGTTGGTGGCACAGATCCAGTTTTCCCGGGCTACCGAATATGTGACAGCATATTACGGGTATGAAGCCGGGTACGAGTTTGAATCTTGTCCCGAGTTTGTGATGGACAGGATATCGGCTGCTATTAGCAGATACCTAAAAGAATGCAGCCTGGTATCTGAGCAGCAGTTACACAACATCGTGCAGAGAATTTTGCAAGATGCCGGAAACCCCGTGAATAAGATACCTAGCACCTGGAATATACCGATAACCAGGGAAGAACTACTTAATAAGCTATTGATTTTAGCCGAAAGGCTGAATGAATATGAAAAAGATATATTCGTAACCGACACCCTGCCGGTAGTATCCAGTGATGCGATGGTAACTGAAAAATTCAAAAATGATGCCGTCGTCTATGCTATAGAGAGATTAAATACTCTTTATGCAAAGGCAAAAGACGACATCTCTACAGCCCGCAATGTAGAAAAGGCCACAGAACGGGCCACTGCCCAGTTGAAAGCTGAGGGTGAAAGGGTTATGTCCTTGATTGAGGAATACGAAACTATACTGGGCCAGGCAATGGACGAAGTGCGCCAGGCCAAACAACTCACCGAGGACAAGCTCAAAGAGTTTGTCGAATCGCCCGAACAGCAGCAGAAACACCGCGAGGGTATGCCAAAGCGCAGGATCAGGAGTGCGTCACAGCCTGTGGCAGAGACAAAGCCAGCCGTCCAGAGTGAAGCTCCTGCTCCCGTGCGAAAAATCAGGCCTATGAAGGCTATGGAAGATACCCAGAACACCCAATTAGCTTTAAATTTCTAAAGTAAAATACGGTTTATAACTGCCCTGCTCTTAAAAAGAGTGAGGCAGTTTTTGTAATCATATCTCAATTTAAGGAAGGAGGGTTAAGTCCAAAATCGTTTTTACGTCAAAAATCTGGCGATTAACGCCGGGAAGGAAGTGAGTCATGAAAAAGCTGGACTTGCAATATATCAAAGAGCACCTGCCAGCACTCGTCACCCGGACTGTTCAGACAGACCATGAGGTCAGAAAAAAAGCTCAAAGGGTATTATACCTGATGAGGCTTCTTGAGGATCAAATTATCACCGAAGAAATACTCTCTGTTCCGCGCGAAGAATGGGACATTGGGGATGAAATAGCGGCCTTGTGTGATGGGTCAACTCCGGTGGCACAGTATATTTTTAAAACCGATGAAACAAGGCGTTGGCATAATCGCTGTTACCAAAATTTTCGGTATGAGTCACTTCCTAGACCTGCGGAATTTGTTTAGGGGGTGGGCAGGTGAATTATATCGAAGAAATGGGATATGACGAAGAAATTATTGATCAGTATCTTGGTACCCTAAATCTTCTGCAAATTATGCTAGATATAAAAAAGGAATTAGGCAGCAATGCGGATATTGCAGGAAGGTACATAGGATGCTGTTCGTGCTGTGATTGTACGCACTTGTTTCTAAGCAATATTATTACTGTAGCATTGGGGTTAAACGATGAACAGGGGTCAATTATTACAGTTGACTACTGGGTATATGAAGATTTTATAGAGAAATACCCTGGCATAAAGATACTCGATGATGAGGGAGACGAAATGGTCGAGATCATTTTCCCTACCGTATATGCGGATATATGTGAGCAGGTATATAACTCTACTCCTGACAAAGAAAAAAATTTTTCCTACAGGAAGATAGATGATAATATCAGCCACATATATTTCCAATGCTTCAAATGGCCTGAATTTGAAGATTTTTCTGATTTCTTTATGAAAGTCAGAAAAATCGCCCTGGGGAGGGATGCGTCATGATAACCATACAACTCAGGGAAGACGGGGCATTCGTGGAATTGGAATATAACGGGATAAAGTCATTTAGGGAATGTGATATAAACTCTCTTATTGACCTGCTCAATGATGCAGTAAGAGAGACAAAAACACATGAAGTAATAGAATCCCCGTTGTTACCGGCCAACACAATTAAATTTGACAGGAGTGCTTATGAAAACGAGTATGTCTTATATATGTATAGAGAGCCGGTAATCGACCAGATCATATTTGAAAGTCGAGAATACAACGTGGGATACCCTGCAACAATCTACCGTTTCTCTGTCAGAAATGACTTTATATCAAGGATCAGCGTCTGGGCCATTAAGGATAAGGTGATAAGGCCGGACATACCAGTTTATCATTATCCTTTTTATAATGTTTTTGACGACGGCAAAGTTTGTATAGGGGCGAACCGCATAGAGATTGAAGCACCCTGGCAACTGCATAAGGTGCCGGATATTTTGCGAAGGATGCCCTCTAACCCGGGGACGAGATTAAGCAACGACTCAGGGTTGGAAGGTGATTCGTTGTTTAGGGCTATTGAAAACAAGCCATTTCCTGTTGAATGGCTAAAGCCCACAAACAAAACGCTAAAAATGATTTTAAGAAACGAGGGGTAAATCAAAACCCCTCTTTTTTATTGGAAAAATAGAAAAAATCCTGCGATCTACGCAGGGAAAGGAGTGAGGAAATGAATTTATTTGGCGAAGAATTTGAGCAACCAGCGGAAAACGCTTGTGGAGCTGCAGCTGCTAAAGCACCGAAGAAAGGCAAAAAAGCCAGCACACCAGCTAAAAAAGATGCTTTTGAAGAAAAGCTCCCTCAAAGGAATATACAGGTTAAGATGTATTCGGACTTTTATTCCTATGAGGCGCCGGCAGAATTAGCGGAACCCACTTTGGATGATGTACGGAAGTGGTTGATCAACAACCACGGGTTCACAGAGCTGGCTGATCCTAAGAGAGTAGGGATGTTTATCGTTACTCCCGAAGGGCAGGATCCGTACGTCTATTGTGGGGTGAAATTCGAAAAAATGGGATGATAGGGAAGATAGATGCGTGAGTACATTAGAACTCAATTCCCCCGAGGGCAACAAGGCCGAGTATGAAGCCGCTAGGAACAGGATAATTGCGGACTTGGCCATAGAAGCCTACAACAAAGGGCAAATTAGGTCGGAAGATGATGGATTTTTAGGGGTGTTGGCCAGAGTTATAAAATTGGTCAAAGAGGATTAGCCCTGAAAAGGCAGGTGTTGCTGGTGGTTATCGAAATGCCATCAATAGTCTCCATTGTCCAAGTAGGCTGTGGAGGAACAGGGGGTTATCTAGTCCCCAAAATCGCCAGGCTGTTAATGACCCTGGCAGAGTATAGAAAAGAACTCAAGGTGGCATATGTTTTAAACGACTATGATTTTGTCGAAGAACAAAATCTATACCGCCAAAACTTCATCAGAAGTGATATGGGTAAAAATAAGGCCGATGTATTAGCCATAAGGTACGGCAGCCACTTCGGGATAGACATACGCAGTTGTTCAGAAAAACTCGAAGTTGCCGACCAGCTTAAAAAGCTATTTTTAGTACAGCGCAACGATGGCATTCATTGGTCGCCCGAAATACTGTGTGTCTTAATAGGCGCGGTAGACAACAACAAGGCGCGGAAGGTGATGCACGACTTATTCCAGACCTGGGATGGTTTTGGATATGGTCATCCACTAATCTATATTGATGCCGGAAACGGGAAGTTTACCGGGCAGGTGGTTATAGGTTATCGGACTAACCAAGTTATACTGCCGCCGGTAGGTAAGGTTTTCCCAGAAGCATTGATAGAAGAACCCGAGACACAGCCGGTTGTCAACTGTGCTTTAAATGCGCTGCAAAACCCGCAAAATATAGGGGCTAATGACATTGCGGCAACACTGGTATTTTCGGTAGTCAACATATTGTTGACCAACGACGAAATAAACAGCCATATAATCACTTTTGATGGGCAGACCCAGGAGATCAATACCAGGAAAGGTCGAGCCCAAGAAGAACGCAAATAAGGAGGTCAATAATGGCCAAGTTCACGATGGTTCCAACCGATTTCGGCTCAAAAAGCAAAGAAAAAACCCTAGAGACTCAGGTAAAAAATGCTTTTCCTGATAACCCTGACATCGAGGAAATTGCGGCTTTGGCCGACGAATTATGGTGTGCGGGTGAGGACGATATTCAGGAAATCTTAGAGGAATTGGAGGAACTGGAATAAATCTTTTTCAAACTAATCCCTTTTAACAAGGGGAACGCGCGCAAATTACCCCCACTTAACAGCTGAGGCCGTTTGAAGTGGGGGTTTGCTGCAGATGGTAAAATCCCTGAACTTATTATGTTCAGGGGAATTTTTATGTAATGGGAGTGTTAATCATAAGAATACTTATATTGGCTTTAAGTTTGGTTTTCTTGTTCCCCGTCCCTGTAATGGCTAGTGACAATAACGATTATATAACAGTGTATAATCGGGTTCATGAAGCCATTTCAGAACTCAAAGAAATGCTACCTGAGTGGCATGATAATCTAAAACCTGGCGAATTTGACTGCTCGGAATCCTCTGCTTTCTTGCAGGGGTATTTGCAGTATCGGGGTATAGAGTGCGAGATTGTAGTTGCTTACAGCAAAAATTATGAAAACTGTCACGCTTGGGTGGAAGTTCCTTACAACCATGGGGTAATTCCACTAGAACCAACTGTCCTAGTGGATGATCCTTTTTCAAATTGTTGGTTGCGAAAATGTTATCCTAATAGGCTATATCCCTCACTATTCTTCCAAAGTGAATGGGACTGGTGGAATAATGACTATCTACAGAGTAAAAAAGATGAATATGATTGGTTACAAAATCTTTTCAAAGAAAAAGGGAATATCGAATCCGTTTATGGATTCCCTGTTTTGCAGGCATTAAATTAAATAAGGGAAAAAAGAGTCTGGCTCGCCAGGCTCTTTTTCTATCAAAAACCTTTTTAAAAAGGAGGGTTTATATGAAACAAATCGTCAAACGTGACGGAAGGATTGTAGATTACGATCCCGTTAAAATTATTAACGCTATCTGGGCCGCTGTTAAAGCAGTTGGCGGTACAGATTACAAACGTGTATTAGAATTAACCAAAACAGTGGAAGCAGCCCTGAATGCAAACTATCCTGACGGGGTAGCAACGGTAGAGCAAGTGCAAGATCAGGTAGAAAAGGCACTTGTAGAGGGCGGGCATTACAAAACTGCCAAGGCCTATATCCTCTATCGCAAGAAACGGGAAGAAGCCAGGGAGTTAAAAGCATCCATAAGGATAAATAACGATGTTATTGAGAAGTATGTCAGCCAGAACGACTGGCGCATCAATGAAAACTCAAATATGACCTTTTCCATGCAGGGCATGAATTTTCATATTTCCGGAAGGTTAGTTGAGGACTACTGGCTTCACAGGTTGTATTCCGACCAAATTCGCCTTGCTCACAAATCCGGCGATATTCACATTCATGACACTTCGGTATTAGGACCGTATTGTGTTGGATGGGATTTGCAGGATTTAATTACTCAGGGATTCCGGGGGGTAAAGGGTAAAATCGCTTCTAAGCCGCCCAAACACTTTAGGGCAGCATTGGGGCAGGTAGTAAACTACCTTTACACTCTCCAGGGCGAAGCGGCAGGCGCACAGGCGTTCTCGAACTTCGATACCCTGCTGGCTCCATTCATCAGTTATGATAAATTGAGTTACAAACAGGTGAAACAGGCCATGCAGGAATTTATTTTTAACATGAATGTTCCTACGCGGGTGGGTTTCCAAACGCCTTTTGTTAACGTCACGATGGACATTACCTGTCCAGAGCATTTGCGGAACGTCCCGGTGATTATCGGGGGCGAAATGCAGATAGCAACATATGGCGAGTTTCAAAAGGAAATGGATATGTTCAATCGTGCGTTCACTGAGGTAATGACCGAAGGCGATGCCGATGGCAGGGTATTCACATTTCCCATTCCCACATACAACATCACAGAGGATTTTGATTGGGACGATGAAAAATACGATCACATTTGGGAAATGACCGCCAAGTACGGCATACCCTATTTCAGTAATTTTGTAGGTTCGGATATGTCTCCCAAAGATGCAAGGAGTATGTGCTGTCGGCTGCGCTTAGATAACCGCGAGCTACAGAAACGCGGTGGCGGCCTATTCGGGGCTAACCCATTGACCGGCTCAATAGGGGTAGTAACCATCAATATGCCCCGCCTCGGGCACTTGTCGAAGGATATAGAGGATTTCTTTTCTCGGTTGGGGTTGTTAATGGACATCGCTTCTCAATCGTTAGAGATTAAGCGCAAAGTCTTGGAGAACCTCACCGAGCAGGGGTTATATCCCTACACAAAGCATTATTTGCGAGGCATAAAGGATGCTACAGGTCAATATTGGACTAATCATTTCGCCACTATCGGTTTAGTAGGCATGAATGAAGCCTGTTTAAACTTTTTAGGGGTAAATATTGCAAATCCAGCCGGACACGAATTTGCGATAGAAACCCTTAATTATATGCGCGAAAGGATTAAATGCTACCAGCAAAAAACCGGGAACCTTTATAATCTTGAAGCAACTCCGGCAGAAGGGTGTTCGTACAGCCTATTGCTGAAAGATCAGGAGCGTTTTGGTATGCTGTACCCGTATTACAGCAATTCAACGCAGCTCCCGGTAAATTACACAGATGACTTATTTGAAGCTCTAACCCATCAAGAAGGGTTACAAGAGCTTTATACAGGCGGGACAGTGTTCCATGTCTATCTAGGTGAATCCCCCGAAGGTGAAGCTGTAAAAAGGCTTTTACAGAAGATGGTTCGCTTTAGAATCCCGTATTACTCAATAACGCCGAGCTTTTCGGTTTGCGTGAACCACGGGTATTTAAAAGGCGAACAGCCCACCTGTCCAGAGTGCGGCGAGGAAACCGAGGTATATTCTCGGGTTGTAGGGTATTTGCGCCCGATAAAACAATTTAATAAAGGCAAACAGCGAGAAGCCCAGCAGCGCAAGAAATTTGATACGGCTTTTCGCCACGCCTTTGCGTAATCAAGAGAGGCCATCTTAAACGGATGGCCTTTTTTTATGGAAAGGAAACAAACAAAATCCCGCGATAAACGCGGGGAAAGGAGCGTGTATATGAAATTACTAATTGAGCAAAAGAAGCTGGCCGATATGTTAAACATCGCGGCCAGGGCTACTACCAAAAGAGACATAGTGCCCGGGACATCCTGGGTGCATATGGAGGCCGCAAACGGCAAGCTGACAATCACAACCAATGCCTTAGAAACAGCGATCAAAATATCAACTGCTGATGTGGAGATCGTGGAAGAAGGGGTTGTTGTGGTCAGTAACCTTATTGCTGATTTTGTCAGTAAGCTGGATTCACGGCCAATAACCCTGGAAACCAAAGCCGACTCGAAACTTGCTATTAGGTATGGTAGGAGCAAAGGAGCTCTTAACACCTTTGACAAAGAAAGTTGGGTATCGCCTCAGTTTGAGGGAGAAGGGTTCCAAGAGATCTTTACAGTTAAATCTGATGTCTTGAGTAAGGCATTAGATGCTGTAATCTTCGCTACGGCCTCTGAATCGGTCCGTCCGGTTTTTACCGGTGTCTTATTCGATGTTAAGGACGGTCAGATCAACATGGTGGCCTCAGACACACACAAAATGGCCTGGTATGTGATAACCGAAGCGGAAAACACTGCTGAACAACGGATTATCGTAAACTCCAAAGGCTTAAAAGAGTTTTTGCGTGTGTTAAAAGATGCAGAAGATTTGGTAACAGCAAGTACCAATGGCAACACTATAGTATTTAAGACTGAAAATACTTTAGTGTCAATAAACCTCATCAATGGCCAGTACCCGGATTATCGTGCGGTAATACCGCAAGTCGAGCACACGATAAAAATGAATACCAGTGACTTGAGGGCAACGATAGAAAGGTTCCGGGCACTCCCGCAGGATAACAAGCTGCAAATACCTGTAGCCAAGCTGTTCATCAACGGTAACGGTGAACTGCGCATGGAATATGTTTCCGATATTGCGGGAACGGTCACAGAGATCATCGCTCTGGAAGAATCCTCTTCTTCTTTGGAGACAGAAATGGCCATAAGTTTCAATGCCGCTTATATTCAGGAGATTATAAAAGGCATTGGGCCTTCGACCCAGCTAGGCTTCATTGATCCGTTAAGGCCAGCACTTGTAACTGGCGAAAACGAAGCCGCAAAGTATGTTATTACTCCCTTGCTAATTAGAAAAAATCCCCATACGGGGGAAAAATGAATAGGAGGTAGAATACATGAGAACAATCCATGGAGATGTGATTGTGGGAAAACTCGCCAAGTCATTCCCGGCAGACAAAGGATTTAAAGGCCTGTTGCAACTCAATGAGCAACTTTCCATCGGGGTATATTACCCCTACGATGGCAACCTCAAGGAAGAATTAAACAAACTTGTAGGGAAACAGGTTGCTTTGGTTGGGGATTTGGTTTTCCCGGGCCAGGATCAAAAAATCCCGGTGTTGACTGTTAGGGGAACCCTGCAGCCGGCTGGCCACCTGGTCAAGAGAGGCCGGTTGACCAAAGACCCGGAATTGAAGTATACCCCGCAGGGAAAAGCCCTAACCCAGTTTTCCATTGCCGTTAATCGCGGGTTTGGGGACAAACAGACCAGTTACTTCATTAACTGCACGGTATTTGGCAACGATAATGAAAAGAACGCCGCCACCATACTGGCTGAAAACTGCGCCAAAGGGCAAGAAATAATCGTTAGAGGCCGGCTCTCCGCAAGTAAAGGTAACGATAAAACCTTCTACAACATGGTAGTAGATGAATACGAATTTATTTACAGCAATGGCAAAGGGAAATCTTCAAAGGGTGACGATGATCCCTATGCCGAGTTTGCGGATGTTGGTATTGTAATTGACGATGTAGATGACGACATCCCGTTTTAGGTGGTGCATATGCCGGGGGTATTATCCCCGGCATTAACTTTAACGGAAAGGAGTGCGGTTTTTGGCAACATCAGTAGATTTTGATCAAGTGGATATACTCGATATTGCCCAAGAGTTAAACCTTAAACTTCACCCTGTCCAAGGCGGCAAGCACTACCTAACGCATTGCTGGATGTGTGGAGATAAGAGCAGACACGGCAAACTTGCCATAAGTCCCGCAAAGGGAGTTTTTCGTTGTGCTAAATGCGATTACCGGGGCAACGTCTATACAATGGCTAATGACATATTAGGCGACAAAGATAAAGCCCTAGAGTTATTGGCCGGGAAGAAGCTGGACTATCTGCCGCAGCAAAAGTATAAGCGGCTTGCTCCGGAAGAAACGCCCATAGCCCCGATAAACATTAGGGATGCGGTGTATAATGCCTTTTTAAGCAAATTGGTGTTATACCCTGCACATCGGAAAATTCTTTATAAGCGGGGCGTAACCGAAGAAATGATAGAAAGGAAGGGTTATAAATCAACACTGCATATGGATTCCACGCAGGGGTTATGCCGCAGATTATTAATGGACGGTTATCCTTTGCAGGGTATTCCCGGGTTCTATGAAAAAGATGGCAACTGGGTATTCATGACCCTGCCAGGGTTTTTAATTCCTGTCAGGGACAAGAAAAACCGCATACAGGGGCTACAAATCCGGGTAGACGAAGCAGTGTTAAAGAAAAAAACAGATCTTGCTAAGTATGTTTGGCAATCATCTTCGGGGAAGAAAAACGGAACAAGCAGCGGCTCGCCGGTACATATAGCCCGACCATCGAAACCGACTATGCAGGATATATGTTATATCACAGAAGGTCCGTTAAAGGCTGATATAGCGGCTGAATACTTAGGCAGCACGTTTATTGGCATAGCGGGGGTAGGGTTATACCG
>Ga0116181_1000860_pt1 | contig 27324 bp, 20 predicted proteins | sample AD_UKC075_MetaG_FD_89752 | JGI IMG/M metagenome (GOLD analysis project Ga0116181, IMG submission 89752) | Active sludge microbial communities of municipal wastewater-treating anaerobic digesters from USA - AD_UKC075_MetaG | ecosystem: Engineered > Bioreactor > Anaerobic > Digestate | place: USA... | reverse complement strand
GGCAATGGCAAAGGCTATAGCTATAGCTCCTAGTATAATTATAAATGCAGCGTTTACAATGGATGATGCAATGTCAAGCTGTATAAGTGTCATAAATACTGCAATAATGATAATAGCATACTTCACAATTAAAGTTGTCAAAGTAGCATTAGGATATTTTTTCCTCATGATACTTTCAAGCCATGTAGCAAAGAAAAGAGCCACACCCATTATAATAATAGCACTGATAACGAATGGAAGGTATGCTATTATTGCTTCTCCCACTGACTGGAGTACATCCAGTTTAATGACATTAAGGGCCTGTACAACAAACAGCAGTATTATAATGTACTTTACAACTTCACCTATTACTTTAGAAAGGGAAAAATCCTTCATTTTTGAGCTGTCTGTGCTGATGATTTTTTTAGTAACTGCATCTGCTCCGATACCGGAAAGGAGATTTGTCAGAAGTTTTCCTGTTATTCTCGCCACATATGTTCCTATTACAATTAATATGATAGCAACTATAATCTGAGGAATTATGGTAAATATCTGATCCAGCACCACTGTAGCCGGTTGCGATATAGCGGTTATATTTAATGTTTGCAATGCTGCAATGATTATGGGAATTAAAATTATTACATAAATAACATAGGAAATCATTGAAGAAAGTGTAACACTCTCGTCTCCTCCAACACCTGCTTTTTCCTGGAGTTTGTCAATATTAAGTCTCTTTAACATAGGTGTAATAAGCTGACGGATTATCCTGGCTATAAACACTCCAAACACTAATATAAGTATGGCAGCTATAATATTAGGTATGAAATTTATAAACTGGGAAACCAATCCCGAAATGGTGTTTGAAACGTTTTGCATACCAAGTCTGTCTAAAACTGCAGGCAGGAACATTAAAAAGACAATCAAAAATACTAACTTTCCTATAAATTCTAGAGAACTTCCTGTTACTTCGTCCACTACACCTAATTTGTCAGTGTACTTTTCCAATTTAAGCAGTTTTAAACCTTTTACCACTATTGCCTTTGCAATCAATGCTGCTAAGTAAGCTACCACCAGTAAAATAATTGCTGTCACCAGAGAAGGAAGCAGATCTTCGAAGTAGTTTAACAAATCTTGCAATTGCCTCATCTTTAAAACATCCTCCTTTTTTTATTATTATACTGCCACAAAATTATGTAATCTAATCAATATTATATAATAGTTTTCAATGAAAAAAAAGGTATAAAAAATATTCTTATGATTTGTATAATTTTTATTTTTCCATTTCCGATATATAAAATATAAACTACCTGACTTTGGCATTTTAAAAAAACAATTCAACAATATTAAAATCAGTGAAAGGATGGTTATCCTATGTGTTTTAAAAAATTTTCCAAACTCACAAAACAATTCTTAGCACTATTTATGGCTCTCATAGTTCTTTTATCGTTCACAGATGCGGCAGCGGGAAAGCAAAAGTTAAAGAATATCATGTTGGCATTTTGTCAGGAATTAGCTATCTTGCTGCGGCAATAGACGGTTTTAAGGAAGAAATGACAAAGCGCGGATATATCGAGGGAGAAAACATTCGCTACACTATTCTTAGTACAGAATCTGATTTAGAAGAGTATAAAATTTTTTCAAAAAAGTTTGTAGAAGACGGGGTTGATTTGGTTTTTTGTTATCCGACAGAAGCTGCCCTAGCATTAAAAGAAGCCACTGAAGGTACTGATATACCTGTTGTATTTGGTGTAACAAATATTGAAGGTACTGACCTTGTAAAAAGTGTTCGTGAACCTGGAGGCAATATAACCGGTGTACGCTATCCCGGTCCTGACCTGGCAATTAAACGTCTGGAATTTATGCTTGAAATTGTACCTGATGCAAAACGGATATTATTGCCGTACAGCTCAGAACTTCCTGTTTGCGGTCCCCAATTGGAAGTACTTCCTGAAGCTGCAGAAAGACTTGGTGTGGAACTGATATATGCAGGTGCAAAAACCCCCGAAGAACTGGAAGCAATATTTAATGAATACGACAGCCAGGAGGAAATTGGATTTGATGCAATAGTATCAATAGCTGAAGCCTTTGCGGTAGAACCTGTCACTTTCCTTACCATGATTAAATTTGCAAATAAACATAATATTCCTATGGGCGGCGCTCTTATGCAATATGACGGATATTCATCACTTTTTGGTATTAATATCAATGAATATGTTACAGGTCAATTAGCTGCAGGATTGGCAGATAAAATTTTAAAAGGCGAAGATGTATCCAAAATACCTGTTGTAACAGATGAGGACTTTATTCAGATTAACTACAGGGAACTTAAAAAACAGGGATTTGACATACCTGAATCGGTGTTAAACCAAGCTGATGAAATTATAAGATAAATTTAATTTACAGGTGACATTTCAGGGTAAATTGTACCTTAAAAAACCTCCATATAATTTAAAAGAGCTGGTAACTTGTTTTATAACCAGCTCTCTTTTTTATACTTTTTATACTTTACTTTCTTTATAGTTTTACGGTGTTTTTTATATTTTCTCAATTTTTTATACTAATTTTTCACTTCTTAATTTACTTAACTTAATTACTCTTTTTTGTCTTAAATATGTTGGTAGTTGCTACAAGCCTTTCTCCCATATGATACAGGCTTTGGGCAAATTTATTTACCTGCTCTGCAATTAAACTTTGATTTTCAGAAGCAGCGGTAACTTCCTCAGTGGATGCAGCAGTTTCTTCTAGAATACTTCTAATGGCTACCACTGAGTTAATTGTACTTGTTTTAACATCCTCTATTTTGCCTATTACATTATTTAATTCTATAATTTTTTCTATCACATTGTCCATAGAAGTAATTATTTCATCAAATGCATATTGTGTTGAAACCACTGCCTGCATTTGCTCTTCCATAATTTTATGAACCCTTTTGGAGGTATTTATGGAGGCTTCTGTTTGAAGTTTTATTTCTTTTAAAAGAGGTTTTATCATTTTTGCTGACTCTTTAGATTGAGTTGAAAGACTGTTTATTTCTTTTGCTATTACAGAAAACCCCTGACCTGCATCACCTGCTTTAGCTGCTTCAATGGTTGCATTTAATGATAACAAACTGGTTTTTTTAGTGATTGCACTTATAGCATCTGTAATTTTTTGTATCTTTTCCATACTTTCATTAAGTTTTCTCGTGTCTTCTGTAAATTCTTTTGTTATTCTGTCTGTTTCTTTGGACTTTTCAGTTAACAATTTAATTGTATCTTTAGATTTAATACTTAGCTTTTTTGTAGACTCTGTAATTTCTTCTACTTCCATTGCCTTAGATACAGCATAGTCTATCTGGCTTCCAAGATTGTATATTTGTTCTGACGTCTTCTCTGCCTCGTGAGCTTGTTCTTCTGTACCTGCACTAATCTGTTCCATGGCAATTGTAACTGACTTTGCAGCTTCTGCTGACTCATTTGAACTCTTTTTTAATTCTAAACTTTTGTCCATTATTATTTTTAAAGCATCTTTTATTTCTATTATAATATTATTGATGTTTGAAACCATGTAATTAAAGTTTAAAGCCAGTTCCCCTATTTCATTATTACAATCTACATCAATTTGTGCATCCAAGTCACCTTCACTAATTATCCTTGTTGCGTTTCTAAGCTTTATAACCGGTCTGGTAATCCGCTTTGATATAAAAATTCCTGTAAATACCGCAAATACAAACCAAAAAAATATTATAAATATTGATATCCAAATGCTTCTTATTATAGTTGCATCTGCTTCTGAAACAGGTATTTCAACCACAATTGCCCAGTCCGGCTCTCCTAAAGGTACATATGTAATTACCGATTTTTTACCTAAGATACCCTTTGATCTTTCGCTGTTTATTACATTGTTTTCACCATCGTTTTCAGCATTTTCACCATTTGCAAACTTTGAAATTAAATTTATATTTAAAAGGTTTTCTCCTCTTATTACCCGGCTAATATCGTGAAAAGCAATAAGATTGCCCTTTCTGTCCACCACATATGCTGTCCCTTCTTTGCCTATTTTTATTGAAGATACTACATCCCACATAAACTTTAAATTTATTTCTGCAATCAATGCACCCTTTAAATCCCCAAAGACATCTTTTATAGGCGTTGCCAAAAGAATAATGGGCTCAAAAGACATTTCATCTATAAATACAGAGCTTATATTACATCTATAAATACAGAGCTTATATAAAAATCTTTATAGCCCATGTTAGAAAACAAATCTTTTATATTTTCTTCTGTAAGCTGGCCATCTAGAGATGAAGCCAGGCGGGAAATCCTGCTCAGTTCTTCTCCGCTGCTGTTTATAAGTGCTAACTGTCTAAAGGAACTATCCACATTGAGGAGCCTGCTCATTATCCGCTTTTGTTCTTCTGTCTCTACTTCTGTCAAATCACTAACAAGCACCATTGATGACATCATGTCCATTTTTTTATGAATGTAGTTTTTTACTTGCTTTACAGCTTCATCTGCAATGATATGCTGCTGATTTTCTACAAGCTTGCAATTGCCGCTATAGTTAATATAAGTGTTAATTGCTGTATTACCCAGAAGAATAATACCACTTACCGTTATAAAAGCAATTGAGAGTGTTGTAGACAGGCTTTTTAAGTCTTTTGTCTTTGCTGTTGTCTTAGCTGCTTTCTTTGCTATTCTTTTTACTGTCCTCTTTACTGTAGCCTCTGCTTTTTTCTTAATTTGTTTGAAAAGTTCCGGCAATTTAGGGGTTATTTTTTTCATGTCTGCATATTTCCTCCTTTATTGTATACAGAAGTGCTCATTCATTGGGCTTGTAAGCATTATGGTGTTAATGATTTAAAAAGCATTGTGTTGATAGAAAAAGTAATGATGACATTATATTAAATATTATCAGATAATGTATTAAAAAAATAATTCTACATTAATAGTAAAAAATCCTCTAAAATTATGCAATTTATATAAATTTTTTTAATAAACATAAAAAAACAGCCCCGCCTTTATTAAAAGACGGAGCCGGATTTCGGTAGAATGTATGGAATTTAATTATTCCCCATAATATGCTTTTTTGTATATTTCTACTAACTCCTCTACAAGAGGATATCTTGGGTTTGTAGTTGTACACTGGTCTTCAAAAGACCTTTCTGCCAAATCCTGGAGTTTTGATAAGAACTCAGCTTCATTTACCCCGCATTCTGCAATGGTCATAGGCATATTAAGCTTTCTCATAAGTTCCTTTATTGCTTTAATTAAGTTTTCTATTTGCTCTTCCTGGGTTTCCCCGCCAAAATTCAAGAAGCGGGAAATCTGGGCATAACGGTAATCCGCTACGTATTTTTCATACTTAGGGAATATTGCAAACTTAGTAGGCTTTTGGGCATTGTACCTGATTACATGGGGTAAAAGTACTGCATTTGCCCTTCCGTGAGGAATGTTAAACTCTCCTCCCAGCTTGTGAGCCAATGAGTGATTTATGCCAAGAAAAGCATTTGTAAAAGCCATACCTGCTATACAGGAAGCATTATGCATTTTCTCCCTGGCAACCCTGTCTGAAGGGTCATTATAGGAGCGGGGCAAATATTTAAATACAAGTTCAATTGCCTTCATAGCCAATGCATTTGTATAATCTGAGGCAAGTATTGAAACATATGCTTCAATTGCATGGGTTAGTACGTCCATACCTGTATCTGCAGTTATGTTTTTTGGCATTGTCATTACAAACTGCGGGTCTATTATGGCAACATCCGGAGTAAGTTCGTAGTCTGCCAACGGGTATTTAATATTTCCCTTTTCCTTGTCGGTAACCACTGAAAATGATGTTACCTCAGAACCGGTACCTGAAGTAGTAGGTATCGCTACAAGTTTTGTCTTTTCCCCTAAGTTTGGATATTGGAATGCACGTTTTCTTATATCAAGGAATTTTAATTTAAGCCCGTCAAAAGATGTATCCGGATTTTCATAAAACAGCCACATACATTTAGCTGCATCAATTGCAGATCCTCCGCCCAATGCAATAATAACGTCCGGTTCAAATTTCTTCATCAGATCCACACCACGCATAATGGTTTCAATGGAAGGATCCGGTTCAACATCTGCAAAAATTTCACTATGGCAGTATATTTTACGCTTTCTGAGATAGTACAAAACTTTTGATACATATCCTAATTTGACCATAACAGGGTCGGTAACAATAAATGCACGGCTTATATCAGGCATATGCTGTAAATACTGCACCGAACCATGTTCAAAGTATATTTTAGGTGGAATTTTAAACCACTGCATATTCACCCTCCTCTTTGCAATCCTCTTTTTGTTAATCAGGTTAACTGTGGACACATTTGATGTAGTGGAGTTTCTTCCGTAAGATCCACATCCAAGGGTCAATGATGGTGTGTTGGTGTTATATATATCACCAATTGCACCTTGAGAGGAAGGAGAATTTACTATTACACGTCCCACCTTCATTATCTCCCCGAATTCCTTGCAAAGCTGTTCATTATTTGAATGAATAACTGCTGAATGCCCTAGTCCTCCAAGTTTTAACATTTCCCTTGCATACTCAAATCCCTGCTTTGCATCCTTAACTACAAAATATGCAAGAACCGGAGACAGTTTTTCAATTGAAAGAGGATATTCAATTGAAGGTTTTGGCAGTTTTGCAATAAGAATTTTTGTATCCTCCGGAACTTCTATTCCGGCATTTTTAGCAATTACCGCTGCACTTTTACCTACAACTTCCGGATTAACAGCCATCTTTGCTTTGTTTATAACATAATTTGTAACTTTTTCAGTTTCTTCTTCATTTAAAAAGTAGCAGGAGTATTTTTTCATTATGCTTTCAAATTCAGTTCTTATGTCCTCATCCACAATAACCGCCTGTTCAGAAGCACATATCATCCCATTATCAAATGTTTTTGACAAAATGAGGTCTGTACATGCCCTTTCCACATCAACATCTTTATTTATATAACAAGGCACATTTCCAGGTCCTACGCCCAGGGCAGGCTTTCCACAGCTATATGCAGAATGGACCATGCCTGAACCACCTGTTGCAAGAATCAGTGACACCCCTGGATGCTTCATAAGTGCATTGGTGGCTTCAATGGAAGGAACTTCTATCCACTGTATACAATGCTTCGGTGCTCCTTTTGCAACAGCCGCATCCCTGAGTGTCTTTGCTGCTTCTGCTGAGCATTTCTGGGCTGACGGATGAAATGCAAATATAATAGGGTTTCTTGTCTTAACAGATATAAGGGATTTAAACATGGTGGTTGAAGTAGGGTTGGTTACAGGGGTAATTCCTGCAATTACTCCCACCGGCTCTGCCACCTCTACATAGCCTTCCAAATCGTTTTCTGTAATTACTCCTACAGTCTTTTCATCTTTAATGCTGTGCCAGATGTATTCTGTAGAAAAAATATTTTTTATTACTTTGTCTTCAAAAACACCCCTTCCAGTCTCTTCAACGGCTAATTTTGCCAGGCGCATATGGTCATTTATCCCAGCCAAAGCCATAGCGTGTACAATTTTATCAATTTGTTCCTGTCCCATTTCCATAAACTCTTCAAGAGCTTTTTGCCCGTTTTTTACAAGCTTCTCTATCATTTCATTAACATCTGTGGTTTTTTTCTTTTTGTCTGTCATTTTAATCCCTCGCTTCCATTTAAAACTGCTCACAAAAAAAGATTGTTAAATGTTTGTCAATATATAGAATATCACATTGTTAAATATTTGTCAATAAAAATATTGCAAAAAATGTTGTAAAAAATATTGTAATTATTGCTTTTTATGTTCTATTATTCTATTATGTCAATGTTCTATTATTTCAAACCTGTTTTTTTTAAATTTAATCAATCCTTCATCCCGCATTTTCCCAAGTTCCCTTGACAGGGCACTTCTGTCCACATATAAATAATTAGAAAGCTGTTCCCTGTTATACGGTATAGTAAATACATTGGAATTGGCCAAACTTTTTTGAAGTGTTAAAAATGCCATAATCTTTTCCCTGATAGTTCTTTTGGAGATAATTTCTATCTTTTGATTAAGTATTATTGTTTTTTTGGCAAGTATCTTCAACATGTTTTCTATCAGCTTGGTATGAAAAATACATGCAGAAGAACATGTACGTATTATTTTTTTATAGTCAATTAACAAAATTTCGCTTGCTTCCACTGCCTGTACAGATACAGAACTTATTTCCATTTCTGCACATGCCAAAGCTTCCCCAAACATTTCACCTTTAGAAATTTTAGAGAGGATATTCATATTCCCGTTTTCATCTTCTTTTAAAACCACCACCTGGCCCTTTAGCAATATTCCTATATGGTGGATACTCTGACCATCCATATATACATATTCACCTTTTTCATATACTGAAACTTTTGCAGAAAGACATGAAAGTATGCTTTTTAAGTCTCTGTCTTCTATGCCCTTAAAAAGTTCGTTTTTCTTTATTATTTCATAATTTATCATAGTTCCTTTCATAATTCCTCCTATGTTGCAAATGCAACGGACTATTTTTATTTATTCTACTATAATAAAATTAGAAAATCAAGAGAAAAGGAGTTTTGAATATGATTAGAAAGATAATAAAAATAGATGAAGAAAAGTGTGTCGGATGCGGATTGTGTGTAAACGCATGTCAGGAAGGAGCAATAGGGATTGTTGACGGAAAGGCAAAACTTTTAAGGGAGGACTACTGCGACGGTCTTGGAAATTGTCTTCCTGTATGTCCCACAGGGGCCATCAGCTTTGAAGAACGGGAAACTCTTCCCTTTGATGAAAAGGCTCACAAAAATCAGGAAGAACCTGAAGAAGCATTTAGAGGATGCCCTGGTACACGTTTAAAAACAATTAATCATTCTGCCAAAATGAGTGATAATAGGGATAATACCCAGGACAATTTCGTAAGTACCCATCTTAACCAGTGGCCGGTGCAGATAAAGCTAATTCCTCCTAATGCACCATATTTTGATAATGCCAACCTGCTTATTGCAGCAGATTGTACAGCATACGCCTACGGCAACTTCCACAATAAGTTCATGAAAAACAGAATTACCCTTATCGGGTGTCCGAAGCTTGACAGCGTTGATTATAGTGAAAAACTGACTGCAATACTAAAAATGAATAATATTAAATCATTGACATTGGTAAGAATGGAAGTGCCTTGCTGTGGTGGCTTAGAATTAGCTGTTAAAACAGCCCTTAAAAACAGCGGTAAATTAATCCCCTGGCAAGTTGTGGTTATTTCAACAGACGGCGGGATAGTGGAAGATTGACACCCTTGTAAACCACACCTTATAAAAAAAACTTTGGCCTTGTCTCCTGCACTCAGGGATAATAGCCAAAGTTATATTATTTTTGCTTTGTATTTTTTATTTATTTGCATTTCTTTTATTTATTCATTAATTCTACACTTTCCTCTATATCTTTTTTCATTTTGTCAATATGGACTTCAGACGGAAGGCTGTCACTTGCTGCCCTCCACACACCATCCCTGTACATTTGAAGAGCCTGAGAGTCAAATGGGGTTAATCTGTACTGATACATATTTATTGCAAGTTCCTCCAGCATTGGATATACAATCTGGTTTCCAAAGTAATCCTCTTCCCTGTTCATATTATGACCGTAGCCGTGGACTTTTTTGTATCCAGGCACCACATCGAAAGCGGCTCCACCTGTCCCTTTGTGGGTTGCAATATATTCCACCAGACTCCACGCCTCTTTTTTGTGTTTGCTCTGGTTATTTATACCTATCCTTGAGTCAGATGCCCATGCTGCCAAGCCTAAAGGCGGCGTTGTTACCCTCCAAAGACCGCTTTGTTCAGGAGCAATATTTCTTAGAGTCAGCATAGCATATGAAGCCAGGGTAACCATAACCAACTTGTTTTGTTTTATGGCCTCTTTTCCGTCTTCACCCCAAAAGTTTGCTCTGGCCTCCAAGTCATTTTGATGGGTTTCCTTTGCCATATCCAGCGACAATTTAAATAAGTCACCAAAACGGTTGTATTTAAAATCTTTATCAAAAAAGCCCAAAGTTGCCCCTGTCAAATCTGTAAGATCTGTCGGGTATTGAAATATGTACATGTCATCTTTCTTTAAAGTTCTGGCAATTTCCAATACATTTTCAGGGTTTTTTATAAACTCCCCGAATTCCTCCGGTTCATGGGGGAAGCCGTATTTTTCCATAATATCTGCCCTGTATAAAGCTACGTAAGGGGCTGTGGTAACTGTAAGGGATATTAATTCATTATTGTCCATGGAAAACCCGCTTTCCCAGCCTATAAAATCATTTTCATACTTGCCGGCTGAACAAGGTGCCTTAAGCAAGTCCTGAAGAATCCCGCTTGCCGTAAAGTGTCCAAAAAAGCCGCTGTCAAATATTAAAACATCAGGACCTTCACCGCTGGTAATTGCTCTCATATATTCTTCCTCACACTTATCAAAGGGAAATAATTCTTCCTCTACCATTATTCCTTCATGTTCCTCTTCAAAACTATCTATTATACCTTGATAACTATACCAGCTCCAAAGCTTTAGTACAACGGTGCCATCACTTTCTTCGCCGGAATCTGTTTCAACCGGCTGTTCCTCTGTTTTATCATCAGAACCCTCTACTTTTTTAGCACATCCCATTGTCAAAATTAAAAGCATGCTGATAATTAATAATATTGCCAGTCTTGCATTTCCTCTCATAATAAACACCTCCCGTTCCATATTTTGGGTTTTGGTTGTTTTTTATTACTGTGTCAATTTCACAGCTGCCTCTATTTCTTTTTTCATCTTTTCAATATGGACTTTAGCAGGTGATGAACTGCCTACCGCCTGCCAAACCCCGTCCCTGTACATTTGCAGTGCTTGAGAATCAAAAGGTGTTAACCTGTATTGAACCATATTTATTGCAAGTTCCTCTAGTAACGGGTATACAATTTGATTTCCAAAATACTCCTCTTCTCTTGTTGTATTTATCTCGTCTCCATGTATAGGGATATATCCAGGTACCACATCTATATGTTGCCTGAAGCTCTTATGGGTTGCTATGTGCTCAACCAGCCTCCATGCCTCTTCCTTATGCTCACTCTGGCTGTTTATAGCTATTTTTGAGTCTGATGCCCATGATGCCACACCCAACGGCGGTGTGGTCACCCTCCATAGCCCGCTTTGTTCCGGGGCATATCTTCTTATGTTGGACATGGCATATGATCCTGCAGTTATCATTACAAGCCTGTTTTCCTTTACAGCCTCCTCACCGCTTTCACCCCAAAAGTTTACTTTAGACTCCAATTCATTTTGATAAGTTTCCTTTGCCATATTTAAAGCCAGTTCAAATAAATCTCCAAAACGTGTGTACTCAAGCTTTTCATTGAAAAAACCCAAGGTACCGCCTACTAAGTCCGGAAGATCCGTTGGGAAATGAAATATGTATTTGTCATCTTCTTTTAATTTTCTGGCTATTTCTAATATGTTTTCTGGTTCTTTTATAAACTCCCCAAACTCTTCCGGCTCATGAGGGAAGCCGTATTCCTCCATGATATCTGCCCTGTATATGGTAACATAAGGAGAAGTATTGATTGTAAGGGCCAGTAATTCATCATTATTTACTGAAAATCCGCTTTCCCAGCCTAAAAAATCGTCTTTATATTTACCGGCAGAGAAAGGCTCCTGGAGCAAATCCTGTAAAATGCCACTTGCTGTAAATGTACCAAAGAAACTGCTGTCCAAAATCAAAACATCAGGTCCTTCGCCTTTTGTAATTGCTTCCATGTACGCTTCTTCACATTTTCCAAATTCAAATAATTGTTGTTCTACTTTTATTCCCTCATTTTCCTTTTCAAATTCCCTTATTATATTTTCATAACTAAACCAGCTCCAAAATTTCAATACTACAGTACCGTCATCATCTTCATTAATGCTCTCTTCCGACTGTCCCTTTGCATCTCCTCTTAGCACATCTTCGTCAGAGCCTTCCACTTCCTTTGCACATCCTATTGTAAATACTAAAAAAACGCTTGCAACCAATAAAGCTATTAATTTAATATTTTTTCTCATGGTAAGCTACCTCCATTCCCTTGATTTGTTTGCTCCGTTCAATTTGTTCAGCCATAAAGCCAAGGATAAATTTTTCAAATTCCTCTGCCGGTAAAGACTTAGAGAGATAATAACCTTGTATTTCATCACAATGTAATTCCCTTAAAACATTTAAATCCTCAATTGTCTCAACTCCTTCTGCCAAAACCCTTAATCCAAGTGAATGGGCAAGTTCAATAATTGCTACTACTATAGCCTTATTACTCTCTTCGCAGCAAATGTTGGTAACAAAACTTCTGTCTATTTTTAAAATGTTAACCGGAAGCTCCTTAATCCTTCCTAAGGAGGAATATCCGGTACCAAAATCATCAATGGATATGCATATTCCCATATTCTTTAGTTCTGTTAATATTTCAATTACAAACTCAGAATTTTTCATAAAGAATCCTTCTGTTATTTCCAGTTCTAAATACTTTGATTCTAAACCTGATATTTCCAAAGCCCTTTCAACGGTTTTTACAAAATTATTTCCTTTAAGTTGTCTTAAGGACAAGTTTACAGAGATGCGCATTTTGGGGTATCCCTTGTCTTGCCACATTTTGTTCTGTTTGCATGCTTCAATGAGTACCCACTCTCCAATTTGATTGATAATCCCTATTTCCTCTGCTAAAGGTATAAATTCAGCAGGGGAAATTAATCCATGCTGCGGGCTGTTCCACCTAATCAATGCCTCTGCACCGGAAATTTCTCCTGTCTTGACATCCATCTTAGGCTGGTAGTTTATTATAATTTCGTCCCTTTCTAAAGCTTTACAAAGATTTTGCTCTAAAAACAGCTTTTCCACGGTATCTAGTTCTGTTAATTCAGAATAAAATTTATAAGTGTTTTCACCTGTTTCCTTTGCTGCATACATGGCAATATCTGCTTTTTTTAATAATGTGGATTTTTCAAAGGCATCGTCAGGATACAGGGATATACCTATACTTCCTGCAACATGCAATTCATGTACTTTTCCATCCTGCCTGATTACAACTGTATCAGAGAGCATTTTGTTGATGCTGGCAGCAGCTTTTGAAACCATCTCTATATCCCTATACTCCAGCACAACAACAAATTCATCTCCTCCTAATCTCGCAACAAAACTATCCTCTTTTAAAAAGTAACTTAATCTTTTACCTATTTCTTTTATTAAAATGTCTCCTATTTCATGACCTAATGTATCATTTATCCTTTTAAACCTGTTAAGGTCAATAAACATTACAGCTAGTTTTTTCTTCTCGGGTGAGTTTAACAGGTTTTCTAAATACTCTGTAAAACAAAGTCTGTTAGGCAGCTCTGTCAAGGTATCGTAGTATGCCAGCCTTCTCATCTGTTCCCTGGATTTTTCCAACTCTCTGGTTTGTAACAAAAGCTGGTTGTTCATAATCCTGGTTTCAGAAAACAGGTTAACAAGATTTTCTGACATTACTTTAAAGTTTTCTACAAGTGAATTTACCTGTGAAAAAGATATATTAGGCCATTCTATTGACTCCTGCCGTTTTAGTTTTTCAGGAAGCCCCGTGGTACTTATGGTAAGCTTTGATAAGTCCCGGGACAAAAAGCTGCTCATGGCAATGGCAACAGATATTGATGCTACGGAAAAACCTAATAAAACCAAGAGTTTATTGAGATAGTTTTCCCATGCATTTTCAATATGATTTCTAAGAGGCTTTTTAACCAGAATCACTAAGTCAACATTATCAAAGGTTTTGGTGTTTATGTAAAATCCCTGGCTCCACCTGCTCAAATCAAAACTCAGTCCTTTGTGGGCAGGCAGCCACTGAAATGTGTTATCGTCAATCTTTGTAATTTCGCCATTGTCCTGCCAGTTATACACCTCTTTGTACTGTCCGTCATCAGTATTTGTAATGTATACATTATGACTTTTGTCAACTAATAATATTTCAATTCCTTCTTCTATGGAGTTTTTTTCAATGATTGAGCTAAATTTGCTTAACTGCATTGGGGATTTTAGCCTGACTTTACGAAGTTCTTTTATTTCCCACTCACTTGCTTCAGACATAATACTAGAACCGGTTCTTTCTAACATGCTGCATACTTCTGCATTCATCCTTTCCTGGGACAGCCATCCATCAAGCAAAGTGTACAGTAAAAAAGGACCAAATACTGAAGCAATTGTTAAATGTATAAGCATTTTATTTAAGTCAGCAAACTTGCTTTTTTTAAGCCCTGCTATTTTTTGAATAGGAATATAAGACATTATCATGTCCGCAATGAGCATGTTTAAAAAGCCGTTAATACTTTTGTTTACCATTATTAAATAGCACTCATTGCCTATTGTACCCCTGTGTAAATAAAAAACTATGGCAATGGCAGGTGAACCAACAAAAATCCAATACAAAGCATCGATAAATAAGACATTATATTTTGTCTTTTTGTATAAAATCCCAACAAATAAAATCTCCAGAGTGAAAAAAAGTATATAAAAGTTTGGATTCAGAAAGTACCACTCCAGCAAATTGACAATAGCAGCCACTATAAAAGCTTTTGTCACTCCATAATATCTTAAAATAAGAAAAATAGAGACATTCCCGAAGGCAAAATTTATGCCATAGGAAAAAGGCAGGTCATAAAACCTTGACAAAAAGCTTATAACCGCTAATGCCAATAATAATATTATGTTTTTATGTGATTTTTCAGAAGCTACGGTGCCTGTAGTAGTAATTTTTCTCTCCAACCTTTCCTGAGAAGTTTAATTGTAACAAAAAGCTTGTTAAGTGTTATAAAGTATCTGGTATATCGTTAAAATAAATTATAAATAGCACCTTTAGAGTAAACTATTCAGATGTTAAATATGCATGATATTGTTTTCTGCCGGATGACAGAACAGTGCTTTTTGAAAAGCAGCCATACTATATTGATTCTACAAAATCAAAAAAAATCCTTCTCAATGTATGTACTTGGTAAAGAAACAGGAAAAACCCTGCCATTTTCCATTCTATAAATTTTATCGGCAATTTTCCTTGCCAAATCCAGGTCATGAGTAATATATAACATTGCAAAATTTTTAGAGTTTTGAATTTTTTTTAAAAGTCTTAATATATTTGCCTGGCTGGAAGGGTCCAGCATGGAACTGATTTCATCTGCAATTAATACTTTTGGTTTTAAAATAAGGCTCCTGGCTATTGCAATCCTCTGTCTTTGCCCCCCGCTTAAAGTGTAGCAGGCTCTTTCTAAAAATTCCTGATGATGAGGTAGCCCGACATCTTCTAACACTTTTTCAACTTTTTCAATCCTGTCCTTTTTTGAGCCAATTTTTAATATATCCAGGGGCTCAGATACAACCTTAAAAACAGACAAAAGCTCATTTGTGGCAGTAAAGGGGTCTTGAAATACCATCTGTATGCCATTTTCCCTGCTTGTGGCATTATTTCCCTTTACCTTTTCCCCTTCAAAAATAACCTCCCCACCATCCGGGGAAATAATTCCTGAAAGTATGCGGGCAAGTGTTGTTTTTCCCGAGCCTGATTTACCCGTCAAAACAACAACTTCTCCTGAGTGAATTTTTATGCTGCAACCGTCACACGCCTTTATTTTTTCCCTTTTAAAATGATATGTTTTATTTATATTCACTCCTTCAAGAAGTACCAAAATACCTCCCCTGTTGCACGCTACCTTTCTGTCTTCCATTACTGTTTTTAACTTTGGGAGTTTTGTTTTGCACTCTAAATGTCTTTGACCACATCTGTTATAAAAGCTGCATCCCCCATATGGGTTTGTTCCGGCTTCCCCTGGTATTCCCCACAAATCCCTGTAGGGATTTATAGAAGGGGAGGCATTTAATAAGCCTCTCGTATAGGGATGAGCCGGCTTTTTTAAAACATCCGCCGTTTTTCCTTCTTCCAGCACATAACCTGAGTACATTACCAACATTCTGTCTGCCAGTTCTGTAATGGTTTTCATATCATGGGATATTACAATTAAAGTTAATTTTTTCTCTCTATGAAGTCTTTTAATAAGACCCGTTATTTCTTTTTTAGACTCAAAATCAAGTGAAGACGTAGGCTCATCTACAATAAGCACTTCCGGGCTGCAAGACAGTGCCATTGCCAATAAAACCCTCTGCCGCATTCCACCTGAAAGATGATGGGGATAAAAGTTTTTATATTTAGATTCTAAACCAACTAAATTTAACAGCTCTAAAACCCTCTTTTCAGCTTCCCTCAAACTAATGCCGGTGTGTTTTACAATACACTCTGATATCTGTTCTTTAATGGTAAGAACAGGGTTTAATACATCCAGGCTGTTTTGAAACACCATTGCAATTTTATCCCATCTGTAGAGGTTTCTCTCTTTTTCCGGCAGGCTGTTTAATTCAATGTTTTTATAAAAAATTTCACCCTTTACTTCGCAAGGATTTTTTAAAAGCCCCATAACAGCCATGGCAACAGAAGTCTTGCCACTTCCGGACTCACCTGCTATCCCTAGGCTTTCACCTTTTTTTATTTCAATATTCAGGTTGTTTACTGCATTTATTTTTAATGCATTTAAATTATAACATACAGAAAGATTTTTAATTTTTATACCCAAATGCTACACCCTCTTACTTTTACAACCTCTTATTAAGTGTTATATACCTCTTATTTTAAATGCTATTTAACTTCTTATTTTAAAAATGACGTTTAAAAAATGATGTTTTAAAAAGTTACTAGGACTTCTTCCGGTGGCTATAAAATATAAATTTTTAAACATAGCGGGTCTTTGAGTTTAAAATTTTCTCAATATCTCGGCATATAAAACTCAGGGAAACAACCAACAACAAAATAGCGGCTACAGGACTTAGCACCCACCATTTCCAGAAGTTAGTAAAGTATATTCCTTTAAAATTTACAGCCCGGTTTAAAATCATTCCCCAACTCTTTGATGCAGGGTCCCCCAATCCTAAAAAAGCCAAGGAGGCTTCTGCAATAATTGCCCTGTTTATAATCTTCATGGTACTAACCATAACGAGGGGGGATATGTGGGGAATAATGTGCCTCTGTACTAAATGTCCAAAACCTGCTCCAAAACTTTTCGCAGCCAGAAAATATTTTTCCTCTTTAAGGCTTAGCACCTTAGAGCGGACAATTCTTGCAGGGTAGGTCCACAAAAAAAGCGTCAACACAATAATGATATTTTTTACGTCAGGTCCAAAAAAAGCCCCCAACACAATCATTACCGGCAAGTCAGGAAGGACAATTATTATATCTGTTATGCGCATAATTATTTTATCCGTTCTTTTTCCAAAATACCCTGCTGCCATACCGATAATGCTTCCCCCGACTCCCGACAGTAAAGCCGTGGATATACCTATAATAACGCTTATCCTTGCACCATAACAAATTTGTGCCCATATATCAATACCCAAATCATCAGTACCCAGCCAGTGCTTTAAACTTGGTGCTTCCAGGGCATCTCCGCTTGGTACGTTGTGGGGGTTGGAGGATAATAGAGGACCAAAGAGGGCCAATAGTATAATAAGAAGTAAAATAGCCAGGCCTGTTTTTCCCATAAGTGTTAGTTTGTTTAAAAACCGAAACTTTAATTTAAGCATTGCTTTTAAATCCTGAAATTTAATTTTTAAGCCTTGCACCTTGGCTTTCAAAGCATTCATTTAATTCACCCTTGGGTCTAGTTTTTTATAAACAACGTCTGCCAAAAAATTCATAGTCAAAACTGAAATTGCCACAAACAAAAAAATTCCCTGTATAAGCGGGTAGTCCCTTACCATAACCGCCTCCCTCATTAAACTTCCAATCCCGGGATAATTAAAAACATTTTCTACCAGTATTGCCCCGCCAAATACATAGCCTGCAGCTAAAAATGCCCTGGTGATAACCGGAGGTATGGAATTTTTTAGTGCATGGCGGAATATTATTCTTCTTTTTGAAAGTCCTTTAGCCACCGCTGTCCTCATATAGTCTTTTGTAAGTACGGTCATCATGCTGTTTCTTGCAATAAAATAAAACTCCCCCACTCTTACAAGAGACAGTGTAATAACCGGCAAAAATCCGTGGTGGATTATATCTAATATTTTCTCAAAAGAATTTTGGTGTTCTGCAAAAACCCTCATTCCCCCTGCTAAGGGAAACCATCCTGTTTTAGCTGCCAGAAAAAAAAGAAATAAAATACCAATTAAAAAAGCCGGTATCTGAAGTATAAAAGTCATAACAATATATAAAATCCTGTCAAAAATACTGTTTCTGTGCCATGCAGAATAACTTCCTGATATTGTGCCTATAAAAAAACTTAAAATAAGGGCTATAATAACTATTGATACAGTCCACACCATTCTTTTTAATATAATGCTAAGAACACCGTCATTATAATATATACTATAGCCTATATCCCCTTTAAAAAGTTTTCCTATGTACTCTATGTACTGCACAAATACCGGCTTGTCTAACCCGTAATACTCTTTGTACTTTTCTATTTGCTCATCTGAATAGCTTATTGCAATCCCCCCTTCTTCCGATGACAAAAAAGTAAAGGGGTCTCCTGGCATAAGTCGGGGGATAAAAAAGTTTAAAGTAATTATAATAAAAAACGTGAATAAATACTCAAAAAATTTAGTATTATATTTTAAATTAAAGGTAAGCTTCAAGGTATATTCCCTTCCTCCCAAGAATCCAGGTACGAAAGCTTATTGTGGGTTACTTCATGATGGTCAAACATATACTTCCAACCATCATATTTAGAATGCCTGAATACGCAGTATCCTGTAGTGTTGTACAGTGGCAGCATTGGAACTTCTTCCCCTATTACTTCCTGAAGTTTGTATATAATGTCTTTCCTCTTTTTCGCATCCATTTCATACAATTGTCTTTCTGACAATTCATTTATTTCATCATTACTATATCCTCTTATCCTGCCATTTGCAAATGTAGTACGCAATATATCCGGGTCGCCTCCCCAGCCCCCATGCCCGTTTAAAACTATTTCATAATTCCCGTTTTTTATAGCCCCGTCCCTGGTTTTTGTATCCACACTCGTAATAATTATATCAATACCTGCTCTCTCAAGATTTATTTTTATTAGTTCGGCAATTTTTACCTCTTCATTGGAATTTCCGGTAAGAAGCGTAAAAGATAATTTTCTCCCGTTCATTAAATCTTTTGCTTTTTCAATATCAAATTCATAGTTTACAACTTTATCATTATACCATATATGATGTATTGGTAAATACCCTGGGCTTGCAGGTACTGCTGCATTCCTTGCCACCTTTTCTATCAGCTCGTTTTTGTCTATCGCATGGGCAAAAGCCTTCCGGACATTTACATCCAGTAGTTCAGGCCTTTTTTCCATATTAAAAATAAGGCGGTATCCCCAAAAGGCAGGATTTTTTATTATAGTGTACTCATTTTCATCACTGTATTTAGAAATAACATCAGGGCTAACACCTGTAATGTCAATTTCCCCCCTGTCAAAAGCAAGTATATTGTCACTTACAGGAATAAACTTTATAACATCAACCCTTTGCCCGGATCCCCAAAAATCCTTAAATGCTTCAAATTTATAAGCCCCCTGTTCCCTGCTGTAGTCAGTTAAGATATACGGACCGCTGCCGATTACTGCTTCAGGTCCATTAAAATTTACAGGGTCTTCAACCCCTTCCCATATATGCTTAGGTATTATTCTTGTATTTCCGATTTTACCAAGCAAGAATGCCACGGGTCTTTCCACTTCAAATTCAATGGTATGTGTATCTATGGCTTTCACCGACTTAATAAAGGTCTCCCCATCAACTGTAAGGTCATTAAATACAGGGGGATGTTTTTCATAGTATTTAAATGAAAAAACAACATCTTCTGCTGTCAAGTCTATTCCATCATGCCATTTTATGTTTTCCCTTAGAATAAAGGTGTATTTACATCCATCTTCAGATACAGTCCATTCTTTTGCAAGCCAAGGGATATAGCCTTTTTCCCCTCTTTCAAGCAGGCTGTCAAAAATAAGTGTCATTTTATATATCCCAGGTCCCCTTGAATAATGGCTAAAAGGTGTCGGATATCCCCAGTCCCCTCCTTGAAGGTTAACAACAACTGATTTATCTTTATATTGGTTTTCCAAAGTATCAGAATCAGAACAGCCTGTAATCCCTAAAAACAATACAGCTGCAATAAGGATGAATACGCTCATTTTTTTAACAGTCAATTTTGTTACCCCCTGATTTTCAATTTAGCTTTCATGTACAGCTTATATTTTTTAGTTTTTATGTATGGCTTGTATTTTAGTCTTTATAAATAGCTTACATTTATGTATGGCTTATATAGCAGTAAATTCTTATTGCTATAGCCTCTTTGCTATAGCTGTTGCTTCATTACAATATTTTTCCACTATCATAAAAACCTGTGTTTTCTATACGTACCAGTACATCCAGGCTATTTTAGCTTCCGTCTTTTCTACAACATGGTTGTTTTTTGCTATTTTTTTAAGATAGCTATGTATCTCTTGTTTTTGCTCTTCGTTCAAAGGATTTCTCATTTCAAAAAAAGAAGTATAAGTTGAAATGGCTTTGTCAATTGTATAAACATTCTCCCATTCAGCATCAAAATATGTTATTTCAGGGTAGTACCCCATAAACCATAATATATTGAATCCGCAATAAATGGTTTTATTGTGGTTTTCTTTTTTTCCATCTTTATAAATTATGCTGCTAAGCCGGTCCCTTATATAATCTTTTCTGCTGGCAAAATTACTTATAAAACAAATTTTTTTTGATGCTTTTATCATATTTTCAATGGCTTTTTTGCTGCTTATTCCCGGGCACATAGAGGCAAACACTATATCAAATTTTTTCTCCAAGCCGGATTTTTCAATGTCCAAATCCTCCCAGTCTAAAACATCAAAAGAAACGTTATAAACTTTTTCTTTTTCAGCATTTTCCCTTGCAAACTCTATCATCTTTTGTGAAATATCAATTCCCACTACACTCTTTGCTTTTTTTGCAAATTCTATTGAATACCTGCCCGGTCCACAGCCAATGTCAAGAACCTCTGTATCTTTATTTAAAATGCCCATTGACCGGAAAAAAACCATCACATCATTTAAACTTTTGTTTTTATTGTTTTGGTGAATTATATTAAATTCCTCAGCCCTTCCATCCCAAAAAGCTATCTGGGCATTTTTATCCCTGCTTCCTTTTTTCCACAACTTCTCAAAATCAGCTATATTCATGTTCTACCTCCCTTGATATTTTAAAAAGTATTAAAAAGAGTATTATAAGTAAACTCATTAAATACTATTCTAATCAAAAAGCTTGAATTTTTTCAACTGTTTTTTACAACTATTCCCAGTGCTTATTCAAATACTATTACTTATTTATTATTTAATTAAAAAGGCTTAATCCGTTACAATCCGGATAAAGCCCAAATAGACATTCTTTAACTTTTTTCAATTATATTTTGTTTTTGGTTATACTCTTTTTAATAAGTTATTGTCAATCTTTTATACAACTTATTGTCAGAAAATACTTGTCAGTATATATCTTTAGAATCAATATAATCAGGATTAAGCATATAGAGCTTTGAAGGTCTGTGTCCTCCGTTTTTAACGTACTTATCCGTTTCAACAACTACATTTAAAATTTTTCTTCTAAAGTTTGCCTTTAAAAGCCTGGTGCCTAAAATCACCTCATATACCTGCTGAAGTTCTGTCAATGTAAACAATTCAGGTATTAAATTAAATACTATACCCGTGTTTTTTGCTTGTTCTTTAAGCCTTTCTATTCCATATACTATAATTTTTGCATGGTCAAAAGCTATTCCGTCACTTTCTAATATCTCCCTTTTTATTTTAGCTACTTTCCCTTCAATAATTTTTGATACTTTTACAACCGCTGAAAGTTTATCTTCTTCATTTTCTAAATTTAAATTAAAAAACCTTTCTACTACATAGCCCTTCTCATTTGGGATTTTATTTTCCTCATAGCATTTACAGGAAACAGCAAACCATTTTGCATCATCTGCATCATCATCAGCCTTAACATTAAGGGTGGAACTGTCTACAAGAGACATATATGAAGTGGTTATTATTCTTGTCCTTTTATCCCTGTCAACATCCCCCCATGTATAAAGCTGCTCCATATATATATTGTCAACATTTGTTTCTTCTTTGAGTTCTCTTAATGCAGCTTCTTCTAAACTCTCGTCCATATTGACAAAACCTCCAGGCAGTGCCCACTTTCCTATGTCCGGATGATTCCCTCTTTTAATCATTAATAATTTTAAAGTTTTCTTTGGAAGTTTCCTGTAATTTTCTTTTTCTCCATCAGCCACTGTAAAAACAAGGATATCCACTGTTACAGATGGTCTTTCAAATTTATTAGGATCATAAGCTTTGAGGAACTCTTCTTCAGTTAATCCGTCTTTGTTTAATTTTTGCTCCAATGTAACCACACCTCTTTTGCTTTGTGAATTTTATAAAATTTATAAAAAAGTTATGGTAGAAAGTATTTTAACTTGCAATATATATTTATCAATTATATTACAAACATGCTTTATATGTTTTTACACATATACCCTCAGGAAAAATTATTTTTCTTAGCTATATTATATCTTTTAATTATGTTTTTTTCCATATAATTTCTTTGCAATTAACATAAGAAAATTTCTTGTTACCTATTTTTTAGACCCGTCCTTAGAAGTTTCACTGTTAATTTTTTATACAGCCAGCAAAAACTTCTCTTTAAATGTCATTTGTACCACTTTGTTGCTTGTGTTTATTTCTTATGTTGTATAAAATTAATTTAAATGGTATAATTATAACAAAAATATAATGTAAAGGGGGGTAGTGGGTAAGAGTATATAATTCTTACCTGGAGTTACTATGATGAAAAAACTTTTAAAAAATCTATGTATGTAAAAATGATGGTTTGTTTATTTATCTTTTCAGCTTTTTCTCTATTGAACATCACCGGGGTATTAGCTGAAGAAGATGTCCTTTCTGTCTTGGATTTTGAAGATTATTTCTATTATGAAGACGGAAATTATGTTTTAACTAGTGACATTGTGGTAGACTCAAGCTTTAGAATTGATGGGCACACTGTTGTACTAAACGGCTACAGTATGACTGTGGAAGGGAATTTATGTATAGACAACGGTTCTTTGGATCTGGGCTCAGGAAGCTTAACCGTTAACGGAGATTTTTATATAAATGGATTTGATACTTCCAACCCTGCTGTTTTGGATATCAATAACGGTAACCTTATTATTGAAGGTAATTTTGACACATATGATAATGTTATTCTTTATATGGTCCAGGAAAACGACTATGTTCTTGTTCACAAAGATTTCTACTTTAATTCTTTCATACCCCATGGTGATTATTTAATCAACGGTACCTTGGAAGTCAAAGGAGACTTCTATGACTTTTCAAAAGGTAACTTTTTACCTTCTCAAAACCACAGGGTTGTTTTAAGCGGTGAGGACGTTCAATATGTCACTTTTGAATACCCTGAACTTTCATCCTTCAACATACTTGAACTGACTAAACCTCTTGAAACCGGCTATGTGTTCTCACACACACCTGTTTGGAATACGCTTATAGAACCCGGTACCTCATTTAAACCTGGTGATTTAGATGGAAACGGCACCGTCGACTCAACGGATGCAACTATACTGAAAAGATATATAGTAAGTATAATAGATGAAATCCCTGCAGGAAATGATGCAGCTGATTTAAACGGGGACGGTGATATAGATTCTCTAGACTATACTCTCTTGAACAGATTCATTTTAGGTATGATAACTGAATTTCCTGTTAACAGATAAATTTAAACTTTAATCTTATATATTAAGACATAATCCCAGGCTTTAAAACCTGGGATTTGTTTTTTGTAAAAAGCCGAAAACAGTACTAGCTGTACTCTTACCGGCTTTTCTTTTTTCTCTCTTTATTATTTTATATCTATTAATTTTTCAGACAGGACATTTTTTAATCTTTTTTATTTCCTAGCATTTTGTAATACTGATACAAGAGACCATCCAACTCCATCTCAACATCTTGAATCTTTGTTTGTTGAGAGTCATCATGTTTGTCAAAAGAATTAATAAGCATATTTTTCTCAACTATTTTTCTCTCTAAATTACTTGTATTTTCATTCATGATGTCACACCTCCTCAAATGTACTCCCCGGAAAATTATTATAGCATATAAAAATGAAATTATCTACCATTAATAAATATAAATGTCCTGCTTATCCCATGTTTAACATACTTTTTACCAAATAGTAATATAAATTTAATATTTCCTGTTGTATTTCCCGCAAACAACATTAAAGCAGGGACTTAAAGTCCCCACTTTGAGCTTTTTATCTTTGCTTTTTTCCGGATTCAGGCAAGGGAATTAAATATGTTCAAATACTTTTATACATTCCTGTTATTGAACCGGTATCCTATGTTTGTTTTTCTTTGCTTTTTTATCCTTTGGAAGTACTATAGTCAGTATTCCGTCCTTATACCTTGCAGTTACAGCATCGTTAACTACATTTTCAACATAAAAGCTTCTTGAAACTGAACCATATCTCCTTTCTCTTCTGATGTAATTTTCTCCTTCATCTTTTATTTCTTCCCCTCTGTCAATTGAAATAGTTAAAGTATCATCTCTCAGTTCTACATTAATGTCTTCTTTGTTTACTCCGGGAATTTCAGCGTCTACAATGTATTCTTTGTCGTTTTCACGTATATCGGCCCTAATTCCACTTGTGGCTGAAAGAACCCCAGAGAAAAAAGGATCGTTGAAAAAATTCTCAATAACATTTCTGCCAAACCCCCAAAAATCATCATTTAGTGAAAGCTTATTTCCTCTTCTATATGGTATTAGACTGAACATTGTTAAACACCTCCATTTTTTTATTTTTATTTTTTTGATTTTGATTTGATTTTGACTTTCTTTGACCTTCTATTTTATTTATACCACATATCCAGTCATTTAAACAATATTTGTTTCTGACCTTCCCTGACCTTCCTTTGTAAATATATTCATTATACTTAAAATATCTATGATTTTCTTTGTTTTTCTTACTTATAGATTATGTAAAATAATCATTATTTGTGAAGCCTCATTTAAAAAGCTTTAATATCTCTTCCTTGTCAATTGCCCCCACTACAAACATAAGACCAAAGGCAACTGCTGTATTACCAAGGATATTTGCTATTACTGCACCATCTCCGCTTATGTTAAATATGTTAAAGAAACTGTTTATATATTTATGAGCAAAAATTATTACAGTGCATACCACGCCCGGTTTTAGTATCCAATTTCTAAAGTCTAAAACCATTCCTGTCATTTTTGTTACAGTGTAAGTGTTTAAAACGCAAACACAAGCAGAACTCACTATAATCCCTGCTATATAACCCTTTACACCATATACGGGTATAAAGTACACTACAAATAAAATTCTTATAATATATCCTACAGTTGAATTTCTAAGGGAAACCCCCTGTTTGCCCAGCCCGTTTAATATTCCCAAAAGAGTCTGCTGCAAATATATAAATATGCATGTAAAAGACAGTAAATATAAAATATCACCTATGTTTTCATTTTTATAAACTAAGTTCCCTATTTCATTTGAAAAACCAATAAATATAGATGTAAATATAAAACCAAGGATAAATGTAAATTGAATTGATTTTGATATCCTGTAATTGACGGTTTTAAAATTCTTCAAAGACAATGCCTCAGAAATAGCCGGTACAAGGGTGGTGGCTAAAGAAGACGTAACAAGTGAGGGGAAGAAAACCAACGGCATTGCCATACCTGTAAGCTTCCCGTATTCTGCAATGCTGGCTTGATAATTCATACCTCCTATTAAAAGCATTCTGGGAATTAGTATAAGTTCCACGGCTCCCATCATAGAAGTGATAAACCTGTTAAAGGATACAGGCACCGATATCTTTATTATATTGGCAAGGATAGTCCTTTTCCTCATAAAATCTTTTTTATATTTATAAGGAGGAATTTTTTTCTTTTTTATTTTGAAAATTATTATTAAAACAGCAAGGTTTGATATTTCCCCCAGAGCCATTCCCACTGTCGCCAGGGTACAGGCATACTCAAGACCTATATTCAAAAAATAAGCTGACATAGCAATTACTATCCCTATTTTTACAACCTGTTCCACAACCTGAGAACAGGCAGTGGGAACAACATCCTGCATACCATAATAGTAACCTTTGACAGCGGAGGCAGCAGCAATTACCGGAATGCACGGCAGCAGCAGAATCATGGAATAGTATGTTCTTGAATCTTTTAAAATGATATTCACAATGGGATCTATAAAAATTAATATACCTGTTGATACAATTAAGCCGGCGGTTACCACAACTGCTAACGCACAGTATGTTATCCTGAATAAATTAGCATGATTTTTTTTTGCCGCCTGCTCTGCAACCATTTTTGAAACGGCAATTGATATGCCGGAAGAGAGGGTAAGTATAATAAGGGAATATACAGGGGAAATGAGCTGGAAAATTCCCATACCTTCTGCCCCTATAAGGTTAGAAAGGTATATCCTGTATATAAATCCTAAAACCTTTACAATAAACCCGGCTATCATTAACACTATTGCACTGCTTACAAATGATTTCTTAGTCATGAAGCCATTTTACCTTTTTTAAAAAATTGTCCTCATTATTTGTATTAAAAAAAGTAATAACTTATGACTAAGACGTAAACATTTTAAAATTTATTTTATCCATTCCACCAAATCTTTATATACTGCACTTCCTAGATACCTTCTTATTTCCCCTGTTTTATTATTGCGAAGAGAAACAATAAACTCAAACTCCATTCCTTTTTTAAGTTCAAACATATTTTCACGGGTGGTGTAATAGGGCAAAAGTTCATATAAGCTGGGACTGTCTATTTTTCTCCACCGGTCTGTTTCAATAAGCACCCAGCCGCTGCCATAAAATTCAGGCTGCTCTTTTTTATTAAGAGGATACTCAGTAAACTCAATTTTAACTTCATAATCCAAATCATCTTTTAAATAATCTACCCAATTGTCCAGCTGTATCCTAAACTCATAAACTTCCCATTTGTTTCTTGGATACACTACGCTTATTTCAGGTTCTAAAAAATCCAATTCACCTGTAAGTATTTCAATAGTCCTGGTGTTTTTGTCCCACTTAACCCTGGCACTAAATATTTCAAATGCAAAACGTAAGGGAATAAAAATTACTTCTTCATTAATTACCGGGACAGAATCAATTTTAAGCAGTTTTCCATTCACTATTACCTCACTTGAACCTGTTTTAAATTTTGCGTCTGCGAAATCATT
>Ga0116181_1000859_pt1 | contig 27359 bp, 30 predicted proteins | sample AD_UKC075_MetaG_FD_89752 | JGI IMG/M metagenome (GOLD analysis project Ga0116181, IMG submission 89752) | Active sludge microbial communities of municipal wastewater-treating anaerobic digesters from USA - AD_UKC075_MetaG | ecosystem: Engineered > Bioreactor > Anaerobic > Digestate | place: USA... | reverse complement strand
GTGCACGGCGATCTGGTGTCCATCGACTGCGGTGCGATCCTCGACGGCTGGCACGGCGATGCCGCCGTCACCTTCGGCGTCGGTGAACTGATCCCCGCCGATGAGGCGTTGTCGGCCGCCACCCGGCAGGCGATGGAGGCCGGGATCGCCGCGATGGTGCCCGGTAACCGGCTCACCGACGTCTCGCACGCCATCGAGAGAGGTACCCGCGCCGCCGAACGTGCCCACAGCCGCCGCTACGGGATCGTCTCGGGATACGGCGGCCATGCCATCGGCCGGGAGATGCATATGGAGCCGTTCCTGCCCAACGAGGGCCAGCCCGGGCGTGGTCCGGTGCTGGTGGCCGGTTCGGTGCTGGCCATCGAGCCGATGCTCACTCTCGGCACGGTGCGGACCCGCATCCTCGAGGACGAGTGGACCGTCGTCACCACCGACGGCTCCCGGGCTGCGCACTGGGAGCACACGGTCGCGGTGACCGACGACGGGCCTCGGGTACTGACCCTGGGGTAGTCAGCGACTCGCCAGCCCGCCCACAGGGGCGTTCCAGGCTGTCGGCCTACGGTCGGAGAAATGAGCACTCGCACACTGCGGACGTCCTGTGCCGCCGCCGCCCTGGCCCTCGTGGGCCTCGCAGGGGTGGCGCTGCCCGCTGGGACGGCGTGGGCCGGCACGCCGCCGACCATCACCGTCCAGGACCAGGGCAGCCATGACGGTGCCGGTATCGACACCGACGGCACCCAGGGTGAGTTCCACCCCGCTGTGACGGGGACCGTCACAGGCCCGCTCATGGACGCCGCTCCCCAGTACAAAGCCGGCTGACAGCCCAGGCTTTCCGGGGGGCTCCGCGCACTGCGATTCGGTTCGCGTCCGCGGCGGCGATACTGTTCGCCTGATGTCCGGAAAACCCGATCCGATCGCCGCCGCCCACACCAACTGGGTTCGCGCCGGCTGGGGTGACGTCGCCGACGGGATGGTGGCGGTGACCTCGGTGATGCGCGCCCACCAGATTCTGCTGGCTCGGGTCGAGAACGCGTTGCGGCCCTACGACCTCAGCTTCTCCCGGTTCGAACTGTTGCGCCTGCTGGCCTTCAGCCGCACCGGGGCGCTGCCCATCACCAAGGCCTCCGACCGGCTTCAGGTGCACGTCACCAGCGTCACGCACGCCATCCGCCGACTGGAGGCCGATGGACTCGTCGAGCGGGTGCCACATCCCACCGACGGCCGCACCACGCTGGTGCGTCTCACCGACCTGGGCCGGTCCACCGTGGAGGACGCGACCGCGACGCTGAACGCGCGGGTGTTCGCCGACATCGGGATGTCCGATGGTCAGGCGCGCGCTCTGGTCGACGCGATCGAGACCCTTCGCCACCACGCCGGAGACTTCTGACCCAACCCCGTGAACCGGGCTGGGAGCCGCTCAGCGCAGCGTCTGGATGACCGCGCTGAAGTCCAGATCGGCGTGCTGCTCGGCGAACGCCGCGTAGATCTGCGCGGCGTGGCTGCCCAGCGGGGCAGAGGCCGCGGTGGAGGCCACGGCGGCCATCGCCAGACCGAGATCCTTGTTCATCAGCGCGGTGGCGAAGCCCGGCTTGAAGTCGTTGTTGGCCGGGGAGGTCGGAACGGGACCGGGCACCGGACAGTTGGTGTGCACCGCCCAGCAGTTGCCGGTCGCGCCGGTCACCACATCGAAGAGCGCCTGCGCGGACAGACCCAACTTCTCGGCGAGCACGAACGCCTCACCGACGGCGATCTGCTGAACCGCGAGCAACATGTTGTTGCAGAGCTTGGCGGCCTGGCCCGCACCGGAATCACCGCAGTGAATGATCTTGCCCGCCATGGGCTCCAGCACCGGTCGTGCGGTCTCCAGCGCCTCGGACTCGCCACCGACCATGAAGGCCAGTGTTCCGGCCACCGCACCCTTCACCCCGCCCGACACCGGGGCGTCAAGCTGTCCGAAGCCGCGGTCGCCGGCATATGCGTGTACCGCACGCGCATCGTCCACGGCGATCGTGGAACTGTCGATGAACAGCGTGCCCGGCTTCGCGGCCGGAAGGATCTCGGTGTAGCACTCCTTGACCAGGGTTCCGTTGGGCAGCATGGTGATCACCACATCAGCGCCCGCCACGGCGGCCGCACCGGTGTCCGACAGGGTCACCCCCTTGTCTGCGGCGGCCTGGCGGGCGGCGGGCATCGGGTCGAACCCGACGACGGTGTAGCCGGCGTTCACCAGATTCCCCGCCATCGGGGCGCCCATGTTTCCCAGCCCGAGAAACGCAACAGTCGTCATCTCACTCCTCATGTGACGATCAGGCCGACGCCCGGACCCGGGTCGCCTCGGAGCGCCCGATCACGACGCGCATGATCTCGTTGGTGCCCTCCAGGATTCGGTGCACCCGCAGATCGCGAACGATCTTCTCCAACCCGTACTCGCGCAGGTATCCGTAGCCGCCCAGAAGCTGCAGTGCCTTGTCGGCCACCTGGAAGCAGGAGTCGGTGATATACAGCTTCGCCATCGCGCACAACGGCACCTTGTCGGGATCGTCCTGATCGAGAGCGGTGGCCGCGCGCCACAGCATCAGCCGGGAGGTCTCCAGCGCGGTCGCCATATCGGCCAGGGTGAACCGCACCGTCGGCTCGTCGATCAGGGCGCCGCCGAAGGCCTGCCGGTCGGCGACGTACCGCGAGGCGCGGTCGTAGGCGTACTGGGCGCCGCCGAGCGAACAGGCGGCGATATTGAGCCGTCCGCCGTTGAGCCCGTTCATCGCGATACCGAATCCGGCGCCCTCGCCCTCCGGTCCGCCCAGCATCGCCGTCGCGGGCACCCGCACACCCTCGAGGATCACCTGCGCGGTGGGCTGCGCATGCCAGCCCATCTTCTCCTCGCTGGGCCCGAAACTCAGCCCCGGCGTTCCCTTTTCGACGATGAACGCGGAAATGCCGCGCGGGCCGGCGGCGCCGGTGCGGGCCATCACCACGTACACGTCCGACGCGCCCGCCCCGGAGATGAACTGCTTGACCCCGTCCAGGACGAAGTGGTCGCCGTCCCGAACCGCCCTGGTGCGCAACGCCGCTGCGTCCGATCCGGCACCCGGTTCGGTCAGGCAGTAGCTGGCGATGGACTCCATCGAGGCCAGCCGCGGGATCCACATCCGCCGCTGGTCCTCGGTGCCGTAGGTGTCGATCATCCAGGCGCACATGTTGTGGATCGAGATGAACGACGCGATCACCGGGTCCGCGACCGACAACTGCTCGAAGATCCGGACCGCGTCCAGGCGCCGCAGCCCCGAACCCCCGACATCGTCGCGGCAGTAGATGGCGGCCATCCCGAGTTCGGCCGATTCGCGCAGCACATCGACGGGGAAGTGCTTGGCCTTATCCCACTCGAGGGCATGGGGCGCAATGCGTTTGGCGGCGAAATCAGCCGCCGTCTCGCTGATCACCCGTTCGTCGTCGTCGAGACTCACAAAGCTCGGCATGTTCCGGCCACCTACTTCATCGTCGGGATGACGAACTCGGCACCGTTCTTGATCCCCGACGGCCAGCGCTCGGTGACAGTCTTGGTCTTGGTGTAGAACAGGATCGAGTGCGGACCGTGCTGGTTGAGGTCGCCGAAGCCGGACCGCTTCCAGCCGCCGAAGGTGTGGTAGGACACCGGCACCGGGATCGGCACGTTGACCCCGACCATGCCGACCTGAACCCGTGACACGAAGTCGCGGGCGGTGTCGCCGTCGCGGGTGAAGATCGCCACGCCGTTGCCGTACTCGTGGGCGTTGGGCAGTTGCAGGGCTTCCTCGTAGTTCTTGGCGCGCACGATGCACAGCACCGGGCCGAAGATCTCGTCGGTGTAGATCGACATGTCGGTGGTGACGTGGTCGAAGAGGGTGGGGCCGATGAAGAAACCGCCCTCGAGGCTCTCGTCGCCGAACGTGAGTTCGTCGCTGCCCTTCTCGCGACCGTCGACGACGATCTCGGCACCTGCGGCCACACCGGCGTCGATGTAGCCGCGCACCCGCTCCAGGGCGGCCTCGGTGACCAGCGGGCCGTAATCGGCCTTGGGGTCGAGGCTGTGGCCGACCCGCAGGTGCTCGACCCGTTCGGCCAGCCGGTTGCGCAGCCGGTTCGCGGTTTCGTCCCCGACGGCGACCGCGACGCTGATGGCCATGCAGCGCTCGCCGGCGCTGCCGTACCCGGCGCCGATGAGGGCGTCGACCGCCTGATCGAGATCGGAGTCCGGCATGACGATCATGTGGTTCTTGGCACCGCCGAAGCACTGCGCGCGCTTGCCGTGTGCGGCCGCGCCCGAGTAGATGTACTGCGCGATATCGGAGCTGCCGACGAAGCCGACCGCCTTGATGTCCGGGTGGGCCAGGATGGCGTCGACGGCTTCCTTATCGCCCTGGACGACCTGGAACACGCCCGCCGGCAGGCCCGCCTCGATGAACAGTTCGGCCAGTCGCAGCGGCACCGAGGGGTCGCGCTCGGAGGGCTTGAGAATGAAGGCGTTGCCGCAGGCCAGGGCGGGGCCGGCCTTCCACAGCGGGATCATCGCCGGGAAGTTGAACGGGGTGATGCCGGCCACCACGCCGAGCGGCTGGCGGATGGAGTAGACGTCGATACCGGGACCGGCGCCCTCGGTGAACTCGCCCTTCATCAAATGCGGTATGCCGGTGGCGAATTCGATGACCTCGATACCGCGCTGAATGTCACCGAGGGAATCGCTGACGGTCTTTCCATGCTCGATGGAGAGCAGTTCGGCGATCTCGTTGGCATTGGCGTTGACCAGTTCGATGAACTTCATCAGCACCCGGGCCCGCTTCTGCGGGTTGTAGGCAGCCCACTCCTTCTGCGCCTCCGCCGCCGAGGCGACGGCGGTGTCGACGTCGGCCTTCGATGCCAGCAGCACCTGCGCCTGCACCTTGCCGGTACTGGGGTTGAACACGTCTGCGGTGCGGGTACTGGCCAGGTCGGTGCGCCGGCCGTCGATGAAGTGCTGGATCTTTCCAGTCATGGGTGCCTCCGAGGCGGAAAAGGGATTACTTGGATATCCTAGTAATGTCGGTTCTGCCTGCGCAAGCGCCGTTTCACCGATCGCGCAGCCCGGCGAGGAAGGTCTGTGTCTGCGACCACTCGGGTAACACCCCGGCCGCCCGTACCTCCGCCAGCGTCGGTGCGACCCGGTCCCGGTCGGACATCAGGAGTTGGCCGGCCGGCAGTGGCCACTCGATGCCGATCTCCGGGTCGGTCGCGGCGATGGTGTGTTCGCGGGTGGGGGAGTAGGGCTCCGAGCACAAGTACATGACGGTGGAGGAGTCCTTCATGGCCAGGAATCCGTGGGCGAGACCCTCCGCCAGATAGACCGATCGGCGGTTGACGTCGTCCAGCATGATGCCGTCCCATTGGCCGTAGGTCGGTGAGCCCACCCGGATGTCCACCACCACGTCGAACACCGCGCCACTGGGGCAGGTGACGTACTTGGCCTGGCCGGGCGGCACCTCGGCGAAGTGCAGTCCCCGCAGCGCCCCGGTGGAGGACACCGAGCAGTTGGCCTGACGCATCCGGAACGGGTGCCCGGTCATCTCGGCGAACCCGCGCTCGGTGAACCACTCGAAGAATCCGCCGCGAGAGTCTCCGTGCACCGTCGGGGTGATCTCCCACGCGCCGGGGATGCTCAGCTCCCGCCAGCCCTTGCCGTCGTTCGGTTTCACCGCTGTGTCTTCTTCGTTCGGTTTCACCTCACTGTCCCCGTTCGGAGTAGCGGCTCTCGACGGCGGCCTTCAACGGAGCCCACCACCACTCGTTCTCCCGGTACCACGCGATGGTCGCGCGCAGGCCCTCGGCCAGGTCGGTGTGCCGCGGAGTCCAGCCGAGTTCGTCGCGAAGCTCGCGGGCGTCGATCGCGTACCGCAGGTCATGGCCCACCCGGTCGGTCACATGGTCGAAATCATCGGGGTCGCGGTCCATCAGCGTCAGGATCAGCCGCAACACCGAGAGGTTGTCGCGTTCACCGTCGGCCCCGATCAGATAGGTGCGTCCGATCTCGCCGTCGTCGAGGATGCGCCAGACCGCACTGTTGTGGTCCTCGACGTGGATCCAGTCGCGCACATTGGCGCCCGCGCCGTACAGCTTGGGGCGCCGGCCGGTCAGGATGTTGGTGATCTGGCGCGGAATGAACTTCTCGATGTGCTGGTACGGGCCGTAGTTGTTGGAGCAGTTGGAGATCGTCGCCGCCACGCCGTAGGACCGCACCCAGGCCCGCACGAGCATGTCGGCGGACGCCTTCGACGCCGAGTACGGGCTTGACGGGTTGTAGGGCGTGTCGGGGGTGAACCGCAGGTTCTCGCCCTCCGGCCCGGCCAGGGGCAGGTCGCCGTAGACCTCGTCGGTCGAGATGTGGTGCAAGCGGACGCGGTGCGCGCGGACCGCCTCGAGGACCGCGAAGGTGCCGACGATGTTTGAGCGGATGAACGGGGACGGATCGCTCAGCGAGTTGTCGACGTGCGTCTCCGCGGCGAAGTGGACGACGGCGTCGGACTCGGCGACCAACCGGTCGACCAGTGCGGCGTCGGTGATGTCACCCTCGACGAGGCGGATCGAGTCGTCGACGGCTCGCAGCGACTCCCGACTGCCCGCATAGGTCAGGGCGTCGAGCACCGTCACCGAGGCCGCCGGACGGTCCCGTAGCGTGGCGTGCACGAAATTCGCTCCGATGAACCCCGCGCCCCCGGTGACCAACAATCGCACCGCGTCACCATAGCGGCGGGCCGTCGCACCGGGGCTTCCGGGCGGGGCGGCCCGGGCGCGGTTTTGCCTGGACGCCCGGGGCGGGTATCCTAAGTCCACGGTGCAGTTTTGCGCCGACTCTTTCGTGCCCAGTCCCTGGAGCGGTTTGCAGTCGGGGCCCATGCTGCCCCAGGACACGACGTAGAAATCAGAGGACATGGGCAAGAAAGACGGCGCCATCGAGGTCGAGGGCCGCGTGGTCGAGCCCCTGCCCAATGCGATGTTTCGCATTGAGTTGGAGAACGGCCACAAGGTGCTCGCCCACATCAGCGGCAAGATGCGGCAGCACTACATCCGCATCCTGCCGGAGGACCGGGTGGTCGTGGAGTTGTCTCCCTACGACCTCACCCGTGGCCGCATCGTGTACCGCTACAAGTAATCAGAACCAGACGAGAACAGGACCGACTCAGCCGTGAAGGTGAACCCGAGCGTCAAGCCGATCTGTGACAAGTGCAGGGTGATCCGCCGGCATGGGCGGGTCATGGTGATCTGCTCCGATCCGCGGCACAAGCAGCGACAGGGCTGACCCCGGTGCGATGAGCGCCGGGGTGAACACCCCAGCGCAATGTCGCACCGTGTGGCCCGCAGACCACAACTGAAACAAGACCTCCCAGAACCACCGCGCACTTCGCGCGGCCACGCCCGGAACGGAGGCCGGGCCCCGACATCGTCGGGAACGGCCTGGGAACGACACCTCCGCATAGAAGAAGGAATACAGCCCTGTGGCACGTCTAGTGGGCGTTGATCTTCCGCGCGACAAGCGCATGGAGATCGCGCTGACCTACATCTACGGCATCGGCCGTACCCGCTCCCAGGAGATCCTGGCGGCGACCAACATCGATCGGGACCTGCGCAGCAAGGACCTCACCGACGAGCAGCTGACCCAGCTGCGCGACTACATCGAAGCCAACATCAAGGTCGAGGGCGACCTGCGCCGCGAGGTGCAGGCCGATATCCGTCGCAAGATCGAGATCGGCTGCTACCAGGGCCTGCGTCACCGTCGCGGCCTGCCCGTCCGCGGTCAGCGGACCAAGACCAACGCGCGCACCCGCAAGGGCCCGAAGCGCACCATCGCCGGCAAGAAGAAGGCTAAGTAACCATGGCACCTCCGAAGAAGGCCCAGGGCGCCGCGAAGAAGGGCAAGACCACCCGCCGCCGGGAAAAGAAGAACATCCCGCACGGTGCCGCGCACATCAAGAGCACCTTCAACAACACGATCGTGTCGATCACCGACCCGCAGGGCAACGTGATCGCGTGGGCCTCCTCGGGCCACGTCGGGTTCAAGGGCTCGCGGAAGTCCACCCCGTTCGCCGCCCAGTTGGCGGCCGAGAACGCCGCCCGCAAGGCCCAGGAGCACGGGGTCAAGAAGGTCGACGTGTTCGTCAAGGGCCCGGGTTCGGGCCGCGAGACCGCGATCCGCTCGCTGCAGGCCGCCGGCCTCGAGGTCGGCGCGATCTCCGATGTCACCCCGCAGCCGCACAACGGCTGCCGTCCGCCCAAGCGGCGCCGGGTCTAGGCCGGATAAGGAAGGTCTGAATACAGATGGCTCGTTACACCGGACCCGCCACCCGCAAGTCACGTCGTCTCGGCGTCGACCTCGTCGGTGGTGATCAGTCATTCGAGAAGCGCCCCTACCCGCCCGGTCAGCATGGCCGTGCCCGGGTCAAGGAGAGCGAATACCGCACTCAGCTGCAGGAGAAGCAGAAGGCCCGCTTCACCTACGGCGTGATGGAGAAGCAGTTCCGCCGCTACTACGAAGAGGCGAACCGCCAGACCGGCAAGACCGGCGAGAACCTGCTCCGCATCCTGGAGAGCCGGCTGGACAACGTCATCTACCGCGCCGGTCTGGCCCGGACGCGGCGGATGGCGCGGCAGCTGGTCAGCCACGGCCACTTCACCGTCAACGGCGTCAAGGTCAACATCCCCAGCTACCGGGTGTCGCAGTACGACATCATCGACATCAAGGACCGGTCGATCAACACCCTGCCGTTCCAGGTCGCGCGGGAGACCTCGGGTGATCGCCCGATCCCGTCCTGGCTGCAGGTGGTCGGCGAGCGTCAGCGGATCCTGATCCACCAGCTGCCGACCCGCGAGCAGATCTCGGTGCCGCTCACCGAGCAGCTCATCGTCGAGTTCTACTCCAAGTAACCCTCAGGGGGCTCCGCCCCCCGAGTACCCCCCGAGAGATGTTGGACCCCCTTCGGGGGGCTTCATCTCAACAGTGAAGTGAAACCGCCTACGGCATCAAATAGCGGGTGCCGAGAAGGAGACAAGAATTCATGCTGATTTCTCAGCGCCCCATCCTCTCGGAAGAGGTCATCGCCGAGAACCGTTCGCAGTTCATCATCGAGCCCCTGGAGCCGGGTTTCGGCTACACCCTGGGCAACTCGTTGCGGCGCACGCTGCTGTCGTCGATTCCCGGCGCGGCGGTGACCAGCATCCGCATCGACGGGGTGCTGCACGAGTTCACCACCGTTCCTGGGGTGAAGGAGGATGTCACCGACATCATCCTGAACCTGAAGAGCCTGGTGGTCTCCTCCGAGGAGGACGAGCCGGTCACCATGTACCTGCGCAAGCAGGGCCCGGGCGCCGTCACCGCCGGTGACATCGTCCCGCCGGCCGGGGTCAGCGTGCACAACCCGGAGATGCACATCGCCACGCTGAACGACAAGGGCAAGCTCGAGGTCGAGCTCGTCGTCGAGCGGGGCCGTGGCTATGTTCCCGCGGTCATGAACAAGGCCTCGGGTGCCGAGATCGGTCGCATCCCGGTCGACTCGATCTATTCCCCGGTGCTGAAGGTGACCTACAAGGTCGAGGCCACCCGCGTCGAGCAGCGCACGGACTTCGACAAGCTGATCCTCGACGTGGAGACCAAGAACTCCATCAGCCCGCGGGATGCGCTGGCTTCGGCGGGCAAGACGCTGGTCGAGCTGTTCGGCCTGGCCCGCGAGCTCAACACGGAGGCCGAGGGCATCGAGATCGGTCCGTCGCCGCAGGAGGCCGGTCACATCGCGGCGTTCGCCCTGCCGATCGACGACCTGGACCTGACGGTGCGCTCGTACAACTGCCTCAAGCGCGAGGGTGTGCACACCGTCGGCGAGCTGGTCGCCCGTACCGAGTCGGACCTGCTCGACATCCGTAACTTCGGCCAGAAGTCCATCGACGAGGTGAAGATCAAGCTGCACCAGCTTGGTCTGGCGCTGAAGGACTCCCCGGCCACGTTCGATCCGTCGGAGGTCGCCGGGTACGACGTCGCGACCGGGACGTGGACCACCGACGCCGCATACGATTCGGCCTACGAAGCCGACAGCGACGCGGACTACGCCGAAACCGAACAGCTCTAAACCCGAGCAGCGTCACACCCGAGCAGCCCGGCACGATTTCGTCCCGGTCCTACCTGATACGGGGGCCGGCCCCACATAGGAGATAGTCGCATATGCCCAAGCCCACCAAGGGTCCTCGCCTCGGCGGATCCTCCTCGCACCAGAAGGCGATCCTGGCGAATCTGGCCACCTCGCTCTTCGAGCATGGCCGGATCAGGACCACCGAGCCCAAGGCCCGGGCGTTGCGACCCTACGCTGAGAAGCTCATCACTCACGCCAAGAAGGGCACCCTGCACAACCGGCGCGAGGTGATGAAGAAGATCCGGGACAAGGACGTCGTGCACGCCCTGTTCGCCGAGATCGGGCCGTTCTTCGCCGACCGCGAGGGTGGATACACCCGAATCATCAAGGTCGAGGCGCGCAAGGGCGACAACGCCCCGATGGCCGTGATCGAACTGGTCCGCGAGAAGACCGTCACGTCCGAAGCGAACCGGGCCAAGCGTGCCTCCGCTGCCAAGAAGGCGGCCGAGGCACCGGCGGCAGCGGCAGCACCGGCCGCAGCTGAGGAGGAAACTCCGGTGGAGGCCGTCGAGGCTGAGGACGCCGCGATCGCCGACGCCCAGACGGCGGAGGCGGCCACCGACGAGGCTGTTGCCGACGAGCAGGGCGAGTCTGACAAGTCCTGATCCACTGGTCGCGACGCGACTGGATCCACCCGTCGCAACGCGATTGCGACTGGACATCGCCTATGACGGAACCGATTTCACCGGCTGGGCGAGGCAGGACGGCTTTCGGACGGTAGCGGGCGTCCTCGACGACGCGTTGTCGACGATCTTCCGCACCCCCGTCCGGGTGTTCGCGGCAGGCCGGACTGACACCGGGGTACACGCGACCGGACAGGTCGGTCATGTGGACATCCCCACCGGTCAGGTCCCGCTCTGCTACCCGCGGACACCCCGGCCCGGCGACGACGAATTCGCACCCCTGGTGCGACGGCTGGCCAAGCTCCTCCCCGAGGACGTCCGGGTTCGCCATATCGTCAGGGCCCCGGAGGGTTTCGACGCACGGTTCTCCGCCCTGCGTCGGCACTACGCCTACCGGCTGGCGCTGGCCTCCTGGGGGGCCGAACCGCAGCAGGCGCGATTCGTCACCCCGTGGCGGCGCCCACTGGATCTCGCGGCGATGCGGGAGGCGTCGCGGATTCTGTTGGGGCTGCACGATTTCGCCGCCTTCTGTCGTCCTCGGGCCGGCGCGACGACGATCCGTGATCTGCAGCGGCTGGACTGGGTTCTGGACGGAGATCGCCGGACGGGGCTGCTCACCGGCTACGTGACGGCGGACGCCTTCTGCTGGTCGATGGTCCGGTCACTGGTCGGTGCGCTGCTGGCAGTGGGTCAGGGGCGTCGCGAACCGGACTGGTGCGCAACGCTTCTGGACGCCACCGGCCGATCCAGTGAGTTCGCGGCCGCGCCCGCGCGGGGTCTGACCCTCATCGGAGTGGACTATCCGCCGGACGGCGAACTGGTCGCCCGGTCGGCAGTGACCCGCAGCGTGCGGACGCTGGAGGTCCCGCCGCGGCCGGGGGAGTCGGCGGACTAGAGCCTGGCGGCGACGAAAGCGGCCGCCTGGTCGACCAGCCCGGAGTCGATATACGACCCCTGCAGATGCGAGCCCCAGTTGCCCAGCCAGGTATTGGGATCCATGTTGTCGTTGCAGATGGGGTCGTCGGCGGTGCACAGGTCGATGGTCTTGTCGCCCCACAGCGGGCTGACATCGGAGACCGGCCCGAACACCTTGCGGGTGCCGTTGCCGAACAGCGCCACCGCGGCCACCTTGTCGGTCATGCCCAGCGGTAGCGGGTTGACGTACCCGAGGATCGGCGACGGCACGGCCAGCACCACGTCGGTGACGGCTGCGCCCAACGAATAGCCGCCGAGGACGAGCCGGCTGGCGGGGCACGTCGATGCCATGTACTGGATGCGGCGGCTCATGTCGTTGGCGCCCTGAACCACTTCGATATCGGCCGGATAGTCCACGGCGTAGTACTCGATGACCTTGTCGGTCTTACCGCGGAGGGCATTCACGAACGCCTCACCCACCATGCCCGGTCCGGCCGGTTCGATCCTGCCGCGGGCGAAGATCACCTCGACATCCGGGCAGACCTCGGCCACCGCGATCGGAGGCGCCGGGGTGAGGAACAGTGCGGCGACAGCTGATGTGACCGACACCACATTTCTCATCTGTCTCATGGGCATCACCACATGGTAGCGAGCGCCGCAGGATCGTGCCACGGCGCAGGCTGGCCGGTGCTGTCCGGCAACAGAGGTGGGTTCGGTCAGAGCATGGCCGCGACGAAGCCGGCGGCCTCGCTGACCAGGTCGGTCTTCTCGTAGGTCGTGTGGGCGAACGGGTTGCGGCCCTGCGAGCAGATCGGGTCGCCATCGGCGCACAGGTCGATACCCTTGCCGGCGAACGGCGCGACGGCCGAGGTCACCGGGTTCCCGAACTTCCGTGCGGGGTTGCCGAACACGGCCACCGCGGCGACCCGGTTGGCCAGGCTGTGGGGCAGCGGTGGCGCCGAGCCGACATCGCCGACCTTGTTGCCCAGCGGCGGGATACCCATCAACATGTCGACCACCGCGGCCCCCTGGGAGTAGCCGCCCAGCACGAACCGGGTGGACGGGCAGTTCTGCGCCATCGCGGTGATGTGGTTGGTGGCGTCGACGGCACCGTCGGCCGCGGCCAGGAAGTCGTAGGTGGCGGGGTAGTTCACCGGGTAGACCCCGTAGCTGCGATCGCCCATCTGGGCCGCCAGCTGGTTGGACAGCGCCGTCCCGACCCGCCCGAGTCCGGCCGGTTCACTGGTGCCGCGAGCGAAGACGAATTGGACCTCAGGGCAGCTCACGGCGTGCGCCACCGGGCTGAGCCCGGCCGGCGCAACGGCGGGGAGCACCAGCGCAGCGGTGGCGGCCAGGATGGCGGGGGTGCGCATGTGCCCCATACTCACACACCCGGACGGCCGAGGGAAAACCGCACGAGAGACCAGCCCGATTCGGATCGGGCAGGTCGGGGAGGGGCGCTGATTCAGAGCAGGTTGGCGACGAACGCCGCCGCCTGGGCGGCACTGCCATCGGGTCCGTACGAGCGGTGGGCGGGCACGTTGTTGCCGTCCGAGCAGATCGGATCGCCGGGGTTGCAGAGATCGATCGACTTGAAGCCGTAGAGCGGACTGGAGGTCAGCGGCATCCCGATCTTCGTCGACGGGTTGCCGAACACGGCGAGCGCTGCCACCCGGTCGGCCACCGTGGGCGGCAACGGGTTGGTGAAACCGATCGCGGGGAAGGGCACCGAGGTGATCACGTCGATGATCGCCGCACCCTGCGAGTAGCCGCCCAGCACCAGGCGGGTTGCCGGGCAGGTGTTGACGACGTTCTGGATGTAGGCGCTGGCGTCGTTGGCGCCGTCGGCGGCGGCCAGGAAGTCATAGCTTGCCGGATAGTTGACCGCGTAGACCCCCAGGGACCGGTTGGGAACCCGTTCCCGCAGGGCCGAGACGAAGGCCTCGCCGACCCGGCCGATGCCCGGTGGTTCCTTGGTCCCGCGGGCGAAGACGACTTCGACGTCGTTACAGACGACCGCCCCGGCCGACGGTGCGGTGAACAGGCCGGTCATCACGCTGAGGGCGGCTGCGATCGCCGTGATGAGGGCCGCCGCACGGTGGCCGGGGAGTCGTCGCGTCATGGCGCCGATGGTACCGCTGGGACGGGAGTGAACTCGTCCTGAACGGCCTCGTCGTCGGCGTCGGGGGAGGCCGTTGCGCTGCGGTGACCGATCCGGGCCAGCGCCAGGCCGAGCAGGACGACGACGCCGCCCGCGGCCTGGATCATGCTGATGCGCTCGCCGATGAGCAGCCACGCGGCGACCACGGCCGCCAATACCTCGGTGAGGCCCACCAGGGAGGCGAAACTCGGACGCAGTCGCGCCACCCCGCTGATGCCCAGCAGGTAGGCGAGCGCGGTGGGGAAGACCGCGAGCAGGATCACCGGGACCAGCCAGGGCACCGAGGCGCCGGCCACCATGGCGTTGGCGGTGGTGAACGCCAGTGGCATCAGGCCGGTGACACCGAGCAGGGTGACGACGGCCGCGGCGACGACGAGGCCGCCGGTGGCCAGCGTGATCGAGTGCAGGCCCGACCCGTCCGCGGTCACCCGGTCGGACATCATGAAGTAGAACGCCGCGCAGAGGGCCGCGCCGAGGGCCCAGGCCACTCCCGCCGGGTCGATCCGGGTGTCGGACGAGAACACGTCGAGTACCAGGGTGACACCGCAGATGGCCAGCGCCACGCCGGCCAGCGTCAGTCCGCTGGGCCGCTGTCTGGTCGTTGCCCATAGCCAGCCCACCACCAGGATCGGGGCGGTGTACTCCAGCAGGAGCGCCACCGCGACCGAGAGATGCGCGACGGCGTTGTAGTAGCAGACCTGAGCGCCGGCAACCGGGATCAGCCCGTAGACCACCACGGTGCCGGCGTGCTCACGGGCCTGGCGCAGCCAGTCCGGTTTGATCAGGGTGGCGGCCACCGCGAGGACGGCGGCGCCGCCGACCAGTCGGGCGGTCACGGCGGCCGTCGGGGACCAACCGGCCTCCATCAGGGCTTTGGCGAAAGGCCCGGACATGCCGAAAGCGATCGCCGACGTCGCTGCGAACAGCACGCCGAGCCGGAACTGGTCCGCGCGGGGCGCGGCGGCGGATGCCGTCATTACGACACCTCCTCGGCTGTCATGGGTAAAATTGCGAATGGTCATGACGCTACGGGTCGAGGGGGTCACGAGTCAAATGCGTTTCAGTCATGACACCGAGCTCACGTTGCGAGCCGCCTGTGTCCTGGTCAACAGCGATCGCGGGGGCGGTGACGGCTCAACCGATCGGCCGATCGACCGGATGGCCGACCAGGATGCCCTGGACCGCTACCTGGACGGCCATGGCTGGACCGGCCGGCGGGACCGGGATGCGGCCGAACTGGACGCCGTGCACCGGTTGCGGGACCGGTTGGGTCGGATCTGGGCCGTCGCCGCCGACGAGGAGCACGCCGTCGCCCGGGTCAACGAACTGCTGGCCGACACCCGTGCAACGCCCTGGCTGACCAGGCACCCCGAGATGCCCGAGTGGCACCTGCACTTGGCCTCGGACGATGACCCACTGGCCCAGCGGATGGGCGCGGAGATGGCCATGGCCATGGCCGACTTGATCCGGGCGGGTGAACTTCGTCGGCTCAAGACCTGCGCGGCCGCGGATTGTCAGGCGGTGCTGGTCGACATGTCCCGCAACCGCTCGCGGATGTTCTGCGACACCGGCAACTGCGGAAACCGTCAGCACGTCGCGGCGTATCGGGAGCGTCGGGCGAACGGCCCGGTCGTCGACTCCGACCGCTGAGTGCCGACGGGGCCTGTGGATAACCGACGGGCTGGGGTGCCGGCAGGCCCTACCGTCAGCCGATGGCGGCGCGCGATGACCCGGTGGTGGTGGAGATCGATCACGGCGGAGTAAGGGTTGACCGGCCCGGGACGAAGGTTCCCGGGCCGACACCGGAGCCTGCTCTGGTCGAGGCCGCCATGGACTGGATCGACGATCCGGTCGGTCTGCTCGACGGACGGCCGGTGCCGACCGCGACAATCTGGCGTGAACTCCTGGCCGCCGCAGCCGGTGCGCACTGTTCCTCGCTGGTGGTGGTTCATCCCGATGACTGGCCGCACCCCCGGGTGAAGCGTCTGCTGTCGGCCGCGGCGTCAGTGGCCGCTCACGCGGTCGTGGTGACTCGGGACCGTTGGCACCCCGACAGCGGCCATCCCCGCCGAGGCGAGGGGCGGCTCCCGAGGTCGGCGATCTGGTCCGCGTGCTGTGCGGCGGCCCTGATGACGGCCGCTGGCCTGGGGCTGAGCAGCCGGGATCGACACGAGCTCCCGCCGGATGCCCCGCCGGTGGCGGAGAGCCTGGTGGAGAACCGGGTCGCGGTGCTGATCCCGGCGGACTGGACCGTCGAGCGTCGTACAACCGGCCCGGGTTCGCCCCGCGTCCGGGTCGTCTCGCCGCAGGATCCCGGGACCGCGCTGAACATCACCTGGAGCCACGCGCCGGGGGTCAGCCTGGCCGAGACCGCCGTGTCGCTGCGGACGGCCGCCGCAGCCGAACCGGCCGGCGTGTTCGACTTCGCGGCCACCGCAGGAAAAGGTAGCCGTCCCGCGGTCAGCTACCGCGAAACCCGGCCGGGCCGGACGGTGCGCTGGGCGGTCTTCATCGACGGGTCGACCCGGATCGCGGTGGGGTGCCAGAGCGCCACGGGCCGGGGTCTGACGGTGCTGGCGCCGTGTCTGCAGGCCGTCCGGTCCGCCCGCGAGGCGGCGTTTTGACCTGCGGCGATCCCCGCCGGTAGGCTCTCATACGGCGTGCGGTACGCCGCGGGTACTTCCGCGGGGTAAGCCGGGCTCCCGGGTCAGTGTTGGTCGCCGGGGTTCCGTGCCCGACCGCTGACGCTCGCGACCAGCACCCGGGACGCCCGGGATCCACCCCGTAGAGAGAAAAGGTAACGCTGTGCCTGTTTCGAGGCCCACCTACACGCCGAAGGCGGGTGACACCACGCGCTCGTGGTACGTCATCGACGCCACCGACGTGGTGCTCGGCCGGCTCGCCGTCGCCGCAGCGAATCTGTTGCGCGGCAAGCACAAGCCGACATTCACCCCCAACGTCGACGGCGGTGACTTCGTCATCGTCGTCAACGCCGACAAGGTCGCCATCGGTGGCGACAAGCTCAACAGCAAGCTGGCCTACCGCCACTCGGGGTATCCCGGCGGTCTGCGGTCGCGCACCATCGGCGAGCTGATGGCCAAGACTCCCGACCGCGTCGTCGAGAAGGCCATCGTCGGCATGCTGCCGCACAACAAGCTGAGCCGCCAGATCCAGAAGAAGCTGAAGGTGTACGCCGGACCTGACCATCCGCACACCGCGCAGCAGCCGATTCCGTTCGAGATCAAGCAGGTGGCGCAGTGACCGACACAGCACCGACCGAGACGACAGCGAGCGAGGAGAACGTGACCGAAACCCACGATGCGGTCGTCGAGGTCGCCGTTGACACGACGCCCCGCGAGCCGGTGATCATCGACCGGCCGATCCAGACCGTCGGTCGCCGCAAGGAGGCCGTGGTTCGGGTGCGTCTGGTGCCCGGTACCGGGCAGTTCAACCTCGACGGGCGCAGCCTGGAAGCCTACTTCCCGAACAAGGTGCACCAGCAGCTGATCAAGGCGCCGTTGGTGACCGTCGACCGGCTCGACACCGTGGACATCTACGCCCATCTCGACGGCGGCGGCCCGTCCGGACAGGCCGGTGCGCTGCGCCTGGCCATCGCCCGCGCGCTGATCCTGGTTCAGCCTGAGGATCGTCCGGCGCTCAAGAAGGCCGGGTTCCTCACCCGCGACCCGCGCGCCATCGAGCGCAAGAAGTACGGACTGAAGAAGGCCCGTAAGGCGCCGCAGTACAGCAAGCGCTGATCGTCGGTGTCCGGCTTGCCGGACACCGCAGCCACCAACACCGCCCGCACCCGATCCCGGGGTGCGGGCGGTGTTGTCTGCGCGGGCGTTACCCTGATCGACCATGGGCCGACTGTTCGGGACCGATGGCGTCCGGGGTGTGGCCAACCGGGACCTGACTGCAGAACTGGGGCTGGCGCTGGGTTCGGCCGCCGCCCGGCGATTGTCGGTCGGGGGTGGCAGGCGGGTGGCCGTGGTGGGCCGTGACCCGCGGGCCAGCGGCGAGATGATCGAGGCTGCCGTGATCGCCGGGATCACCAGCGAAGGGGTCGACGTGCTGCGCGGGGGAGTGCTGCCCACCCCCGCGGTGGCCTTTCTGACCGCCTCCTACGACGCCTGCTTCGGGGTGATGATCTCCGCCTCGCATAACCCGATGCCTGATAACGGCATCAAGATCTTCGGGCCCGGCGGGCACAAACTCGACGACGCCACCGAGGACCGCATCACCGAACTCGTCGCCCAGGGGCCGGGTGTGCGGCCGACTGGGGCGGATATCGGCCGGATCCGGCGTGCCGATGACGCCCTCGACCGTTACCTGGGCCATATTGCGTCCGCGGCCCCCAGTCCCCTGACCGGGTTGACCGTGGTGGTGGACTGCGCCAACGGTGCGGCCTTCGCCGCCGCCCCGCGGGCCTACGCCGCCGCCGGCGCCCGGGTGATCCCGATCAACGCCGACCCCGACGGGTTGAACATCAACGAAGACTGTGGGTCCACCCACCTGGAACCGTTGCGCGCCGCGGTCGCAGCGCACCGCGCCGATCTGGGCCTGGCCCACGACGGCGACGCCGACCGGTGTCTGGCGGTGGACGCCGACGGGCAGGTGATCGACGGCGACGCGATCATGATGATCCTCGCCCTGGCGATGCGCGAGGCCGGCCAACTGGCCTCCGACACCCTCGTGGCGACCGTGATGAGCAACCTCGGCCTGCACGTGGCCATGCGTGCCGCCGGGATCACCGTGCGCACCACTGGTGTCGGCGACCGCTACGTGCTCGAGGAACTGCGGGCCGGTGAGTTCAGCCTGGGTGGGGAGCAGTCCGGCCACATCGTGATGCCCGCCTTCGGAACGACCGGCGACGGCATCCTGACCGGGTTGCGGTTGATGTCGCGGATGGTCCAGACCGGCCGGTCGCTGGCCGAACTCGCCGCGCCGATGCAGACCATGCCGCAGGTGCTGATCAACGTGGAGGTCGCCGACAAGGCGACCGTGGCCCAGGCGCCCGCCGTGAAAAGCGCGGTGCGCGAGGCCGAAGCCGAGTTGGGGGATACCGGCCGGATTCTGCTGCGGCCATCGGGAACCGAGCAGATCGTCCGCGTCATGGTGGAGGCCTCCGACGAGGACACCGCCCGCCAGGTCGCCCACCGGGTCGCCAAGTCGGTCAGCGCCGAAGGCTGATCCGGCGCCCAGGGAACCCGGGAGGGGTCGGCTGCGTCCAACCTCGGTATGGGAACCAATTGGCTTTCGGGAAGATCCGTCACCAGTGAACCGGCCACTGCCGGGACGTCATTCGTCGATCCGGCAGCCGTGCGGGCCGCGGCGCAACGCATCGACACCGCGGCGGAGACCGTCCTCGGTGCGGTCCGGTCCAGGCTGGGCCGCCTGGAGTTCGGCGCCGCGAACGCCGGACGCGGTCATAGCGCCGCCGGGGCGGCACTGCGTGCGGAATTGGACGGGCTGACCGCCGACCTGATCCGCTGGGGGCGCGCCGCCGCGGAACTCGCGGCGGCGTTACGGGCCGGAGCCGACGGACACGAGGCGACCGAACGCACCGCCACGGCGGTGCTCAGGTGAACCCGGTCGAGACCTTCGAGAGGTATGCCGCGGCATGCCGGGCCGTCGGGCACAGCGGAATCAGCGCCGAACGGATCCGTGATCTGGCATCCCGGGACGACGGCCTCGGGTTGGCCGCACTGCAGGCCGATATCGCGGCGTTGTCCTCGGCGGCCGCCGAGGCGGAGGTCGCCCTGTCGACGCAGCGGACAGTCATCGGCATGCTCGCCGCCTCGTGGCGCGGCCGGTCAGCGGCGACCGCAACCGATCTGCTGGATCGGCACTGCGCGACGGCGGCGGGCACCGTCGCCGCCCTGTCCGAGTCCGCCGACGTGCTGGAACGACTGCGGGGGCGGCTGACCCGACTGCTGGAGGAACGGGACGAGGCCGGACTGCGGGTCGCCGGCCGGCGGTCCGCCGAACACCCTCGGTGGCTGGCCTGCGCGGATGCCGTGCTGGCCGGGGTCGCCGATGATGCGGCCGTCGCAGAGGTCCGCACCCGGATCGCGCCGTTCCTCGACGCCGACGTCGCGGGGGACTGGGCGGCGTCAGTCACCGCTGTCACCGAGTCGGTGGCCGCCGCCTACCGCGAGGCGACCGTGATACTGGCGGCCCGGCCTACCGCGGGCTTCGAGGTGCCCTCAGGGGTGCTGCCGACCACGCCACCCGCCCCCGCCCGGGGCGCAACCTCCCTGGCCGCGTCCATGACGCCGGTGCCGGACCCGGCTCCCACCGGAGTGGGCGTCTCACCTCCGAGTCTGTCGCCTGCCGCACCGGGCGTCCCGGCCTGGGGGCCGGAAGCCCCTGTCAGTTCCGCTCCCGGACTCCCCGCCGGCGACGCCCGGCCGGTCTGGGACCGCATCCCGGAGCGCGTCGGCGGGAAGGACGCCGAGATCGGCGAGGGCGCGGAGGTGGACAGGGCCGCGGATACCGCGGAGGACGACGAAGGCAGGGACGACGACGGCCCGGACGATGACGGCCCGGACGGCGACGGCACGGACGACGACGGCAGGGACGACACGGCGGCCGGAAATGCAGAAACCCCCACCGAGGACGAAACCGAAACCGGGCCCAGCGCCGAGACCGGGATCGACGCGACGGGTGCGCCACCGCAGCCGGATGCCGTCGCGCACCCGCCCGCCGAGTTCGCGGCGCCACCCGAGCCGGTCGCCATCGGTGAACCGCCGACCCCACCGTCCGGACCCCTGGCCGCGGAGGCCGGTTCCGCGGCGGCCGACTCCGACGAGCGCAGTCCGTGTGAGATCGCTGCCGACGCCCTGCCCCAGATCGGGCAGTGAATCAGCGGCTCAGGGCCGCAGGGTTCAGGGCAGCAGGCCCTGCATCTGCTCGACGAAACGCACGTACTCCGCGCCGTCGACGGCCACCGGCGTGGCCAGCAGGGTTGTCACGCCCGCCTCGGCGAAGGCGGCGATGCGCTCCCGCACAAAACCCGCCGGGCCGATCAGTGACACACTGCGCACCAGTTCGTCGGGCACGGCGGCGATCGCCTCGGCCTTCCGCCCGGACAGGTACAACTCCTGAATCCGGTCAGCGACCTCGCCGAACCCGTAACGGGTCGCGACGTTGTGGTAGAAGTTGCGGCCCTTGGCGCCCATACCGCCGATGTAGAGCGCCAACTGAGGTTTGGCCCACTCCAGGCGATCCTCGACATCGTCGCCGATGGCCAGCGAGACGCCGACCATCACATCCAGTTCACCGAGGCTGCTGTCCCGCTTGGCCTTACCGGCGCGCAGCGCGTCCCCCCACACCTCGTCGGCCCGCTCCGGCAGGAAGAACACCGGCTGCCAGCCCTCGGCGATCTCGGCCGTCAGCTCGACGTTCTTCGGGCCGAGCGCGGCGATGGAGATCGGAATGCGTTCCCGCACGGGTTGATTGATGATCTTCAGTTCCTTGCCGAGCCCGGTTCCGCGGTCCGCGGGCAGCGGAATCTGATAGTGCCGGCCCTGGTAACTGACCTTCTCGCGGCGCCACACCTGTCGGCAGATCTCGACGACCTCGCGGGTGCGGCCGAGGGGCGCGTCGAAACTGACCCCGTGGAAACCCTCCATGACCTGCGGCCCGGAGGTTCCGATGCCGAGCCGGAAGCGGCCGTCGGAGACGAAGTCCAGCCCGGCCGCGGTCATCGCCAGCAGGGTGGGGGTGCGGGTGTAGATCGGCACCACTCCGGAGCCCAGTTCGATGGTCGAGGTCTTCGCGGCCAGATATCCGAGTTGGCTGATGGCGTCGAACGAGTACGCCTCCGCGACCAGGACGATGTCGACGCCCGCCTTCTCCAGGGTGACGACGTGGTCGACGGATTCGCGGAAACCGCCCGCGTAGGACAGGAAGACACCGGTGCGCATGCCTGGGTTATACACCAACCGGTTGGTTGGCCGCTACTTGAAGAGCGCGATGATGCGTTCCTCGTCCGTCGGCGGCGTCGCCTCCGGATCCGGTCGCGAGGTGCGCGGAAACGTGGCGTCGGCGTCGGCGAACTCCCGATACTTCTTGTCGCCGGTCAGGTGGAACAACAGGAAGCCGGTCAGGAGTGCGCGGATGGTCCGTTGGGTGCGATTGCTCGGCACCGGCACACCGAGTACCTGGGCCAGTCCCCGCTTCTCCAGCAGTCCGGACAGTGCGGCCTTCTCCACGACGCGCAGGACGGCGCCGTCCCAGGCCGCGGCGACCTCGGCGGCGTCGGTGCGCAGTGACGGCGCGTCGTCGGGAGTGGCCAGTACCAGGCCCGGCACCCGCAGTCCTGCGGCGGCGGCCTCGGCCGACGGTTTGGTGACCGACGGGAACACCGCGGCCACCGCCCGCACATCTGCTCTCGCGCAGGCTCCCGCGCCGGCCGGTCCGGCGGCGGTGAGTACCGCCGCGGAACCGCCGAATCCGTGTCCGGCCACGCCGAGCTTCTTCGGCGAGACACTGATGTCCCCCGATCCCAACCGCACGCTGCACAGCACGTCCAGGGTGGCACCGAGGTCATGCGACAGGTTCAGCACTGACGGAACCAGGCCGCGCTGGGTATCGGGGGCGGCCGCCACGATGCCCCAACTGGCCAGATGCTCCAAGGTGCCGGTGTAGCGCTCCACGCCGGCCAGCCAGTCGTGACCGAAGGCGACCGCGGGCAGACCGAACCCGGCGGCGGGGGTGTACACCAGCCCGCTGATACCCGCGAAGCCCAGGTCCCCGCGCAGAATCCGGTGGGGTCCGCGCCGGCTCAGCGCGGCGAACAGTGAGCGATTGCGGGCCACGTCCCGACGGTAGCCGACCGGGAGTCCGACCGGGCGGTCGACCGGGAGAAGTGTCCCGCTGGACTACCCTGGTGGGTTATGTGCGGAATCGTGGCGTACGTCGGGCATCGCCCTGCCCGCGACGTCGTGGTGGACGCACTGCGTCGGATGGAGTACCGCGGCTATGACTCCGCGGGGCTGGCCGTTCTGGACGGCCACGGCGGGCTGACGGTCCGCCGGCGCGCCGGCCGACTGGCCAACTTGGAGGAGGCGCTGGCCGAAGCCGACCAGGATGCCCTCATCGGGACGTCGGGCATGGGCCACACCCGGTGGGCGACCCACGGCCGTCCCACCGACCGCAACGCCCATCCGCATCGCGACGCCGCCGGCGAGTTCGCCATCGTGCACAACGGGATCATCGAGAACTTCGCGGTGCTGCGCGCCGAGCTCGAAGCGGCCGGGGTGGAGTTCGCCAGTGACACCGACAGCGAGGTCGCGGTGCACCTGGTGGCCCACGCCTACCGCGAGGGCCCGACCGCCGGTGATTTCGTCGCCTCCACGCTGGCGGTGCTGCGCCGCCTCGAGGGCCACTTCACCCTGGTGTTCTCGCATGCCGGTGATCCGGGCACCATCGTCGCCGCCCGGCGGTCCACGCCACTGGTGGTGGGGGTCGGTGACGGGGAGACGTTCGTCGGTTCCGACGTCGCGGCGTTCATCGAATACACCCGTGACGCCGTCGAACTCGGCCAGGACCAGGCGGTGGTGATCACCGCCGACGGCTACCGGATCGTCGACTTCGACGGCAACGATCAGGCCGACCGTGCTCGGCCGTTTCACATCGACTGGGATCTGTCCGCCGCAGAGAAGGGCGGCTACGACTACTTCATGCTCAAGGAGATCGCCGAGCAACCCGCCGCGGTCTCCGACACCCTGCTCGGGCATTTCGTCGACGGCCGCATCGTGCTCGACGAACAACGCCTGTCCGACCAGGAACTGCGCGAGGTCGACAAGGTCTTCATCGTCGCCTGCGGAACCGCCTACCACTCCGGCCTGCTGGCCAAGTACGCCATCGAGCACTGGACCCGGCCTCCGGTGGAGGTCGAACTCGCCAGCGAGTTCCGGTACCGGGATCCGGTCCTGGATCGCGGAACGCTGGTGATCGCCATCTCGCAGTCCGGCGAGACCGCCGACACCCTGGAGGCCGTCCGGCACGCCAAGGCACAGAAGGCCAAGGTGCTGGCGATCTGCAACACCAACGGCAGCCAGATCCCGCGCGAGGCCGATGCGGTGCTCTACACCCGGGCCGGACCGGAGATCGGAGTGGCGGCCACCAAGACCTTCCTGGCCCAGATCGCCGCCAACTACCTCGTCGGCCTGGCGTTGGCCCAGGCCCGCGGAACGAAGTACCCCGACGAGGTGGAACGCGAGTACCACGATCTGGAGGCCATGCCCGACCAGGTGCAACGGGTGCTCGCCCACCTCGACACGGTCGCCGAACTGGCCGGTCGGTTCGCCGACTGTCCCACGGTGCTGTTCCTGGGCCGGCACGTCGGCTACCCGGTGGCACTGGAGGGCGCGCTCAAGCTCAAGGAACTCGCCTACATGCACGCCGAGGGCTTCGCGGCCGGCGAACTCAAGCACGGGCCGATCGCGCTGATCGACGACGGCCTGCCGGTGATCGTGGTGATGCCGTCGCCCAAGAACGCGGCCACGCTGCACGCCAAGCTGCTGAGCAACATCCGCGAGATCCAGGCCCGCGGTGCCGTCACCATCGTCATCGCCGAGGAGGGCGACGACACCGTGCGCCCCTATGCCGACCACATCATCGAGATCCCGGCGGTGTCAACGCTGTTGCAGCCGCTGTTGTCGACCGTCCCGCTGCAGGTGTTCGCCGCGTCGGTGGCCCGCGCCCGCGGCTATGACGTCGACAAGCCCCGCAATCTCGCCAAGTCCGTCACCGTGGAGTAGCGCGGCACCGTGCGGCGTTTCTACACGGCGGATCAGATCCGGGCGGCCGAGGCGCCGGTGCTCGCCGCCCTGCCGGACGGCGCTCTGATGAGACGGGCCGCGTCCGGGCTGGCGACGGCGGTGGCCGCCGAACTGCGCCGCCGCACCGGGGGTGTGGCCGGGCGGATCGTCTGCGCGGTGGTCGGCTCCGGGGACAACGGCGGCGACGCGCTATGGGCGGCGACCTTCCTGCGCCGCCGCGGTGCCCGGGCGTACGCGGTGCTGCTCAACCCCGGGCGCACCCACCCCGCAGCCCTCGCGGCGTTCCGGGCGGCCGGCGGCCGCGTGGTCGCCGGCGGGGTTGTCGAAGTCCCGGCCGACACCGATCTGGTGATCGACGGGGTGGTCGGCATCTCCGGCACCGGGCCGCTGCGCCCGGCCGCCGCGGAGATCTTCGCCGCCGTCGAGGCGGCGGGTGTCCCCGTGGTCGCCGTCGACATCCCCAGCGGTGTCGACGTGCACACCGGTGCCATCAACGGCCCCGCGGTGCGGGCCGCCCTGACGGTCACCTTCGGCGGACTCAAACCCGTGCACGCACTGGCCGACTGCGGCCGGGTGGAACTGGTCGACATCGGGCTGGATCTACCGGAGACCGATCTGGTGGCACTGGACGCCGCCGATGTGCGATCGCGGTGGCCGGTGCCCGGCCCGCACGACGACAAGTACACCCAGGGGGTGGTCGGGGTGCTGGCCGGGTCGGCCGCCTATCCCGGAGCGGCGATTCTGTGCGCCGGGGCGGCGGTGGCGGCGACGTCGGGGATGGTGCGCTACGCCGGATCGGCGGCCGCCGAGGTGGTGTCGCACTGGCCGGAGGTGGTCGCCGCGCCCAGCGCCCCGGAGGCCGGACGGGTGCAGGCCTGGGTGGTCGGTCCCGGACTGGGCACCGATGAGGCCGCCTTCAGCGCCCTGACGTTCGCGTTGTCCTCCGATCTGCCGGTGATTGTCGACGCCGACGCGCTGACCATGCTGGCCCGCCACCCCCATCTGGTCAGTTCCCGGACAGCGCCGACCGTGCTGACCCCGCACGCCGGGGAGTATCAGCGCTTCGGGACCGGAGTCGGCTTGCCGACGACATCGGGCACCGGTCCGGTGGGCGACGACCGGGTCGCCGCCGCCCGCCGGTTGGCCGCCGAACTCGGTGCCGTCGTGCTGCTGAAGGGCCATCTCACCGTCATCGCCGACGGCCGGTCGGGGATCGCGTATCTCAACCCGGCCGGTGGATCGTGGGCGGCCACCGCCGGCTCCGGTGATGTGCTGTCCGGCATCATCGGGGCGTTACTCGCCGCCGGTCTGCTGCCCGCCGAGGCGGCCGCGTCGGCGGCGTTCGTGCATGCCAGAGCGGCCAACGCCGCCGCCGCCGATCCCGGCCCGGCCCCGGTGCCCACCTCGGCGTCGCGAATCCTGGCGCATATCCGTCCCGCGCTCGCCACGCTGTAACCACCCAACGAGGAAAGGCCACCCATGCCGCACGTGAAGTACCGCTCCCCGTCGATCGCGCCGGCCTACACGGGGCGGCTGTCCACCGACCCGATCCCGTCGCTGCGGCTGCCGGTCGAGCCGATGGAACCGGCGGCGGCGTACCGGTTCATCCATGACGAACTGATGCTCGACGGCAGCTCGCGGCTGAACCTGGCGACGTTCGTCACCACGTGGATGGATCCCGAGGCCGAGAAGCTGATGGCCGAGACGTTCGACAAGAACATGATCGACAAGGACGAATACCCGGCCACCGCCGCGATCGAATCCCGATGCGTGTCGATGGTCGCCGATCTGTTCCACGCCGAGAACCTGCGCGACGATGACGCGGCCAGCGCGGTCGGAGTGTCCACCGTCGGTTCCTCCGAAGCGGTGATGCTCGGTGGGCTGGCGTTGAAGTGGCGGTGGAAGCAGCGGGTGGCCGCCCGTGACGGCGAGGACGGCTGGAAGAAGCGCACCCCCAACCTGGTGATGGGTGCCAACGTGCAGGTGGTGTGGGAGAAGTTCTGCCGTTACTTCGAGGTGGAGCCCCGCTACCTGCCGATGGCGGAGGACCGCTTCGTGATCACCCCCGAGCAGGTGGTGGCCGCCGTCGATGAGGACACCATCGGCGTCGTGGGCATCCTGGGCACCACCTACACCGGCGAACTGGAGCCGATCGCTGAGATCTGCGCGGCTCTGGACACCCTGGAGCGCGAGACCGGGCTGGACATCCCGGTGCACGTCGACGCCGCCAGCGGCGGATTCGTGGTGCCGTTCCTGCAGCCCGACCTCGAGTGGGACTTCCGGCTGCCCCGGGTGGCCTCGATCAACGTCAGCGGCCACAAGTACGGGCTGACCTATCCGGGAATCGGCTTCGTGGTGTGGCGCAACGCCGACCAGCTGCCCGAGGAACTCGTGTTCCGGGTCAACTACCTCGGCGGCGATATGCCCACCTTCACCCTGAACTTCTCCCGCCCCGGTAACCAGGTGGTGGCGCAGTACTACAACTTCCTGCGGTTGGGCCGGGCCGGATACACCCAGGTCATGCAAACGCTCTCGGAGACCGCCCGGTGGTTCTCCGATCAGCTCGTCAAGTCCCATCACTTCGAGGTCATCTCCGACGGATCGCAGATCCCGGTGGTCGCGTTCAGGCTGGCGGCCGGCGCTGCCGATTCGGCTGGCGCTGCCGATTCGGCCGGGGGCCGTG